>Ga0056109_1000121_pt1 | contig 30088 bp, 26 predicted proteins | sample WorMetG1BERMUDA2_FD_80077 | JGI IMG/M metagenome (GOLD analysis project Ga0056109, IMG submission 80077) | Marine gutless worms symbiont microbial communities from Max Planck institute for Marine Microbiology, Germany - Inanidrilus... ...
CTCCCAGAAGGAGTTGACCCCAAAGAGTACGGCCCCCCCCGTCTCCCGAAAACAGCGCAACAGCTGCTCCCTGGAACAATCGATATCCTGACGCAAGCAGAGATTCCGCCATCCTTCAGGCAATTTTTCCATCGCCGCCACATAACAGCTCTCCAGCAGTGTCCAGGAGGTGAAAAGGAAAAAAATCCGCCCCCCCAGAGACTGAATAAGCGCTGAGGCAAAATCAGCAAACGCTCCGATGAAATCCGGGGTACCCACAGCCGGAAAAACACCCGGAATTCCGAACAGGGTCCGGGTGGTATAATCAAAAGCCGGGGGCAACTGCAACAGAGAAAGCCGCTCCTCAACCCCCTCCAGACCGCTCCGCTTGAGAAAAAAATCAAAACTGCCGTCAACCGCAATGGTCGCTGAGGTGTAGAGCACCCCCCGATACCTTCCAAAAAGCATCTCCTGCAGCAACGGGGCGACACTGACAGGCGCGGAATTCAGGCTGAGCCGCTCCGGTTCACCCTCTCCGGCCATCAAAGCCCAGTAGACCCTGTTGTCATCAAAGTCCGTCCGCACCCCTTGCAGAAAAATTTTATCCTCCTCAAGACGCCGTACAGCAGAAGCCACCCTCATGAAGAGCGTTTCCGTAACATCCTTACCCTTTCTATCCAGTTTGGTCCACTCGTCGCGGAAAAGCGCCAGAATAGTGGCTGCGCTGGATATCAGTTCAATCAGATCGTTAAGCAGCGGGGCAATCTGTTCAGTAAACAGCGGATCGTGGCGTATTTGTGCTGTCAACCGCACAGTCCTCCCCCAATTCTTCTCCATCAATCCGCTACAGGCAGTGCTAAGCGCTTCGAAGAGCTCCGGGATGCGCTGTCTCAGGGTATCCAGAGCAGGAATCACCTCAGCCTGAAGCATGGTTTGGGCGGCGCCAGCCTGTGGAATAGAGCCCAGCAGGGTGCGCAATGCGATCAGTGCGCCGCGCTCTTTCCGGTTTCTTCTCGAGTACACTCTGCCAATCCGCCGGATAAGCCCGAATCCGGAAAAAGAGCGGGCGAAGTGGCCGGTTGCCGCGTCTTCGAGATTATGCGCTTCATCAATAACCACGCGCTCACACCAGGGCATAACAGATACTGTGGCGCGCTTTCCCCTCTCTCCGCGCAGCACAAGATCGGATAAAAACAGAGCATGGTTGGCTACAATCAGGTCCGCTTCAACCGCCTCTCTTCTGGATTTACGAAAAAAACAGCGGCCGCCAGCGGGGCATCGGATTCCCGGGCAGGTATCCCCATCCGCAGCAATTTTTGCCCAGCTCTCTCTGCTGATCTCAAACTGCAACTCCTGATAACTGCCCTCCGCACTCCTCTCCGCCCAGCCTCTCAGGGCTTTCAGTGCCTTCTGCTCGCTGCTGTTGAACAGATCATCCTCATACTTCTCCGCCTCTTCCAGTTTACGTCTGCAGAGATAGTTGCTCCGCCCCTTGAGGAGCACCGCCTTGAAACCTCTCTCCCCCAGAAGCTGCGTAACAGTCGGAATATCCTTCTCGAGGAGCTGCTGCTGCAGAGGTATGGTGTGGGTGCAGACCAGAGTGCGCCGCCCATTTGCTCTAGCCCATCTGGCCAGGGGAAAAAGGTAGGCAAGAGATTTTCCGGTACCTGTCGGAGCTTCCACAACCCCGTGCAGCCCCTCATTAAACACCTTCTGGACCCGATGTGCCATGGATGCCTGGCTCTCTCTGTGCTCAAACTCCGGGAAAAGACGTTCCAGATCTCCATCTGGCCTGAAAACAGCGGCCGTTTCCTCAGGATCAACCTTCACCTCCTCCTGAATGACGGTCGGTTCCACAACGACATTGACGGTCTCGGCAGCACGATCAACAATCAGAAAAGCCACCCCGCTGTCGAGAAAGCGGACAGCAAGGGAAAGATCAGCCTCAGAGGGCGTCAAATCAGAGGAAGGATGGTTGTGGATCACCGTGTTGAATGGAGCAGGCAGATCCAGCTGCGCTGGAACCGCGCCTGCACTGCCCCGTGCGACTACTTCCACTTTTTTTATTGATCCGGATGCATACACAGCCCGGAAAAAAGTCTCCCTCCCACCATTGGCAGCGATCTCCTCCTGCAAAAAGGCGAGGGAATCCCCATCAAAAATCTCTTCAGCGGCAGGCATGCTTAAATATACTTAAAACTTGACTTTAATGCCCTCTCTTTTTAGTTTAGCAGCGCATCTGTTCGTTTAAGCTGGATCTTCCCTGCGGCGTACAGGAGGCAGGGACAAATGCGTCCGTATCAGAGAGTTGAAACGGGCGGAAAAGAAGCCCACCTCTCTGGAAGAGAGCTGCCGCGTCTGTCTTGAACCGTGAACCTCTCCTGACTATGGCAGGAGAAACAATAACCAGTCCAGCTGGTCAGGGGTATAGAAGAATGTCTAAACAATGCGATCTCTGCGATAAAAAGAGCGTTACAGGGAACACGATCAGCCACTCCCACCGAAAAACCCGGAGGGTGTGGCAGCCCAACCTCAAGAAGATCAAGGTCCTCGAAGGCGGCGTCAAAAAAGTGAAGAGGGTATGCACACGCTGCATCCGCTCCGGCAAGGTGGATAAAGCGTTCTAAGCGGCTGGTATCCAGAAAAAGAACCTGAAAGGGATCTTTCTTTGCCCTCCTGAAACAAAAAGGCCCGCAGGAAACTCCTGCGGGCTGAAAAAAAGTGTATCCAGAGCGACTAATCAAGATAGTCAGCCATGTGGGCACATCGCTCTCTGAGCTTCTGCAGGGCTTTCAGCTCAATCTGCCGAACAGTTTCCGCGGATAGCCCCAATTTGTCCCCTATCATCCTCAGAGTATGCTTACGGTCATCCAGAAGCCCGAACCGGCCTTCCACTACAGACCGCTCCTTTGGGATCAGCCCATTGAGAATTTTCTCCATCTCTTCTTTGAGCTTCTTATGAAGCACGATCGCATCAGGAGAAAAGCTGTGATCTTCCAGGGTATAAGCCAGAGGGTAATCCTCACAGGCTATGCTACTGTCAAAAGAGGCCATCGGAGTGGAGATAAGGAGCACCTCTTCAATTACCCTCTTCTCAACGCCCATCGCAGCGGCAACATCATCGAATGCTGGAATTTTTCTCTTTTTCTGATAAAGCTGATTCCAGGTCCTCTTAACCTTCCTCAGCGTCTCCTCTTTGCGATGAGGAAGACGGATTAACCGTTTCTTGAAGGAAAGGCCGCGGGCGATTGACTGCTTGATCCACCATGAAGCGTAAGTCGCGAAACGGACCTTGTGTCTGTAATCGTATTTCTCTGCAGCTGTAATCAATCCAATATTGCCGTCCTGAACAATATCCATCAGTGGATACCCTTTGATCAGATACTGTCTGGAAATTTTAACAACCAGACGCAAATTGGCTTTAATCAGATGTTCCAGCGCTTCTTTGTCACCAGCCTGGATCCTTTTTGAAAGATCCATCTCTTCCTCAAAAGTGAGCAGCGGCGTCCGATCGATCTCTTTCAGATAAAGCGCTACATAGTCACATTCGTCATTTCTTGAAGAAGCTGCTTCCTTTTCATAAGTGAGTGGCATACCAACCTCCAATTACATGTATACCAACTAATACAGCAAGGATTGTGCCATCAAGAGGAATGAAACTTTATCGATAGTGTAATTTATTATTATACAAATAGATAAAAGCAAAACAGAAACAACAAAAAGCAACAATATGAGGAAAAACAGGAACAGAAGCAACGCTCGCAGCCTGAAAATCTGTGGTAATACCGCTTCAACTGTGACAGAAAAGTGTTGCGAAAAAGATACACAGGGTGTTTTTTGACGATCCGGATTATGGCCTGGCTGTTTTAAGTGAGCATGGGTTTGCAAAAAGCATGATGTCATTATTCCCGATTTGCTTCTAAATCGCTTCTTTCTTTCAGCCGGTCTGAAGAATTTATTTATCCTTGACGCTGTACTTCTTATTGAACTTCTCAACACGACCGGCAATATCAACCAGCCGCTGCTTGCCGGTAAAGAAAGGATGGCAAGAGGAGCAGATATCAACATGGATCTCTTCCTTTGTAGAAAGCGTTGTAAAACTGTTTCCGCAGGCGCACTTAACCGGTGCTTCGAAGCGTTCCGGATGAATATTTTTCTTCATGATCACGACTCCCTGTTACTCCGCCTTAGAAGGCGCTGTTAAAGTAAAAATATTACTATAAGCTGCGGCTATTTTCAAGCATCAGGGGTGTTCATGGCCTGCAAAAAGCCGCCATTATCCTTTGTGGTACGCATTTTCTGCGTGAGGAGCTCCATGATCTCCACATCTGTCATCGAAGCAAATAACTTGCGGAGTATCCAGATTTTCTGCAACTCCTCCGAAGTGAGGAGGAGTTCCTCTTTTCTGGTACCAGAGCGGTTTATATCAATGGCCGGGAAGACCCTCCGATCCGAAAGATGTCGGTCCAGGACAATTTCCATATTACCGGTTCCTTTGAACTCCTCAAAAATGACCTCATCCATCCGGCTGCCGGTTTCAATCAGAGCGGTAGCAATAATAGTAAGGCTGCCGCCCTCCTCCACATTGCGCGCCGCACCGAAAAAGCGCTTGGGTCTATGCAGAGCGTTGGAATCCACACCCCCGGAGAGGATCTTACCACTGGTGGGGACTACCTGATTGTAGGCTCTGGCAAGACGAGTAATCGAGTCAACCAGTATAACCACATCACGCTTATGCTCTACCAGCCGCTTGGCTTTCTCAATCACCATCTCGCACACCTGAACATGACGGCTTGCCGGCTCATCAAATGTAGAAGAGATCACCTCTCCCTGTACCGAGCGCTGCATATCCGTCACCTCTTCGGGCCGTTCATCAATAAGAAGGATGATCAGGTAACATTCCGGATGATTGCTGGTGATGGAGTTGGCTATTTTCTGCAACAGACTGGTCTTACCCGCACGGGGCGGCGAGGTGATCAACCCGCGTTGCCCCTTTCCGATCGGAGTGAAGAGATCCATAATCCGCATGGAAAGGTTTTTGCTGTCTGTCTCCAGTTTGATTTTCCCTTCCGGGTACAGCGGAGTGAGGTTGTCAAAGAGAATTCTCCGCTGCGCTACATCCGGAGCCTCAAAGTTGACACTGGCGACCTTAAGCAGAGCAAAAAAACGCTCCCCCTCTTTGGGCGGCCTGACCTGTCCAGAAACCGTATCCCCGGTCTTCAATCCAAAAAGCCGGACCTGGGAAGGAGAAACATACACATCATCCTGTCCGGGAAGATAGTTGTACATGGGGGAGCGGAGGAAGCCATACCCATCCTGGAGCACCTCCAGTACTCCCGAGGCATAGATCTGCCCGTCCTGCTGTGTATGTGCTTTGAGAATGGAAAAAATCAATTCTGACTTGCGCATTCCGGAAATATTCTCAATCGCAAACTCTTCTCCGAACTGGGCGATCTTTTCGGCCGGCATGGCTGAAAGCTCGGTCATATTCAGGCTGTTGTCATCCGCCTCATCAGCGATCATCTCCTCAGCGGAAAGGTGGCGGGTTTCATCATGCGGCTCCAGCCGCGATCGAGTGGAGCGTGTGTACCGCTTATTCTCTTTTTTTCCTTTAGAATCCCCGTTTTTTACGATTGTTCGTTTACGGGCGCGCCGAACTGCTGTGGGCCGGCTTGTTTCCGGCAGCCTGGCGCTCTTTGCCGCTTTTGAGGGTTCATCCAGTTTCAGCTCTTCCTGTTTTGATGAATCCGTTGCTCTGTCGTCTGCTTTAGCAGGCATCTGCTACCCTCCATTGATTTTACTGCTGGTTGTCATTTGAGTTCGGAAGGCAGTAATGCCCGCCTGGCCCCCTGTATCGAATAAACTGCTGAATGGTGATGTTAAAAGCGGCAGCTATCCATGAATGGATTTGCCCGGTTATAGAGAATTATAAAACAGCAAAAGAATGCTCAGTATCTCTGTTTAAAAAATACACTCCTAAGTTGGCCATGATTGATCTCAAAGTCAAGTAAAAAAGAGTGCAGACTTCAACTCAATTTTCTTTTTGTGGTGATAATCCTCTGAATTTCGTTGATATTTTTGACGATGATCTTGTTCTTCTCAACTTCAATCCGCCCCAATTTTTCATAATGAGTCAGTACTCTTTTACAGACCTCCGGTTTGAGGGCCGCCCAGGAGGCTATCTGCTCCTCATTGGTATTGAGTTCAACCGTCTCTATGGAATTGGGGTTAGTACCGTGTTGTTCGGCAAGCATGAGCAGCACATCAAGCACCCTGGCTTCATCCTCGTCCAGGGTCAGGATCATCAACCGTCTCTTTTGTTCATAAATCCTTTTCACAAAAATCTTCAAGAGCTGGAGCGCCATGGCCGGATTTGTTTTGAGAATCACCTCAAAATTCTCCTTACGGAAAACCAGCATTTTCACCTCATCCACGGCAGTAGCCGTAGCGCTTCTCGGGGCATTCTCAATGATCGCCATCTCGCCGAAGACATCACCGGGCTGAAGGATATCCAGCATCTTCTCATTCTCAAGCACCACTTTAGATATTTTTACTTTACCACTCTGGATCAGGTAAAAAGAATCACCAGGCTCATACTCACAAAAAATAACCTCCCCGGACTGAAAGGTGGTCCCGAATTTCTCGGTCATGTTGTCATTGAGACTCATCATCCTCCCTCCAATCTGGTCAGCACAACAGCGGCTTTTTTATTGATCGGCTCCTGAGGAGGCATTCCCTGTACCTTTTTGAAAAAAACAACCGCTTTATCCCTGTCTTCCAGCTGCACATAGGCCTCCCCGATATGGAATAACGCCTTTTTCAAATTCTGAGTCTGACTGAAACGCTGGATAAGCTGAGTGAAACTGTCCACAGCCTCCTGAGGGCGGTTCAAAGAGAGCAGACAGCGGCCCATATCAAAAAGAGATTTCTCGACAAACTCACCGTCCTGGTCATCACTCTGATTCAGAATATTCTGGTAGATGCCCAGCGCGTCTTCACTGCGGTTCTGGGAAAAGAAAGATAACGCCTGATAGTACTGCTTGGCAGTATTGATCCCGGACCCTTCCATCACTTTTTCCACCGCCCCTGGTTCAGGATCAGGGATAGAGAGCGGAGTCACAAAACTGCTGCCGTCTTTGGCGATCGCATAGCCGGTCTCCGCGCCGCTGCTGGCCATCTCAATCCTTTTATGACACTGAGCAGCATACTCTCCCTCCGCATAAAATTCCAGATATTTTGAATAAGCGTGAAGCGCCTGCTTGAATTTTTTATTCTTGAGATAGTACTCGCCGATCCGAAAAAGCCCCTCTCCGGGCAGACCGGAATCCCCGCTATCCAGCATTATCTGGATGTTCTTCCCGATCCTCCGCAGCTGATTGGAAAATACCTTGAGCATCTTCATCACCAGCTTGTGATTACGTACGGCAAGCTCCTCAAACTCCTTGACAGACAGGGCCATCACTGTTGCATCACGGATCACCTGGGCTGTCTCTTCTCTGGGGAAACGACCGAGAGCGGATTTCACGCCGAAAAACTCGCCGTTCTTGATCGTCTCCCTGACTTCCATCTGAGTTTCAGGCGAGATATAGGAGAGAGAGACCAGACCGCTTTGCAGGACAAAAACAGTATCAGCCTTATCACCCATAAAATAGATGATCGACCCGGCTTTATACACCCTGCTCATGGGGGACATATTGCACTCCCGTTAAAAATCTCACTTCCAGAGCACTGCTCCGGATTTTTTCAATTATAAACGAACAGCCCGCCTCCCGCAAGAGGTAAAAGAAACATGTGTCTATAAAAAAACCGGCTGATTTTATGAACAGCCGGCCCTGAAAATGTTGCAATAAGAATGCTCAATAGCAATTGTGGGAGGAGCTACTGACCATCACCTATAATGTCGGATCCTCCCACAAATACTTGAACGTTTTCTCAGTATTTTATCAGGGCCTCAATTGGCACATCAATTTTATCCGCTGGATTAAGAAAAGAAAGCTCAATCAGCGCCGCCACGCCAGCCGGTACACCTTTAAGACGGCGGATCATCTTCAGGATCGCGCAAACAGTACCGCCGGTTGCCAGCAGGTCATCCACAATAAGCACTTTTTCCCCTTCTGCAATAGCGTCCTCATGCATTTCCAGAGTATCTGTACCGTACTCAAGCTCATAGCTTTCTGAGATGGTCTTTGAAGGCAGTTTTCCCGGCTTCCGTACAGGGACAAAACCCGCCTTGAGCTCCACGGCGATAAGCGGCCCGAAAATAAAACCGCGCGCTTCAGCACCAACCACACGGTCGATATCCGTATCGCGGAATCTATCCGCCAGCTCTTTCGCACAGCTGATGAGCGCCTCCGGATTGTTACACAGAGGAGTAATATCCTTGAATACAATCCCTGGTTCAGGATAGTCAGGAATATCTCTGATAAGACTGCTGTAATCCATCATTCCTCCATATCCTGTATAGTTCCTGGGATTAGAAAAAATCTCTCAACTCACGCGTGAGTCGAAGATTCTTGATCTTTATAATCGCCTTGGACTGAATCTGCCGCACCCTCTCCCGGGTTATGCCCAGCTTCTTGCCCGTTTCTTCGAGAGTATGTGGCGGATGCTCATTGAGCCCAAAGCGGAGCTCGATCACATCCTTCTCCCGATCTTCCAGATTATGCACTATAGTACTGATAATATCGCGGAGCGTTTCCGCCAGAATCCTGTCAGATGGAGATTCTGTCTCTTTATCCTCAATCAGATCGCCGAGTTCGAGCCCTTTATCATGCTCCACAAGCACCTCAAGGGAACCAGGCTCCTGCGAAACATTCAGAATACGGATAATCCGGGAATAGCTCAATCCCAGACCTTCCGCGAGCTCCGCGACAGTCGGCTCCCGGCCATACTCCTGGGCGAGTTCATTGGTCATCCGCAAAATATCCTTGATCCGACTCAGGATATGTACAGGGATGCGGATCACCCTCGCTTTATCCGAAAGCGCCTTGAGAATCGACTGTCTGATCCACCAGGTTCCATAGGTAGAGAAACGGACCTTTTTCTCCGGATTGAAGCGCTCCACCGCCTCGATCAGCCCCACATTGCCCTCTTCGATCAGATCGAGAAAAGAGAGCCCCAGATGGATGTATTTCTTGGCGATACTGATCACCAGCCGGAGATTGCCGTGAATAAGCATATTCTTGCGGAACTGCAGCTTCTGCCGGAGATTTTCCCGCCAGCTCTCATCCTCAGGAGCATCCTGATGAGTCTGATCAAAAATAGACAACTCCTCTTTGAGTTCGCGGATTTTCACAAACAGACCGAACTCCTGCTCCGGACTGAGCAGTGGGATTTTACCGACCTGCTGCAAATAGATATTCAAAGGATCCAGCATCTCCCTGGATCGATTTCTGATCCGCGGTTTCACCCTGGCCTTCTCCTGGGCCGGCATATTCGGCACCACATCTACAATCTCCAGATCCTCTTTTCTGAGATAGCGCAGAAGATCATCCACCTGGTCCTCAGGCAATGCGCTCTGGTCTATAGCCAGATCAATGTCCCGCTGCAAAAGAAATCCCTTTTTTCGGGCATCTCCAAGCAGAGACTCATACGTGTACTTCTTTCCCAGATCCTGGAGCTCCCGATCATCCATTATCAGTACCCCTTTTCTTTATGTACCTATTCTACCAGCCCGCTCCCGCTTTGCCAACAGAAAAATATCACTAAAAAAACAGTATCAACTCAAATATTTAACCGGATTGACCGGTCTGGTTTTATAGTACAACTCAAAATGCAAACCGTGGCAGCGGAATCCATTCACCTTTCCGCTCTGTCCAAGGACCGTCCCTGTGGAAACCCGCTGCCCTCTCCGAACAGCGGTTCGTCCCATATTGGTGTACACAGAGTAGATATTGTTCTGATGACGAACAATGACCATCAACCCATACCCTCTTTTATAGCCCTGGTAGGCGATCACCCCTGCCCCGGCGGAACGGATTCTCTTCCCTGCCGCTGTCCGGATCGTTATCCCGTTACTGATCCAGCGGCGCCCGATCCCAAAACGCTCCACAAGCTGCCCGCGAACCGGCCAGCGCAATTTTATTCTAAAAGCCAGAGGAATTGAGCCAAAATACCTCCCTCTAGAAGCGTATTGACGTCTCTGTCTTCTGGTGCGCTGATACGACCGCTTCCGGATAGCCCCTCTTCTGCCCATCCGCCTCGCTACCCGCCCGCCCGGCAGCTTGATTCTCCTGCCCGGCAGGAGCCTGCTGTTCCTGTTCAGACTCTTGAGACGACTGAGCCTGACGCCCAAACGACGGGCTATCCCCCAGTAGGAATCGCCCCGCTTGACCCTGTACCAGCGCCATCGGCCTGCTTCACGCACCCCTCTTCCCGTGCCGGTGCGTCCCGGAGATCCAGCAACGAGCAGCCGCTGCCCCGGCCGCAAACGGGCGCTGCTCATAGTATTCAACTGCAGAAGCCGTGTTCCGGAAATACCAAACCTGCGGCTGATCCGCCAGACCGTATCCCCTCTTCTGACCGTATACCAGCGGCGTCCTGAGGAGGAGGCTGTTACCCTCCGTCTTCCTGATGGAAGACGAAGCTTCATGCCGATGCGCAGCCCTCCCCTGCCCTGCAGCCGATTGACCTGCTGCAGGGAGCTGACAGACAGCTTATATCTCCTTGAGATACTCCACAGCGTATCTCCCCGCTTCACGAGATGAAAAGCGTAGTGCTCCCTGGCGGAGAGATTTCCGGTAAAAAACAACATGATCAAGAGCAATGCTGCGCAATATTTCATCCTTGAAATTATTACGGATTCCATTCCATTCCTGATTATCGGCAAACTGCTGGTAAAAAATATAGGGATCAGAGGATAGAAAAATCACGATATTCTCTATGATCGGTCTCAGTGCGGCGTACAGAGAGCGCGTCCACCCTTGAGGCAGAAGGCCCTGTTCTGAGGAACGCTTCCAGAGCTTCCAGCTGCGCGGCAGTACCCTCAGCCTCTGCTTCCACGCTGCCGTCCGAAAGATTGCGGACAAATCCAGTTACATCAATTGCCCGGGCTTTATGGAAAGTTGTATAGCGGAACCCGACCCCCTGGACCCGGCCGGTAACCCGATAATACCCGCGAAAAAACACACTCTACCCCCGCTCCGGAAGGGGTTGACCCTCTTCCATAATCAGATAAAGCTGCACGTCTCCGGGTTTGAGCACTCCGGCGCTGAATTCACCCTCTTCATTCAATTCCACCGGAACAAACGAATTCTCTGCAAAATCGACCCTGTAGACCTGGGCCCGCTCAAAACCGTATTCATAAAAGGGGAAAATCTTCAACTCTTCACTTTTAGCGCGTGTCTTTTTGTCCATATCCGGATTCACTATGCAAACAAGGCGGCTCCTCTCTCCATCCCAGCGGTCCAGATACCAGATACAAAATTTTTTTCCGATCCACTTCTCCCTGATACAGGAGGCACGGATTGCCGGCCTGAGCCGGTCGTACATATCCTCCAGATTGTGGTAGAGCCTGAAGAATGGTTGATTATCCGCCCAATTCAGAGAAACAGGCTCATTATTGGCCTGGTAGAGCCCCAGACTCATATCCTGATTGCCAATCACTTCGTATTTAGAACGGCGTCCGCAGCCGCAGCTACCGAAACGGGCAAAAAAGAAGCGCATCAGCATCCCGCTCCTCCCAAACTGCACCGGATTGGTGTTGATCCCCGGATGCCCGGTGTCGTGGCTGTCCACGGCATACTGGATAGCCGCCTTATGGACGGAATTGCGGTTGAAGGTCGTGATCTGATCCTGAAAATTCAGCATATCAGCAACAAACCGTTCATCAGGTACCCGGATAACATCCGCGCCAAGCACCAGATCAAATCCGACGCTCTCATAGTCAGCAAACTCATACCCCATCCGCTCCGCCATGGCGCCCAGCGAAGGGAAATCCTGTCTGGCTCTGGAGATCACGCGCTCCAGCACATAGGGCGTTGGCCGGTCAGCCAGAGGAATATCCCGGGTTCCTTCAAGCACGGAATCAAAAACATGATCCACATAATCCAGGCGGACAAAGTCAAATCCGTATTTCTCCCGGACATGCGGGAAGATGCTGGCAAAAAAATCGATCCCCGGTTCCCACGGTCTTGAGGGCTCCTCTTCGGAGGGGAGGGTGTTAATATTAAGCCCCTCGGCAAACTTGATCGGCGTGAGCATCCCGAAAGCCTGGTCACTCTGATTCTCACCATCTTCATCCAGATATTCAAACATCGGATAATTATGTTTCATATTGTATCTGGTGAACTCCGGCAGTCCCACACCACCCCAGGTATGGCTGGGAAGAGTCCAGAGTCCGGAAGCGATCAGCTCACTGATAATCCCTCCCTGAACGCGCTTGACCTCTTCATTGGAGGTCTCCGGCAGATCCAGGGCTGCAAGCGACGCCTTCTTCAAATGCTCGTTCACTATTCCCCTGACCTTTTCATGGATCTTCTGCTGTACAGCATCGGCCATCATCTCATCCTGGGAGATACCGCCCGCCAACCCCTGACGGTCCGGAGTGATCTCCAGCCAGCGGAAAAACTGCGGATTGATGAGCACGACCCTGGAAAACTGGGAGGTGTGCGGCTCCAGATCAAAACCGACTGTCCTCTCGAGAATATGGATCGCGTCAATCAGCAGCTTAAGCTGCTCCTCGTCTGATATTCCAGCCTGTTCATACCCTTTATGGACCAGTTCCGGATTAATCTTCTCCAGAGAGTCAATAGCATACACATTGTCGAACATGCAGTCAAAAAAAGGCGCCAGATGGATGGAATTGACCCGCAGAAAAGGGAGCATCTTCATCGCGTCGATAAAATTGCCTGGTTTCTCCGGTTCCGGGCCAACAGCGCGTACATTGAGGAAACAGAAATCACTCTCTATCATCCAGCTGGAATCCGTTCTGGCTGCTATCGGAGAGACAACCCTCTTATCCGGCACAGCACCGGCTATCCCTGTATAGAAGAGGGCAAAAACATAATCCTCAGTCAGGGAGGCAGCTTTCGGCGTTACCCGGAGATAACCCTGTTTTCCCTGCTCCATAAGCCATGTATCGCTCTTCTTCTGCGCAGCGACCTCGTTTTCCGCTCTTTTCTTACTCTCCGTGAGAAATTTCATCCAGTATCCACTGCCTGCTGCCATCCCTGCCCCCCTATCTGTTTTGTCCCTTAAAAACATAATAGGATGCGGGAGATTGGAGGGGATTATTCGAAAGGGTTAGTAGAAGTTTAATAGAAGCGGCCCGGAAAAACCAGACAGGTGCATAAGTGATACAACTGCCCTAAAACAGGTGTACAGAAAGGAACAGAAATCATTCTTCTTCAAGAATCCGTTCAAAAATCTCCCACATTTTTGTATACGCATAATGAGAGTGCAATAATGAAATGAGCATGGAATATTTTCTCCGTTTATACTTTAACTTCTTCAACAGAAAATTCTCGATAAGAACCTTCAGCTCTAAAGAAATATCACCCGTTTATTATAGCTCTATTTTAAATGATGCTCGCAGAGACCTGGCTCAATATTTCGATAGATATATTGCCAGCAAAAAGTCAAACTTCTACAAAGATAATGATCGGATCTTTGTTTTAATGAGCTCCGGACATGGAGGAGCACAAGAGCCTTTTCTTCGATATCATTTTAAGAGACTGATGGATGACCAGACAACCTATCCTGATAATTCCAGAGAGTGGCATCAGGCGATACGATTTTATTTACGCACTTTCCAGACAGAGCGCTGCTGCACGAGCCAATGAGAATAAAAGCTGTTTTTTTTAACCCCGGCAGGTTTACCCTTTTACAGCCCCCCTCCAGGCTGCCTCAATCTCAACCGCCACTTCATCAAAGGGGCGGCTTGAGGTATCAAGCTCCAGATCCGCCACCTCCGCATACAAAGGCCGCCGCCTTTCCAGCAGAGTGCGGACCTCTTCAAGCGGGTCCAGCCCGGTCAGGGCAGGGCGGTTGCTGTCCTTGTGAATACGCCTGTGGAGCACCTCTGCCGGCGCCCACAACCAGACCACAAAGCCTGCCTCAGCCATCAGCCGCCTGTTTCCCCTATCAAGCACAATACCACCACCTGTAGCGACCACGGCAGCGTTGTCAGCCAGAGCAGCCTCCAGTGCCCTGCTCTCCATTTCACGGAAAGCAACCTCGCCGTCGGCGGCAAAAATTTCAGGAATACTTCTTCCGGCCCGCTGAACAATCAGAGAATCGGTATCCAGAAAGGGTAGGCCGGAGAGGCGGGAGAGCCGCTTTCCGAGAGAACTCTTCCCTGTGCCGCGGTATCCGATGAGAATAAGAGAGCGCATCAGCGTCCCTGCCTTCCCTTTTTCTTCACAGGAGCCGGAATCAGGTACTGATACGCTGCCACGGAATCAAAAGCTTCCCTGTTAATCACTTCACCAAAAGAGACCCTCTCATCAACCAGAGTGATCCGTACCAGGCCGCTTTGCCCGGCCACCCTCCCCTGGCCGAGGGCGGAGAGAAAAGCCTGCCGGAATCCCGCTCCCGGGACCACCCGCAGGAGCATCCCCTTGTGCACGCCATCCCGACGGCCTGCGTTGACTGTTACCCGGTCCCTGTGGAGGCGAATGACCCGGGCGATAAAGGGGATGGAACTGCTGATCTTGTCCGCCAGATCCACCGAGAGTTCAAAAAGACGCCTGTTGCCGCGTCTGGAGGAGCGGTACTTAGCTACCCGCTCCCCGTTTCTGGAGCTGTAGAGTCCCAGCTCCAGGACGGTGAACACCCGGTCCTTGATATAGCGACCCAGAATATAGTAATCCGCGCCCAGACGCAGCGCCTCTTTACGCGCTGCCGCCCGATCGGCAAGCTGTTTCTTCTTCTGGTACAGTACCTTAACCCTGGGCCGGATAAAGAGGGCGTCCCGCAGCATCGCACCGTAAACCCTGGAGACGCCGAAATAGCCGTGCCTGGCATTATACTGATCGAAATTGTCGAAAACCACGAGCTTCGCACAGCTCTGTTGCTGTTCATACTGTCTCAGCCCGGCCTTTCTGGAGGGAAGGCGGATAACCGCTCTTTTGTAGAAATCAATCCGATCCTTCAGATGGACATTGTACGGCTCCAGCATGGCCAGCACACGGAGCACCCTGTAGAAGGCCTCCCAATAGCCTGCACTCCTGTAAAGGGAAGCCTGCAAACGGCGGCACTCCGGCTCCACGGGATTAAGCCGTATCGCCCGGCGGATCGCCAGACGCGCCCGGATGACCTGATTGGACCTCTGATAGGCTCTGGCGTGCTTCTGATGATAGGCGGAAAGTTTCGCCCGCTGGCGGTGTTTGACAGGAAGCCGCTTCACAGCAAACTCCTCAAAAGCATAGCGGATCACTTCATCATTATTTTTCAAGACCAGGGCGCTGTTGAAATTCTCTACAGCAGAGGCGACAGCTGTCGGGTCCTGAGGGGCCAGTCTGGTGTAGACCAGAGCCAGTAAGTAGCGGAACAGATGGTTAAATGGCTCCCTCCTGGTCAACCTGATATAATGGTCCCTTGCCAGCTCCCATTTCTCAGTGAGGAAGAGCACCCTGGCCTGCAGCTTGAGCGCACGCAGCATCTCCGGATCCAGACGGAGCGCGGTCTCCAGAGAGCGCCGGGCAGCAGCAAGACGACCTCTGTCGTAGAAAAATCGTCCAATATGGTAATACCCGATTGGAGAATTAACGTTGTTAGCTATTGCCTGCATGTACATGCGCTCTGCATCCTGAAACCGCCCTCTGTTCTGATAGAGCTCCCCACGCAGGAGATAGAGTCTGTAATAGGAGGGCTGGATCCGTTCTACTGTCCGTAAGCGCGAGAGGACCAGCTCCTCCCTGCCGCGGCTCTTCCAATAAAGCGCGTCTGTGTAGAGAGCCAGCACGTTACGCGGCTGTTGTCGAAGCACCCGGTCAATATACTGTTTGGCCTTACCGACATGCCCTGAGCGGATAAGGGTGCGGGCGAGGGTGAGATTGGCTTCCAGATCATGCGGCGCCTGATGGAGCGCCCGCTGCAGGTATTTTTCGGCCAGCAGATTGAACTCCAGAGTAAAATAGGCGATCCCGAGCATCTTGAGCGCCTTAAAATAGTAGGGGTTAGCGGAAACAGCCCGTTTGAAATGCAAAAGCGAATCAGTGAGGGCCCGTCTCCCCCCCTGAGAATAGAGATGCATCGCTCTCCTGTAATGCTCCAGAGCGGTAGTGGCGCACAAATTTATGGAAAAAACAAAGGCCAAACAGACCAGGGCTTTTCTGCTATTCATTTTCCCTCTCCTGATACAGCTGGACCCTACTTTGGCACAAAATATCCGAAGCGGTCGTACCCGAACAGCCCCCGGAAGCGCACTTCCACAGTGAACTGCCTGTACCTGCCTCTGAGCCCTGCCGGGGCATCAGTATTGTAATAGAGTGCATAGTGGGTGAGCGGCCGCTGCATGATTGTCCACCTGATCTGCATCACCCTGTTGGATGTGAGCGCATCAAATACCCGGCCATCGGTCTCTTCCGCAAGTTTTCTAATCCGGGAAGCCTGCCGCCCCTGACCAAAAAGCACCACGTAGACCGGAATTGCGTTGTTGCGGGCATAGTGGAGACAGGTCTGGAAGCCATACGGCTTCCAGACATCCTCTCCACCGAAATCTGCAGTGGTGAAAAGAACCAGAGCCGGACGATAGCTGTACCGGAACAGGTCGCCGACCCCTTTATATACCGCTTTACCAATTATGCTCTGGTCTGTAAATTTCCCCTTCCCCGCGCCATGAAGGGGAGAAAGAACATTGGAGATATATTTCTGGCTCACCCAGACCCTGTTGTTAAAATTGATCACCTGCACCGTATCCCTGCCATTCAGGGAGTTGAGAATCCCACGCATTACCCGGGCAAGCTCCTCCCTGTAGGGCTGCATGGAGCTGTGTTTATCCACAAGCATCACCATGGCCACTCTGTCCTTATGATGAAAGGTCGGATGGAGATTGAGTCTGGGCACCCTGCGCCCCTTCTCATAGATCCGGAAATTATCGGCAGTCAGTCCTTTGATAGGGCGCCCCTCCCTGTCGCGTACCATCAGATAGTGCTGTACTGCAGGGAAGGAATGCTCCAGAGTACGGGTGATCCGTAGATCCAGATTAACGTACTTCAGCCGTTCCGGAACAAACATCCCCACCCGCCAGGAATTGAAATCCGTCACATAGAGATGATCATTGGCGTCCGCGGCAACCCCCACAGCGCGGTCGATCTTTCCCGCCAGACTGTCGATCCTGGTCCAGGAGGAGTCCGAAGGATTGTACACCACAACACGGCGTCTACCGTCGGCAATAGCCAGCCGCCCTCCGGAAAGAATAAACAACCCTCGAGGATCATACAGTTTCCCCTTCCCGAGAACAGCGAGGAAATTACCACTCCCATCAAACAGCTGCAGTCTGCGGTTGCCGGTGTCGGAAACAATGATTCTTCCCTCAGCGGTCATCACCAGATCAGCGGGACGAAAAAACTCCCCGTTCTGCCGTCCCTTCTTACCGAACATCAGAAGCAGCTTCCCTTCGGAAGAGAACTTCTGGACCCGGCAGTTGCCGCTGTCCACGACAAAGAGATTGCCCTCTTTGTCACAAAAAAGCCCCTCAGGACCAGCCAGTTGAGACGGTTTGTACCCGAAACCGCCAAAGGAGAACTGGCGATCTCCGGAAGCGTTGTATTTATGCACCAGGTCTGTGGCGAAATCAGAAACAAAAAAACCGCCGTCCGGGGCAACGGCAATATCATATGGCTGTTTCAACCCTGCGGCGATGTGCCGCAGGAGCCCTCCATTGGGATTGAGGACAGCGACTGTCCCGGATTTGAATCCAGCCACCAGGATACGGTTACGACTGTCTATCGCTATCCCGCCCGGCCGCAGGAAGAGCGTTGCTTTGTTCACATACCCGGACAACGAATTAAGATAGATAAAAGGAGAGGTGACCGGGATTTTCTTCTCCCGTCCCTGCTGATAGTAAAGATAATTCAGCTTACTGCGCAGAAGATTCCCTCCACCACCCAGATTGAGAGCGATCTGCCACTCTGTCAGCGCGTTCTTATAAAATCCAGCCATAAAGAAACTCTGCCCCAGCCAGAGTCGCGCACGGTAGTCTCTGGGGCTGATGCCGCGCGCCCTGTCAAAAAAGCTGGCAGCGGCATTGTAGTTGCGCCTGTTATAAAAATAGTATCCGGAACGGAAGAAACGGCTGAAACGCACCTCATCCGCCCCACTCAGAGGTTGTGCCGTTGAAGAGGAGACAATAAGAAGTTGTAAAAGCGGCAGAACCGCCATAAATCCTGGTAAACTGTATTTCATCCGTGGACAGACACCCACCAGCAGACCCGAAATTACGCCCTTGTGTTGAGCAACTCGCTGATCCGGCTCTTACGTTTTTCATCAACAAAACGGTTGAACATCTTCGGGGACAACCTGCTGGTCATCAGAAGAAGCATGAAATCCTGGAGTTCCTCTTTAGAGATCATCCGGTCCTTCAAATTCTCCATTTTCACAGCTTCCAGCACGGCCTGATCCCCTTCCTTCTTTCTGGTGGAAGGTTTCTCACCCCTGTTATGTTTTTCTTTCACACCGTCTGTTTTTTCCGGGCCCCTGTGGGGGAGATTCGCCATGGGTTCTAAACGGATATCCATATCCACACCTCACTCTTCCTTGAATAGGCTTTCTCTATTATAAGTATCGGCTTCTCCGGGCTGAAAAATTAAACTCCTTTAAAGAGACAACGCTCAATCTATATTGAGCAGCACCCGCAGGTGCGCTTTGATCTCCTCATTCTCCGGCGCCAGCTCCAGGGCCCTTTTTAAGGTATCTCTGGCGAGTCCCTCCTTTCCTTTCTTGTGATAGATCCAGCCCAGAGTGTCCTGATAGAGCGGATTATCCGGATCCATCCTTACAACGGAAAGGGCCAGATGCTGCGCCTCTTCCAGATCCCCGCCACTCTCACAGAGCACATAAGCGAGGGAGTTGCGCGCATTGCTGTTCCGGGGGTCAATATCCAGTGCCCGCCGCAGCGCCTCAATGGCTCTGTCCGGCCGCTCCAGCTTGAAATATATATGTCCCAGCGCTGCCGTTGCTGCAACATTGTTGAAGTTGTAGGCCCAGGCGGTCTCAAACGCCTCCGCCGCCCTTTCAAACAGCTCCCGCTGCACATAGACATAGCCAAGCATCATGTACGCCTGCTGTTTATGAAGGTAGCTGAATTCAGACTCAATGACCCGGTCCAGATGGCCGGCAGCCTTGACAAACTGTTCAACACGGATCAGGGCGATAGCCAGCAAATAATGGACTTCAAGATTATCCGGATCCACCTCAAGCACCCGCTCCAGACCACGCAAAGAACTCTGAAGTCTGTTCTGATCCAGGTCCTCCTCCGCTGCCCGGATCAAATCTTCAACATTTTTCTGGCTGATCACCTTCCCTCCCCCGGTTATCCTACAATACACCATCTGGCAGGGATTGCAATCCCATGCTTTCCCAGACCTGGTTGTTCTCCTCTGAACTCCTGCGATCCTGGCAGTCCAGCCCTAGAGCAGTCACAGAGATATACCCCTCCGCAACTGCATCCAGATCACTGCCTGGATCCGATTCATAATCAAGATTACCGCAACCGAGCCAGAAATAGGTCTGACCGTAAGGGTTTTTCCGCACCTCCACTCTCTCGTTATACACCCTCTTCCCCAACCGGGTGACTCTGGCACCCTTCATATCCCCTACCGGGCAATCCGGGACATTGATATTGAGGAAAGTGCCCTTGTGGAGCCCGTTGTCAAGCACCCAGCGGGCGTAGAGCACAGCGATATGGGCCGCGGCAACATAATCGCCCCCACCCGTCCAGTTGTTCATGGAGACAGCGAGCCCTGGAATCCCGTTAATCGCCCCCTCCCGGGCAGCAGCAACGGTTCCGGAGTAAAAGGTATCCACAGACATATTGGGCCCGTTGTTGATCCCGGAAACCACAAGCGCCACCTCAGGACAGAAATGGTGGTAACCAACTTTGACGCAGTCCGCGGGTGTACCGTCTATAGCGTAGCGGCTGTCTTCAGACCGAACCAGCCTGACGGGATTAAGCATATTCATCGCGTGTCCAATGGCGCTGCGCTGCCTGTCCGAGGCGATTACGATAACCTCCCAGGTCATCTCCGTTCGAAAAGCATGCTCCAGCGCCGCTATCCCCGGCGCGTCGATTCCATCGTCATTGCTGATCAAAATAACAGGTTTACCCATTCAAACCCCTCCCGCAATAAAAATTTACTCTCCATCCTGGCCCAAAAGCAAGAAGCGAATGGATACTGGCCGCAGGGACCAGTATATTTATCGCGACAGAATACAAGGAAACAGCATGGCAAAAATCAAAACCCCACAGCAGATAGAACAGATCCGGAAACTCGCGAAGAGCCTCTCCGAAATTATAGCCTGGTCACTCACCCTCTGCCGGCCCGGTGTGAGCACTCTGGAGATCGACCACTCCATCGAGAGCCGCCTCACAGGTGAGGGGCTGAACGGCCCCTGCAAAGGGTACCACGGCTTCCCGGCTGTCAGCTGTATATCGGTCAACGATCAGGTGACCCACGGCATCCCGAACGGCACAGTGCTCAAAAGCGGGGACATCATTGACATCGACCTGGTGGTCGAAAAAAACGGCTACTACGCCGATATGTCCCGAACTGTCGGAGTAGGCCAGCTCAGCCACAGCGCCTCCAGCTTGATCAAGGTAACCGAAGAGTGTCTGAGCCGCGGGATTCAGGCGGTCAAGCCAGGCGCCACCCTCGGCGACATCGGCAACGCCATCCAGAGCCATGCGGAAAAAAACGGCTACTCAGTGGTCAGGGACTACTGCGGCCACTTCATCGGATTGGAGATGCACGAGAACCCGCTCGTTCAGAACATCGGCCAAAAAGGGCGCGGCATGCCACTGGAAGCGGGCATGATCTTCTGTATCGAACCGATGATCAATGAAGGCGACTACCAGGTAGTCACCAGGGGCTGGAACGCCACGACTGTGGACGGCTCTCTCTCCTCCCGTTGCGAGCAGATGGTGCTGGTCACAGCAAAAGGGTATGAGCTGCTGACCCGGTTTTATGATTAACCTCGCAGTAGCTATCCACTGTTTTTCCTGCGGCTGAACCAGAGAAGCGGTGCAGCAATCCCGCCGAGCAGAGTAATAAACAACCCGCAGCCCGGAAAGCGGAGCACCATAAATCCATCGGCGATCAAAAAGACCAGAACAGACAGGGTAATACAGGGAAGAGCATAGACCGCGGAGGAGCCCTTCTTCATAAACAGCAGTACCGCCGCCCCGGCTGCAGCAAGAGGCAAACCGATCAAAGCAATCAGACGGAAAAGATCTCCCATCTTCATCAGTAAGCCCTGATCAAACAGCCGGTACATTGCCCCTGCCCCGGAGATACTCCTGGGACCACGTACTCCCCAGGGGAGAAAAAATCCCAGCAGTACCACAGCCGCACAAGCTGATACCATTATTATCTCTTTTTTCTTCATATCTGAAAACCTCACTTCCAACCAATTTCAGAGTACAGGAGAACAACAGCGGTCCACGCAAGTGGTTGAGCAATTATAAACCATATGCTCTTAAAAAGCCATGATTGATTCAGTACGCTTCATGAATCTCTACACCACCAAACCGGATATACAATAAAGCCCGATCATCATCAGCATCACGCCCCTCACAGAAGGCATTCACCTCTTCTATCAGAAAACTCAAAAAAGGCTCAGCATCAGAAGCGATATTACCCCTGCAGTATTCATGCAGTCGCTCCACCCCGTAAAAATCTCCTTCCGGATTTCTTGCCTCTGTAATCCCGTCTGTGAACATGAGTATACTGTCCCCGGGGTTCAAGACGACAGATTGAGTCTCAAAAACAGCATCCTCCCAGACGCCAGCGAGTTTTCCATCAGTATTCAAGGTGACTAATACTCCATCGCCTCTCTGCAAAAGAGCAGGATGGTGGCCGCAATTTGTATAAGAAAAAATTCCATTTTCCATATCCATTATCCCGAGGTACATGCTGATGAAATACCACTGCCCGGAAATAAGACGGGAGATCTCCTTATTAACCCTTGTGCACAATTCATCAGGCTTCAGACCCCAGCGACAGCTGGCCATGAAGCTGACCTTAGCCATTGCGGTTATCAAAGCAGAAGGAACACCATGACCGCAAACATCCGCAATGAGAAATGCGTAACTATTGCGGCCCACACGAACTATATCCACAAGATCGCCACCGACACCCGACATCGCTTCATAATGAACAGAAACAGCAAGATGCTTATGGGCAATAATCGAAGAAGGCTCAGGAATCATGCCAAGCTGAACAGACTGTGCCATCTTCAACTCTTTAATGAATTGCCGATTACGGCTCTCCAGTTCCTTATTAATGCGATCAAGTTCCAGCGTTCGATCGTGAACCATCTTCTCTAAATCCTCAGAATAGAAGCGAATCGCCTCATTTTTTTCCTCAATCTCGCGGAAGGAACGTTTAAGGCGGTGGCTCATCGCAGTAATATCTGCACCGAGCAGGGCCAGCTCATCACGTACAGGCAGGTGGAGACGGATCGAAAAATCTCCCCTGGCGATTGATTCTGTTGCCCACATCATCAGATGAAGCGGCCTGCGGACCTGGTGAAGCAGTAAAAAATGTACTGTAACAACTACAATCAGAAGCAGTAATACAGCAGAACCAGCCATAAAAAGCCGGCTGAATCGAATTTGCGATTCATGAGAAGCATTGCTGAACCGAAATTCCACACTACCGAGTAACCAGCCATTAGAATATACTTCTCTCTGCAAAGCAACTTCTGTACCCTGTATGGAGGCAACTGCATTAGAAAACAGGGCCTGTCCTGAACTACTGTGCACCACTACAGAACAGAGAAGTCCCTGACCGGATAGAGAAAACGCAGCATTCGGCAGTCCATTCCCTTTTCCCGGAAGCAGGAGTTGGCTGAAGCGGGATGTCAGAGAATCCGCCACAAGAGCAATTTCCTGGCCAAAACGCGCTCGAACATACTTTGTGAAGATAGCGCTGTACATCGACACGGACAGTATAAGAAAAAAACCACCAATCAGGGCCAGCATCAGAGGAAAACGAAAGAAAAGACTGCGTCTTCTTCTGATAAGCCGGGTCAAAGCGCAGCCCTCCAGATCGGATGAATAAATCCAATGATATCAACAGTCTACACCATAAACCAGAAGAAAGGAAGCGTGAAAAACGATTCAGAGGGTCAACTCTTCTGAGTTTTGCGACTGAAAAAATGAAGAACCAGTACAGCTACAGCTCCCGCTGTTATAGCGACAAGAATCGTCACCACACTTCCCGAAGATATCCCTTCAGAAAAAGGAAAAATCTTCCTCAAACTGCCCAGCATCAAGCCTATCAGAAACGCCATACTGATACTGTGGTATTTCTTCAGCAGGAACTCCATCAACCTTGCAAAAGAGAAGAGGCCGGCAACAAGCCCGAGTGCGAAGATAGCAAGAGGGAGAAACGCGGAACTGTCCATTGTTTTCAGTAGAGAAATGAGCGTCAGCACATACCCATAACACCCCATTATCAGCAGCACAAAAGAGCCGGAGAGGCCGGGCAGAATCATCGCAGAAACAGAAACAGCTCCAGCGATGAAGAGGAACCATAAAGCCGGCTTCTCACTTTTCTGCAGAATTTTTCCGACCCCCTCTTTTTCCGCATCACTGAGCCCATCAGCAAGCACAAACCCATTTTCTGTTTTCAGATAAGCCCTGGTGAACAATTTCCGCTGCGCTGGCTTCGTAACAGCGCGGCTACGGGCGGAAAAATCAGCAGTAGACATGGCCCCTGGAATTTCTTTGCCCATTCCACTGATCCAGAGAAGCAGGACAAGGCCAATGATAAAGGAAAAAAGCTCCGGCAGACGCCGCCTTTCCATACGGCCCCAGGGGACCACAACAGAGGCTATAATAAGCCCGAAAAAAAATCCGTAGGTGGGAGCCTGATGGTATTCAAGCAATCTGCTGATCAAACCGCTGACAGCAAGGATCGCAGCCAGCATGCCGGCAGCCAGCAGCATCAGAAACAACCACTCAACCTCTTTGAAACGGCGCATGAATATCTCTTTTTTTTCTCTCTCAAACCCCTGCAGCCAACCCAGAAAAGCAACAGAGCAGCCGGCAACAGCGTTCAAAGCGCCAATAAAACGTTCATAGATACCCAGGATCAGCGCCAATGTGCCGCCGCTGACACCAGGAATAATCTGTACAATACCGATCGCCATTCCTTTGACGACATCAGCCACCCATGAAATCATACCCGCTGATTGCAGTTTCATCTAAAAAATCTCCTGTTCATTTTCCACCAGACCTGAAAAACAACATCAAAACAGGCGGACCCGCAGAATTGACATTTTCACCGCTGTTGACTTTCTTATAGTAAGATAGTAAGTCCGTGCAGTAGAAGCACTATTTTGCAACCGCAATGTAATCTGAACCCGTCTGCGCCTTACTTCATTAAGGAAGGGTCTCTACAAGCTGCGGCAATCCATTTAAATCAAACGATATCTGCTTTACAGGGGATTTTCACAAAAGCCAGGAGTTGCCAATCCTGAACAACGAGAGTTAAAAAAGAACCGCCACCTTCCGCAGTCCACGCAACGCACTTCCAAGGTAGACCGCATCCGCAGTAAGCAGATCTTCTGGATAAAGGAGTGCGCTTACACAACAGCCACTCTCCTCCAGCAACTCACTGCGGAGCACCCCGGGAAGAAGCCCGCATTCGAGCGGTGGAGTATAGAGCATCCCGGACCGCTCAATGAAAACATTGCTGATACACCCCTGGGTCAACTGACCCTGTTCATTAACCAGGAGCACGTCCGCGTATCCTGCTGCTCCAGCTGCTTCTAAGGGAGCTTTAAACCAGGGGCGCCAGCTTGTCTTATGTCTGAGAAAGGGGTCTGAAGAGGGGACAGGAGCAGTCGAAATTCCAACGCGGAGCGTCTGTCCATCTGATTTTTCAAGACGGTCCCTGGTAAGAGTAACCCCTCCATCTCTGCGCAGCGCCAGACGCACTCTGAACCGTTCTCCTGGTGGCAGATCTTCAACTGAAGACTCCAGTTCCGAACGGATATTCCTGAGATCGCACCGGAAGCCCAGGTAGTGAGCGGAACCAGCAAGACGCCTGAGATGCCGATCCAGCCGGAGCAGCCGGTTATCCATAAGCAATGTTTCAATCAGATAGAAATCCTGCTTCCCGGCAAGCCGGTTGAGGAAAGATCCCTTGAGCCGGCACTCTTCGTATTCTTCCTCCGCGTCGCTATCAGCAACGATCCCGCCACCTGCTCCCAGCCGCCCGCTGTTACCGATAATCTCCACAGTACGGATCGCGACATTGAACAGCGCATCCCCGCCAGGAGCAAAATATCCAAGAGCTCCGGTATACACTCCACGCGGCCTCACTTCCAGAGTATCAATGACCTGCATGGCGCGGATTCTGGGGGTGCCGGTGATGGAACCACAGGGAAAGATCGCTTTCAGAATATCAAGGGAGGTCAGCCCCTCCCGGAGTATAGCCTCTACGGTGGAAGTCATCTGAAAAAGAGTGGTATACGCCTCAACGCGAAAGAGCTCCAGAACACGGATACTTCCGGGAAGAGCAATCCTCCCCAGATCGTTGCGGACCAAGTCCACAATCATCAGATTTTCCGCACAATTCTTTTCAGACTCTGCCAGGGAGCGTGATATTGCACCATCCTCTTCCAGACTCCTGCCACGGGCGGCTGTTCCCTTCATAGGACGGGAGGTGATCTTTCTGTTTTTGATGGAGAAGAACAACTCCGGAGAAAGGGAGAGGATCTGCCGTTCACCGGTGTCAATATATGCTGCATAATCAACCTGCTGTTCCTGCAAAAGTTCACGAAAAAGCGTCAGAGGGCAACCGCTGAAACCGAAATCAAAGCGACCGGTATAGTTGACCTGATACACTTCCCCGGATTCAATGAGCTCCTTAATAGACCGGATATCCGCTGTATACTGTTTCTTATCCGGAGTGAATACCGGCTGAGTGATGGCATAACCGCCACCCTCCCCCTCCAGAAAAACGCTCAGCTCATCCCGCATGAGCAGTTCAGGCGAATCAAATATTCCGAACCAGGCGAGCGGCTCTCCATCCGGAAGCGCGCACCCGGTATTCTCCAGCAGATGCCCGAGCTCGTAACTGAGCCAGCAAACAGCGTGCAACCCCTTGCCCAGGGCGTCTGATACAGCAGCCATTGCTGTCAAAAATTCCTCTGGAACGCCTATCGAATAGACCGCATGCGCTTCAATAAATAGTTTGAAGCAACCGTTACCCTCAGGAAGGATCATTCTGAATTTGTGCTGTTGCCGGGTCATGTTCAGGAATATAGCCAATCACTGTACATGCGGAAAAGGGGTCGCGGGCAACAGCCTCAAAATAAATACAAAAAAGGCAGAGTTGACATCTCTGCCTCCATCATCCAGCTATAGCTGTTATCTGGAAGCTGTTCCAGCGGTCATCATCATAGTCCTCATCGCCGCTGATCAGAAGTCCCATGGCAGCGTCGATCACCGGATTGAAGAGATTAATATTAATGAGAGTGATCTGGAAGAGACCCGGGAAAAGAAATGGATTGACCGGTTATCAGGAGAGCACTATATTTCTTAAACTCCGGCCCTATAGCTCAGATGGATAGAGCGGTGGCCTCCTAAGCCATGTGTCGTGCGTTCGAATCGCGCTAGGGCCAACAAAAAGACCTCCCGATCAGGAGGCCTTTTTGTTGGCCCTCTTGAAGCAATTCAGCAAACGACATTGCCCTCATAAACATCCCTGCCTGCCGCAAACGCTTTAAGATTGAGCTCTCTGATTTCAGGTCGGGTGAAATGATCTGTGAGAAGATCAATGAAGACCTCCTTCCGCAACCAGGGGTAGAGCCTGGATATCACACCGAGGATGACCGTATTGGCGGCCCGTTCATTCCCGCAACTGCTGGCGATATCAGAAGCTTTGACCGGAATGACGCAAATCCCTTCCGGCAGATCGGGTCCCTCAACAATGGAAGCATTATAGATGACAGCTCCGGCATCAGCAACAGCGCCGACGAACTTACGCAGAGAAGGGCCGTTCATCGCGACAAGTAGATCCGGATTTTCCACCATGGGAGAACCGATCTCATCCCTGTCGATCACTACCGAACAGTTGGCTGTACCACCACGCATCTCCGGACCATAGGAGGGCATCCAGGTGATCCGGTAACCATGGTCCATCGCCACCTTGGCAACCATTCCGGCAAGAAGCAGCACTCCCTGCCCGCCGAATCCTGCAGTCAACAGCTGCAGTGACTTCTGAGCGCCTTCACCTGCAGCAACGGTCTTTCCGGTAGAGCCGCGTTCCAGAACTGCATGGATATGCTCAGCCGGGACCCTGGCTGAGGCCTCCGGCCTGGGTTCACGGTTTGCTATATCATCCTTGAACACTCCAAGAGCAAAATACGGCAGCGCGTACTGTTTCATCCACGCCTCACTCTGCCCTGGAGTCACTTTCCAGTTAGAAGGACACTGGCTGAGGATCTCAAGAAAGGTGAAACCCTTCTGATCCCGTTGCGCCTGCAGGACCTTACGAATCGAAATCCGGGTCTTCATCACATGCTTCACATCGTGCACACTACAGCGTTCCACATAGGAGGGCGCTTCAAGTGTCGCAATCATCTCCGCCATCCTGAGCGGATATCCCTCATTTTCCTGAGAGCGGCCATAGGGGGATGTGACTGTTTTCTGTCCGATAAGACTGGTGGGAGCCATCTGCCCGCCAGTCATTCCGTAAATGGCATTATTGACAAAGAAGACTGTCATTTTCTCCCCGCGATTGGCGGCATGAATGATCTCCGCAGTCCCGATAGCGGCCAGGTCGCCATCGCCCTGATAGGAGATCACATAGTTGTCCGGGGTCACTCGTGTCACCCCGGTGCCGACAGCCGGTGCACGTCCATGGGGGGCTTCCACATTGCCACAGTTGAAATAGTAGTAGGAAAAAACAGAACAGCCCACCGGCGAAATGAAGACCGTATTATCAGTCATCCCCAGATCCGTGAGCGCTTCCGCGATCAGTTTCTGGATAATCCCGTGTCCGCAACCCGCACAGTAATGGGTATTGGTCTTATCGCCTCCAGGTTTCCGGCCATAAACATCATACAGGGCATCGCTCTTTGCGATGATCTCAGCCATTTTTGTCCCTCCCGGGATGCGCCAGCGCTCCTTTAAGTTCATTGAATGAGGGCAGCTTCCCCCCATAGCTGTTGACAAAACCAACTTTCCGACCGTCCCCGAGCGTCAATTTCACATCATCGATGAGCATCCCCATGCTCATCTCCGCAACCATGAAGTGCTCCACTCCGCCCGCAAGCTCGTGGAGCCCATCCTCAGGAAAGGGCCAGAGCAGTTTAGGGCGGAACAATCCAGCTCGAACGCCTTCAGCGCGTAGAGAATCCACAACAGAACGGCAGACCCTGCTGATCACACCATAGGCGATAACAACAACTTCCGCATCCTCTGTACGGTACTGTTCGAAATCCTGCTCCGCCTTCTGTATCTGGCGGTATTTATCCATCAGATGAAGGTTGTGTGCCTCCAGTTCGTCATGATCCAGGTAGATAGAGGAGTGGCAACTCTGCTTATGGGCGGCATCCCCGGAAGCAGCCCACGGCTTATCTGGAGCGGGCGGAGATGCTTCAGGGAGCTCCACAGCTTCCATCATCTGTCCGATCACCCCATCTGTGAGTACAACCGCCGGGTTGCGATATTTATCCGCAAGATCAAAGGCGCGGATCGCCATATCACACATCTCCTGCGCAGAATTCGGAGCCAGAGTGATCAGATTGTAATTCCCGTGTCCACCCCCTTTAACGATCTGATTATAATCAGATTGATCCGGACCGATATTTCCCAGGCCGGGTCCGGCCCTCATGATATCCACAATCACGCAGGGGAGCTCTGTTCCGGCAAGATAGGAAATCGCTTCCAGCTTGAGACTGATCCCCGGCCCGGAGCTGGCGGTCATTGTTCTTTCTCCCGCTGCAGCGGCACCATACACCATATTGATGGCCGCTGTTTCGCTCTCCGCCTGAAGGAAGGTTCTCCCCAATTTGGGGAAGACCAATGCCGCGGTGTGGGTGATCTCGCTGGCCGGAGTTATCGGATACCCATAATAGGAGGTGCATCCTGCCAGCGCAGCCCCGTAGACAACAGCTTCATTGCCTTTGATGAGCTCAGCCATCACTCACCCCCCTTTCCGCCTTTCGGCTCACGGTATACCCGAATAGCGTTGGGCTCCGGACAGGTATAATAGCAGAAGCCGCAGCCAATACAATGTTCATGTATCGGCTCAGAGTGATTATAACCATTGCTGTTAAATTTCCCGGAGAAGCGAATATCTTTCGTTGGACAGGCTTTAATGCAGAATCCGCAACCTTTGCAATTTTCGGGATTTATTTCTATACGCGATGACATAGAAAACGTCCTTTCCCGCGAAAGGGACCTGAACAAAGACGGCCCCGATTACGAAAGTGCGTCTAATCAAGTTAACATTCTGCAGTTGAAAAAGCAACCGGCGCCAGGGCAATCGCAGTTACAATCCTTTTTCAACATCGGTTTATCGTCGACGGTTCGATGAGAAACAACCATCCCGAAACTCTTCAGTGCAGGCCGATCCGGCCCCTCCTCAAACCAGTCAATGTCCGGAGTGATCCGGTATTCCTGTTGCTCAATTCAGCCATGATCTTTTTCAACTGTTGCATACGGGTCATGAAGAACATCCTGAACCCCCCTCTATCCTGCGTCGTTCAGGAAAAAGGAGAGCTGTTCATGCATTATCCCATGATTTCCTTGCAACGAAAATAGATAATCAGCCTGTTTTTCTATGATTTTTCAAGCAATTTTGCGCTGACAACCCGGCGACCCAATGGTTGGAATGCGATCTTCTCTGTCCATCAGATCAAGAAGCCCGGGAATCGCCCTGATTTTGTTCGATGTACTGTCAACCGCTGCTTACCCGGGCAGCGGAGA
>Ga0056109_1000126_pt1 | contig 29670 bp, 31 predicted proteins | sample WorMetG1BERMUDA2_FD_80077 | JGI IMG/M metagenome (GOLD analysis project Ga0056109, IMG submission 80077) | Marine gutless worms symbiont microbial communities from Max Planck institute for Marine Microbiology, Germany - Inanidrilus... ...
GGATAGGCTTCCTGGAAATCATGGCCGCATTCAGGGCCAGATTGAGACAGAACGCCGTTTTTCCGGATGTCGGCCGGCCGGCAATGATGACCAGCTGTCCGTTCTGCAGGCCAGAGGTGAGCTTATCGAGTTCTATAAACCCGGTTTTCAGGCCGCTGTATCCGGTTGTTTTGAAATTCTGGATGATTTTGAAGGTGCGCCCCACGATATCCTTCATCTCTTCGTAGGTGCGGGTGATGTTTCGCTCTGTGATGCCGAAGAGTTTGGATTCCGCCTGGTCGGCCATCTGTTCTACAGAGAGGCTCGGTTCATAGGCAAGGTCCCTGATCTCAGCGGCTGTTTCAATCAACCTCCTTTGCGTGGATTTACCGCGGATAATTCGGGCGTAGTGTTCAATATTGGCTGCCGTTGGGGTTTGCTCAAAGAGGACATTGAGGTATTCCAGCCCGCCAGCTTCTGCCAGCAGTCCCTTCTCTTCAAGATTGCTGATCAGGGTGACCTGATCCAGATCAATTTTTTTGCTGTCCAGCTCACAGATAGCGCTGTAGATGTGCTGGTGTCCGGGCGAGTAGAAATCTTCTCTGTTGACCAGAATGATACTTGAGCTAACAGCAGAGGGTTGGATAAGAAGAGCGCCGAGAAAAGCCTGCTCGGCGCCTTTGTCGCAAGGTATGGTACGCTTGCTTTTAGCGGACATCAGGCGCCTGTCTCAGCTGCTTTTTCTTTCTCAGCTTCCGGTGTACTTCCCGTCTCTTCAACAGCTGCTTCTGCTGTCTCTTCAGCAGTGGCGTCTGTCTGCCTCTCTTCAGTCGCAGTATCCGCAGTTACAGCGGCCTTTCTGGCAGGCGGTTCGTCCCTGTCTTCGGATGCGATAGTGACCTTAACAGTAGCCTGCACTCTGTCGTAGAGCTTGACTTCTATATCATAGGTGCCAAGATTCTTGATGGGGTGCGCCAGTTCGATTTTACGGTGGTCAATAGTAAACCCCTGCTCTTCGAGCGCTTTTGCGATCTGATGTGCGTGGATAGAACCGTAGAGCCGGTCACTGGAAGCGACCTTTGCGGTCAGCTCAACAGCAGCTCCATCGATTTTCCCGGCGATCCCTTTCGCATCTTCTGTTTTTTGAACCTTGCGGGCCTGGATAGCCTGTTGCTGGCTTTCCAGCCATTTGAGGTTGCCCGTGGTTTTGGGCAGAGCGAATTTACGCGGGAACAGATAGTTGCGCGCATAGCCCGGTGCTACATTTTTTATTTCCCCCTCCTCACCGAGGCCGATTACGTCTTCTTTAAGAATGATTTCCATAGTTTATTCTCTCCTGACTTCAATAATCCGGCAGGTAACCGGAGCTCTCATGTTCTGCTGTCTCTACTTGTCTTCAAACGGAAGGAAGGCAACTATCCGGGCTTTGCGGATTTCGCGTACCACCATACGCTGATGTTTGGCACAGGTTCCGGTGATTCGTCGGGGGAGGATCTTGCCTCTGTCTGTCACAAAGCGACGAATCAGATCGATTTCTTTGTAGTCACAGCTCTTGATTTTGTTGGAGCAGAAAAAGCATACTTTTTTACGGAAAAAGCGTCTTCTTCCGCCGCCACGCCGCTCTCTTCCCCCGGGGCGTCCGCCGGGTCTTGGACCGCCCTGCCCTGATGGTCTGGACTGCTGTGCTTCTCCCGGTGTTGAAGTGCTGGTATTTGTGTTTTCTGCAGACATCGTTGTCTCCTGTTTTATCTCAGAGTTAGAAGGGCACCTCTTCGTCCCTCATGCCGCCGGACATATCCGGACCTTGCTGGACACCGCTCCCATATCCGCCGGGATTATTTCGGGGGGGCTGCTGGTAGTTCGCCTGCTGGTAACCCTCATACTGGTTCGGCGGCTGGGCTGCGTATCCCTGATTGTACTGTTCCGGTATCGGATCAGAATACGCTTCGGGATTGCCTCCGGCTATAGCATCGCCACTCTGCTGTCTGCCACCCATCAAAACGACATTGCTGGCAACCACTTCTATGGAGCTCATATTCTTGCCTTCCTGCGACTGCCAGCGGTTCTGGGAGAGACGCCCTTCAACGGCGACTTTTTTTCCCCTGGTAAGGTATTTTGCGATCGCCTCAGCTGGTTTTCCCCAGTAGATGATCCTGAAGAAATCGGTTTTCTCTTCCCATGTTTCGCCCTGCTTGAAACTTCGGTTCATGGCAATGCTGAATGAGAGGAGAGCCGAGCCATTGTTTGTATAACGCAGTTCCGCCTCTCTGGTGAGGTTCCCCCCTACCAGGACGACGTGGTTGATGGTATAGGCCATTACGCTTCTCTCTTGACCAGGAGAAAACGAATCAGGCTCTCTTTGATGAGGAGAGCTTTTTTCAGAGCATCAATTTTCCCGGGATTGATTGTAAAATTGAAAAGCCAGTAGAGTCCTTCTGTCCTCTTCTTAATGGGGTAGGCGAGTTTCCTGCGGCCCAGGTCCTCTTTCTCGGTGATCTCAGCACCGAAGTTGCCGAGCTGTTCCACAACCATATCCGTAGACTCTGTTTCAGAAGTGGTTCTGGGGTCAAAAATGCACATTATTTCGTAGGTGTTCATCTTACCTCCCTGTGGGTTCGAGTTAATCCCCCTGTGTGGGCTGGGGATAGAGAGTTCTGTGCAAACTTTGTAGAAAATTAGCCAGAGGGAGCTGGAGGAGTCAATACTATTAATGAACCATAACTGTAACTCCTTCGATTATTGTATAGTTCGAGAAGGAAGGCAGATTGCGTTTAATGTATCTCCATATATTTATGCAGAGCAAATGTTCTGTAAAGAGCGTGGAAAAAGCGGCAGATAGGCCCCCCTTTTGTCTATATTTAATCTACGCTGATTCCCTCTTCAGGCCGCCAGAGTATTCACGGCAGTACAGAGGGCACTGTTTTGAGTTATATCAGGGGAAGGAATTCGGTTATATATGTCAGAAACCAGAGTCGGTATCGGAGATCTACAGCTGTTTGTGCCTTCTCCCTGGATAGCCACGGATACTCTTGTCAGAAAGCGTTCCTGTGCTGATCTGGAGTTGCAAAAATATCTTGAGAGGGCGGTTCTGTATACCGGTCAACGGGCATTCCACTTTCCGGAAGTCTGGCAGGATTCTGCAACTATGGCGGCAGAGGCATCAGCGGGGCTGCTCAAGCGCAGGGGAGATGCCGGGGGACTCCGTTATCTGGTTACAGGAACCGAAACAACTGTTGACCATTCCAAGCCGGTAGCTTCCTATGTTGCTGGTATGCTGGAACAGTCCGGCCACCAGCTGCCGGTTACTCATTCCACCTTTCAAATTCAGCACGCCTGTGCAGGGGGGACGCTCTCCATGTTCTCTATTGGAGCGCTCCTGAACGCCGCCCGGACGCAGGATGAGTTCGGTCTGGCTGTGTGTACGGATATTGCCCGTTACGCTTCCGCCTCTAGCGGAGAGATAACACAGGGTGCTGGTGCTGCTGCGCTGCTCGTCACCCGGGACCCGGATCTTATTGAGATAGATCTGCGGACAGCGGGGTACGCCTCGCGCGATGTGGATGATTTTTTCCGTCCCTTTGGATCTGACGAGGCACGGGTAAAGGGGCAGTATTCGATCCGTTGTTATCGGAAGGCGCTGGCTGAAGCTTTTAGCGACCACTGCATACGGCGCATGGAGGAGCCTGGAGCGGTTTTGAAGAAGAGCGATTTTTTTGTGCTCCATGTCCCGTATTACAGCCTGCCTCTGGATTCCATGCGCAGTCTGCTTAAACAGCATCTCGGCTTCGCGCCTGATGTGGCGGACGCTTTTCTCGAAGAACGTGGATTCCAATCCTCTATCGAAAGGGCAAAAGATATAGGCAACCTTTATTCCGGCTCCATGTTTATGTCCCTGGAACGACTGCTCAGAGAGAGATACACTGCGCTTGGTGAGGGTATTATCGGGAAAGAAATTCTGTTCGCCTCTTACGGTTCCGGGAATACAATGGTCGTGTTTTCCGGAAGGATAGCCCGCCGGGCTCCGGCGGTTGTTGAGCGCTGGACTGCGGATCTGGAATTCGGGCCCGAATCAGACTGGGAACAGTATGAGCAGTGGAATGAACGGCACAGCTGGCGTTCCGATTACAACAAAGTTCTGGAGAGCGTGGACAGGAAATCCGGATTTTTTCTGGAATCAATACGTGAGGACGGTTTTCGTGAGTACCGCTTCAAAGGGTGATCCCCCTATCCATCTGGATTCGGATATTGGCTTTCGCAAAACCGACCATCTTTCCATTTGTGCAGAGCCGGAACGGTTTTCCGTGGAGTCCGCAGAGGGTGCATGGTTTGACAGGCTTCGTTTTGTGCACACGGCGCTGCCGGAGCTTACTTTCGGGCAACTGGACAGCTCTGCCTCTTTTCTGGGGCAGCGGCTCTCTTTCCCTTTTATAATTTCCAGCATGACCGGTGGGAGCGGAGAATCTCTGCAGTTCAACAGGGAGCTGGCCCGGGCAGCAGGCGAGACAGGTGTGGCTGTAGGGCTGGGGTCTATTCGCATCGTATTTGAGCGGCCGGAGAGTATTTCTGATTTTCGGATCAGCGCTCTTGCGGGCGGTATGCCGGTATTTGCCAATCTGAGCGCAGTACAGCTTCGAGAGCTGGAGAGGGACCGGGTCTGCGATGCAGTTGCGGATCTGGAGGTCAACGGACTTGCTATCCATCTCAATCCCGGTCAGGAACTGATGCAGAAGAACGGAGACCGGGATTTTCGCGGATTGATCGAATCAATTGGGCTTTTTATAGAAGAAACAGATATAGCGGTGATTGTCAAGGAGACCGGTTTTGGAATCCGGCCAGGATTGGGTTTGCGACTTCTGGATGCCGGTGCTGCCTATATCGATATTGCCGGCAATGGTGGAACCAACTGGCTGCTTGTGGACGCGATCCGTAAGGACGGTGGTGATGAAGAGCTTGCCGAACCGTTTCGGGAGTGGGGATTGCCCACTGCCCCTCTGCTGGATGCTTATTGCGGAGAGAGCGACCGGCTGATCGCATCCGGTGGAATCCGCAGTGGCGTTGATCTGGCGAAATCCGTGGCCCTCGGTGCAGCGCTGGGCGCTGTTGCGCTTCCTTTTGTAAAACCGGTTCTGGAGAGAGGCGCGAAGGCTGCTATTGAGTTGATCAACCGGTACAGACGGCAGTTTCAGATGGCAATGCTCCTGGCCGGTACAAAGAATATTCAGGAATTGAGGAGGGTACCGCTTCTTCGGGAGTCCACTTTTGCCGCTTTTTCCGAACAACTTTCCGCAATAGACAGGACGGTATTCAGGGGACGCAATGGCTGAGAGAGATCATCTTCCGGGAAACTGGCGGCGGATGTCCATAGAACAGAGACGCGCTTTTCTCAAAGATAATGATCCGCAGGCCTTTGCCGATCTGGAGAGAAGCGCTGCTTTGCCGGAGCTGCTTCGTCTTTCTGAGATTATGATCGAAAACAGTGTCGGTTTTTTTCCGGTTCCCCTCGGGGTTGCGGACGGATTTCTGATCAACAGACGCCCCGTTGCTATCCCCATGGCTACGGAAGAGCCGTCGGTGGTTGCAGCCGCCTGTTTTGGAGCGCGGCTTGCTGCTGCGGAGGGGGGATTCATAGCAGAAGCTGCAGCCCCGGTAATGGAGGGGGCTGTCTATCTTGAAAATGTGGATGAAGCCGGTCGTGGCAGAATCTGCAATCTTCCTCTGCGCCAGCTGATTGATCAACACCGGCTGGTTCATCCCGGGATCTACAGTAGAGGTGGGGGTATCCGTTCCTTTCAGGTTAAGCGACTTCATTCCGGCACTGTCAGGGTTGCTTTCTCTATTGATGTCTGTGATGCGATGGGCGCTAATATCATCAACACCGCTGTGGAAACCCTGGCCCCGCTTCTGGCCGGGACCGGCAAGGGGGGTGTACTGATGGCAATCCTCAGCAACAGCGCTCCACATAGGCTGGTGAGCGCCCGGTGCCGGGTCCCTCTGCGCAGGCTCGCCAGAGGCGGGTTTACCGGAGAGGAGATGGGGGACCGTATCCAGCGTGCCTGGCGGATCGCTGAGGAGGACCCTTCCAGAGCGGTGACCCATAACAAAGGGATTATGAACGGGATAACCGCTCTCTGTATCGCAACAGGGAATGACAGCCGCAGCCTGGAGGCCGCTGTCCACGCATACGCGGCACAGGGCGGCTATACTCCTGTAAGCGGTTTTCAGGTCGAAGAAGATATGCTCTGCGCCAGGATCAAGTTGCCGCTCCCATTGGGGGTTGTTGGAGGTGCTGTCTCCATCCATCCTGGCGCTCGCTTCGCTCTGAATCTCTGCGGCTGCCAGAGCGCGGGGGAACTCGGGGAAATCGCCGCTTCGCTGGGTCTGGCCCAGAACCTGGCGGCACTTGCGGCTCTGGTCGGAGAGGGCATCCAGAAGGGGCATATGCGGCTCCACGCTTACAGAGTGGCCATGCAGGCCGGGGCGATTGGCGCGGAAGTGGATCGGGTCGCATCAAGGATAGCACAAGCGGGTAGTGTCTCTCTCGATGCCGCTATGGCTGTGCTGCAATCAATTCGAAATCCGGAGGGAAATGATAGTGGGTAGAACTGTCCGTTGTCGAGTATCGCCGAGTCTGGCGCTGATCAAGTACTGGGGCAAGCTGGATACGAAGAGGAACCTTCCGGCCACCCCGAGCCTTGCTCTTAATCTGAAAGATCTTACTACGGAAACGGTAGTCCGTATTGCCGATTCGGATTCTGTTACAATCGATGGTATTCCTATGCCGCCGGAGCGCTTCTCCTCTTTTTTTGATAACCTCAGGGCCAGTCTGGATGTGGACTGCCGTTTTGAGGCTGAGAGTAAAAACAACTTCCCCACTTCAGCCGGTCTGGCCTCCTCCTCTTCAGGATTTGCCGCACTGGCTGGCGCGTGTGCTGCAGCCTGCGGTAAGAAGCCGTCGCTGGAAGAGCTTTCTGCAATGGCCAGAGTCGGCAGTGCCTCTGCTGCTCGCGCTGTATACGGCGGCTTCTCTCTGCTTCCAGCCGGAGCCTCCTATGCGACCCGGCTGCACGACGCCGCTTTCTGGCCGGAAGTACGCACTATCGTGGTGAAGATAGACAGTGGCAAAAAGGTGGCCAGCTCCAGAGAGGCGATGGAGGCTGTCCGACGTTCTTCACCGTTTTACCGTTCCTGGGTGGAGCAGTCCTCCATTGTTCTGGAACGGGCTCTGGAGGCGCTGAACAGCAGGGATATAGCTGCTCTGGGTGAGGCGGTACGCCACAGCTATATGAGTATGTTCGCCACGATGATGGGTGCTACACCGCCGATCCTCTATTGGAAACCACAGAGTATCGCGGTCATCCGCGGCTGCAGCCTCCTGCGGGAGCAGGGGCTTCAGGCGTGGGAGACCATGGATGCCGGTCCACAGGTGAAGGTCCTCTGCCTGGCATCTCAGGCTGAGGCGATTCGCGATGGGATCGCCGCTGAGGTCCCGGAAATTGATCGGGAAGAGGACACGCTGGTCACCGCTCCTGGTCCGGGTCTTGTAGTGGAAGAGGTCGACGGGGAATAAGTGAACGTAATGATCGATAAGAAGGTGGTGGCCCGGCATTTTTCCAGGGCCGCTGGAACCTATGACCGCTACGCTGTTGTGCAGGCGCAGATGGCAGAGAAGCTGGCCTCCCTGTTTCCGGTTATTCCGGAAAAGGGGGGGATTCTTGAAATTGGTTCTGGCACTGGATTGGTTACAGCACCACTGGTGCGCCGTTATCCTGATCGGGAGCTCAGGCTGGTCGATATCTCCCCTGCCATGAGCGGCCACTGTAAAGAGAAGTTCGCTAATTTTTTCTGTATCAGCGTCGAAACGGCAGACGGAGAGCAGCTTGTCCTCCGGTCATCTTCTCTGGCGCTGATCGTCTCCGGCGTGGTATTTCAATGGTTCCGGGAACCAGCAGCGGCGATCAGGAGGTATCTGGAGGCTCTGGTTCCAGGCGGGTTCCTGCTTTTCTCCACATTGGGTCCAGAAACTTTCCAGGAGCTCTACGCCGCCTTTAAAGCCTCCTATGCGGCTCTCGGGCTCCGGTACAGCCACACTCAGGGGCAGGTCCTTCCTTCCCTGCAGGAGTGGGAGGAAATGCTTGAGGGGTTTGAGCCGATTTCCATGACCTCGGAGGTAGAGAGAATCTATTATGAAGATGTCGCTGCTTTTCTCCACGCCCTGCAGAAGACAGGGGCAAATAATGCGGAACAGGAGCGGAGAAAAACACCCCCTGCTGCTGTGCGGGGGATGATAGAGTGTTACCGGAGAGCGTATCCTGAGAGAATCCAGGTCAGTTACCAGACCATCTACATTCTTGTCCGTAAACCATTTTTCTACTTTAATCAAATTGGTTGAGCGACTTTTTAATAATCCGGGAGAGCTGCTCCAATCTATATTGCGAGAGGCGCCATCTTGCCGGCATGTCCGCTCCGAATTCCGTGGAGAATGATAGATGATAGCATTGTAACCCATCAAATTTTTGTCAGGATAGGCAAATCTGCGATTCTAGAGGAGAGTTGCGAGCAGCCAGCTGGCAACCTTTTCAGGGGCTGAAAGGGGGAGATCGTGCCCGGCATCCGGCAGCAGGGTTGTTGCCAGGTCCGGGAATGCCTGGCTGGCTGCCAGAGGGAGCAGAGTGTCTTTCCCTGCCAGCAGAACAGGACCACAGGGCTGCCGGGTTATATCTCCGGCTTCGCATAGATAGCGCAGGCTACTTCTGAGGTACTCTTTTGCTCCGCCCGACGGCAGCTGTTTCGGTCTTGATGGGTAGGCGCACCAGAGAGAGAATCTTCGCAGCACTTCTTGTCCCCCTGTCTCCAGCCCCTGAAGCATTCCAGAGATGGTTTGCGAATTGAGCCCGTTTTTTTCGGTGAAGGAGGGCAGGGCGGCGATCCCGCAATTCTTTGTAAGCAGTCCTGACGAGTGAAGTTCTCTGGTGATCAGATAGCCCATTGACCAGCCGCAGCCGAACCATTCTCCCCTGGTGGTATTTATCAGGGTGGATAGTTCTTTGATTCGATTTTCCCAGATCGGTTCCAGGTCCGGGGTGTGAAGAGTAAACGAAGGTGCCAGAAGTGGACGAATCCAGTCAAAGCAGTGGCTGTCATATGCCCAGCCATGGAGCAGAAGGAGATGCGGTTTCATCGGAGCCTCTCCATTGTTTTCAGGAGTCGCTCAATATCCTCATCCATATGGCTGCTTGAAAGGGTGAGGCGGAGTCTCGCTGTACCTGCTGGAACTGTGGGGGGACGGATCGCCATCACCAGGAAACCGGCTTCCAGAAGTTTTGCGGAGAGTTCCAGTGCTCTGCTGTTCTTTCCTGTTATGACCGGAATGATCTGGCTGCTGCTGCTGCCCGGATTCCATCCCTGCATTTTCAGTTGTTGCCGGACAAAGGCGCTTCTTTCAAGGAGCCTTTGCCTGCGCTCCGGTTGGCGTGTTGATATGTTAAGCGCCTCCAGCGCAGCGGCCAGGACAGCAGGGGGAAGGCCTGTGGTGAAGATAAAGGAGCGGGCGCAGTTTATGAGATAGTCGATTACGGTTTTATTCCCGGTGACAAATCCTCCCAGTCCGCCAAGCGCTTTACTGAAGGTCCCCATCAGAAGATCAATTTTCTTCAGAACCCCCAGCTCTTCGGCAAGACCCAGTCCGCCTGGACCGAGGACGCCATTGGCATGTGCTTCGTCGATTACCAGAAAGGCGCCTGTTTCAGAACAGAGGGAAGTGATCTCTTTCAGCCTGGCTCTGTCGCCATCCATACTGAAGATGGTGTCTGTGATCACAATGGGAGGATTCTCCCCTTTATGTCTGGCAATCAGTTTCACGAGGGCTTCGATATCATTATGGGGATAGCGTCGGAAAGAGGCCCCACTCATCCGGATGCCGTCCACAATGCTGGCATGGTTGAGTTTGTCGGAAAGAATGAGGTCCTTCTTGCCCGCTAACGCGGTGAGTAATCCTATGTTGGCCATGTATCCGGTCGGGAAGATGAGTGCGGCTTCCTTAGCGTAGAGCGCGGCAATTTTTTCTTCCAGCTGGCGGTTGAGCCCCAGATCACCGGATATCAGTCTGGAGGCTGCTGCGCTGCAGCCGTATTGATCTATCGCTTTTTTTGCCGCAACAGCCGGAGCAGTATCCTGCGCCAGCCCTAGATAATTATTGCTGGAAAAATTAATGATTACCTTTCCCCTGTCCTGGAATTTGAGGGCGTGCGCTTCTGGAAACCGGTAGAGCCTGCGCAGTGCATCCCGGTTTTTTCGATCCGTAAGGGTCTTTTGCATCATTGAATAGAGAAATTTCATCAGGACTTCGCTTTCTCCAGTTTCAGCTAGAACGAGGCTAAGGGTCAGCCGTCTTTGTCGTCACTGCCTTCATCTTTGCCTCTTCTATTTCCTGATGTCGGGCTGGTAGTTGTCTTCTTGATATGGAGGGCCCTTTGAATCGCTTTTTCAAAACCAGGACTCATCGGATGGCCGCGCCAGATCAGTTTTCCGTTTTTATCGATAACAAAAGCGTGCGGGATCCCCTGCACTTCGAATCTTGAGGAGGAGCGGGAGCCGTATCCTACAGGATAAGGCATTTTGAGATCCGGGTTTTTTCGGTTGAACTGGAGGATGCGTGATTTGGGTTCGCTGGTGAGGGAAAGAAAAGCCAGCGGTTTATCCTTCATTTTCTTGTATAAACGGATAAGGTGGGGGATAGAACGGCGGCAGGGTGGACACCAGGTGGCCCAGAATTCCAGCACTACCAGCTTCCCTCGTAAGGCGTGAAGAGTGAGCGGATTACTGTTTATCCACCCCTGGACCTTGATTTCCGGGACTATCTCTCCGACGGATACTGCGAAGGTGCTGCCAGCAGAGAGGAAAATAAGGAGAATTGTGAGCAAGTGTTTCATATGGGACTCCTTTTGTTTTTTTAATGGATTATAATTCGATCTAGATGATTCTGCAATGACTCATTGTGGTGTATCCGCAGATTTTCGAAATATTGTCAAATTTTGTGGATTGAAAAAGCCATCCCTCGATAAAACTCCTTTATGCCGCCTCTTTTAGTAATCCATTTTCAAAGATTCTCCCCTTCAGAACAGGAGAAATGGTTTTATAGCCTCTCAATTTTTCCACCTTTTTTGTGCTTCCGACGCAAGCTTAAAAACCATTGTCAGAGTTGCTGTCCGTGACCCGCAGCCTCTGGTTCGTTTCGTCCGCAATCGCACTGCAGTAAAAGTCGACTCAATTGCAGTTGTGCTGCGCATATGAATCCAATGAGCTGCCGGAAAATCGTAAAGCGTAAAAAGATTATCCTCACCTTTCTTCAGACGTGCAACAGCCTCTGGAAATTTGCCCTCGTAAACTTTTCTAAAATGGTTGCATGCTTTCATTGCCGATTTCTCAGTTCCGGATGTATACATGTCGTGGATCATGGATTTTGCTTTTGATTGAATGCTCCCGGGTAATTTTGTCAGGTACGTTAGCTCTCTTATGAACCCGGCACCTTTGCTCCTTGCATTGTGGGAATACTTCCCGCAGAGCTGCCCGGAATCCTGATGCCCCATCTGCTGTTGCTGATTTGGGGCCTGACACACCACGGGCTTTTAAATCAAGCAGCATCTCCTTCCAGCTCAGCGTACTTTCACGAAATCCCTCATTTACAGCCGATAATTCCTTCGAAGTTGTGAGCTGTACTGTTATTCAATGCAGGAGGCTTGCTCCAGTCTCCGGCTGCTCCTCTGTGTAATGATAGTCAATGGAGTATTTTGCTGGAAATGCCGGGTACACGATAAGTAGTGTCATGGTATTGATAGTTTTTCGGTTCTATAGATATGCTTTTCAATATCTAAATTACCTTTCTTGAATACTTTTTCTGTACGCAAAAGCAAAATTCCGCGCCATTTCTCCCTGCCGGGCTGTATGGACAAACAGAGCCTCCACTTTGTCCTTCTTGTTGTTACGGGCCGAAAAACCGCTTCCCCGGTCAAAAAGGATCTTTCGTTTGTTGTGGAGATTTGCAGTGAAGCTGAGTGCCTTCATAATGAGGACGCACAATGTGATAGACACTTTTGTAGAATGCTGTCTGATCCGTTCATCCAGGGCTTTCTCAAATCGGAATCCGAAATAAAAGATTTCCTATCTCATACCCTGCTGTAACTGCAGGACTGGAAAAGCTCTCATAATTTCCCTCTCGATTATTCTGACAGGAGCACTACGTTACGGTTCCGGATGTATTATTTGCGTATTACGTTGACAGCAGTCGGCCCTCTGGCGCTGTCCTGGATTTCGAACTCAACGAGGTCATTTTCCTGCAGGGTTCTGAATCCCTTCCCCTGAATATTGGAATAGTGGACAAATACATCTTTGTCGATTTCTTTACAGATAAGAAAACCGAAACCCTTCTTCTGGTTAAACCATTTGACTGTTCCCTGAAGCATGGCATTCGACTCCTGTTAAATCTTCAATTTTTTCAGTATATTTCTCGATGTTTGGGTTGTCAAGGAGAAAAACGTCCCGGCTCTGGAGGTTGATAGGCAGGCGAATCAAGCTACAGGGTGAAGAGGATTTCTCATGGAGGCTTTTCTGGAATGAAGATACGATCTCGGGGCCAGATAGAGTCCCATTTTGAAAATTTTGTGGCACGAGGCGAGAAGACGGCTGTCTTGAGTCTGCTGGTACTCTTCATCTGCAGCTTTGCTTTGATTGGGCTACTCAAACTCGGTGCCGGAGCTCTGGATTCTCTGGCTGACGGGAACAGCAATATGTAAGAGATCGGCAACAGGGGGTTCCATCTGGATATTCTGGCACAATTGATTGATTCCGGGGCTATCGTCCTGGCTGGCAGGGTAGCTGGATTTGTGGCGACTATTTTCGGCATGGTTATCTTTTCCATGCTGATCCTGTTTATCACCACTCGGGTAGAATCCTCCATCTGCAATTTTCGAAGGGGTCGTTCTGATGCGATCGAAGAGCGGGATTTTCGGGTTGTGCTCGTGGAAGATGAGCTGTAAGGGGTGTGGATCACTGTACCCGCAAATTTGCTCCTTTGTGGTGAGTATGTGATAACCGGGGAGGGGCATCTCGGGGTCGCCTGTGCTGTGGATATCCGGGCGAAGTTCACTATCCTTAAAAGCGATGCCTTTGCCCTGGAGCCGCTGCATCCCGGGTCCTCAGGCGCTGACGATGGTCTTGTGGAAGCGGTGGTGCGGGCGTTCCGGAACCGTTTTTTTATTTCTGAACTTCCGAAGGTGACTGTGCGGGCGGACACGAGTAGTTTTTACCATGCCGATGGATCCAAGATCGGTCTGGGTTCCAGTGCTGTGGCTGCTGTAGGGATCGCATCTGCACTCTATTACTCCTGCTCTAACAGCATGCATTTTCCTGTCGAAGTTTTTTACGCGGCGCTGGAGGGACATCGTGAGTTTCAGGGCGGCGGAAGCGGGTACGACGTTGCTGCCAGTTTTTACGGGGGGCTGGGGCTTTTTAAGAGTGGCAGATTGCCGGGATGGGACCCTATCCAGAGCGTCGTCCCTGCGGGGCTTCGCCTTGTGCCTGGTGAGAAGCCGCAATCCAGCATGGGTGCAGCGAAGCTGTTCAGGCAATGGATGGAGCGGGAACCGGAATTAGCAGATCGGTATTGCCGCTTTTCCGACAGGGTAGCGGCAAAATTTGCCCGGGCCCTCGAGCTTGGGACAGATCCAGGGGCGGCACTCCACAGAGCGCGCTGTCCCGGGCAGTGGCTTGGGGAGAAAATCGGTGTACCCGCGTATCCCGGAGCGTTGCAGGAAGCCCTGGAGAGCTGTCGCAAGCAGGGCTGTCCTGGAAAAGCGAGCGGCGCTGGAGGCGAACTCGGCGTTGCGTTTGTACTGGAGAATAGCTATTTTTTCACTATGGACAGCAAGCTCCCGGGATGGGGGGCTGCCATCTCTCCGGAGGGAATACAATGGTCTCAGTAGGCTGTGGATCAGGCAAGCTGCTGCTTTTCGGTGAACATTCAGCTGTATACGGACATCCTGCTGTAGGGATCGGGCTCCCCTGGGGGATCAAAGTCTCTATAACGGAGACCGGTCTTCAGGAGTGGGAGCTGCCATCGCTGCTCCCTGAGGAAGGGACAAACCTTCGCAAATTGATCGATTTTGCGGTTAACCATTTCCCGGCTCTGAAGAAGCTGGGTGGCATGCGGGTGACTATAGAGAGTGATATTCCGATCAGTATGGGGTTCGGCTCCTCGGCAGCTCTCTGTGTCGCTCTGATCAAGGCTTTTGTCACTCTGCTGGCCGGAAAGGTCCTCCCTGGAAGCATCGCCCGCGAGCTGGGGCGGTCCATTGATTTCCTCTGGCGGCTGGCCAACCGCGCGGAACAGATTTTCCACGGGAAGCCCTCAGGAGTTGACACAGGTCTCTCCCTGATGGGCAATATCCAGTCCTTTCAGTTCTCCGGAGCCGGGATGCCGAAAAACCGCACCCTCAGGACAGACCCCTTTTATCTGGTTATCGGGGGGATACCCAGAAGCAGCAACACAAATGAGCTTGTTGCCCGGGTTGCCGCAGGGATGCAGGCCGGGGATACTGCGGTGTGCAGCAGGATTGCATCTCTCGGGAAGCTGGCCGAAGAGGCTGTCTGCGAACTGAAGCGGTCACCGAAACTGGTTGCCGCCATTCTGGGGAGACTTGCTGACCGCGCTCATGAACAGCTCAAGGGGCTTGGCCTCTCCTCTGCGGAGCTCGATGCAATACTTGATCTGGGCCGCGAATGCGGTGCTATAGGTGGTAAATTGAGCGGCGCCGGTGGTGGGGGCGCCTTCTATCTGGTAGCCGCGGATCTGGACAGTGCACAGAGGATCGCCGCTGCCGTAGAAGCTGCTTTCGGCGGACAAGCAGGGGAGCCGTTCGCGGTTGCTGTGCTTGTGCACAATGGCAGGAGCACCGAACTTATCTAATCGTTCTCTGTGGTACCCCTTCCTTTTCCCCGGGTGAGGTACTCTTCTACCAGCTGGTGGACCTCTTTTGAATTTTCTGTTTGACAGAGGGCGTGACGCAGTTTTTTCGCTCCATAGAAATCTATAATATATCGGGTGAAATGTTTGCGCATATCCCGGAATTTGCAATTCTCGGAAAAGATCTCTTCATACAGTTCTGCATGCTCGCACATAACCCGGAGGATTTCCTGCGGTTCCAGCTCCTCTTTTTTCACCTTTTTGTTAAAAATCCATGGGTTACCCAGTACGGCGCGGCCGATCATTATTCCGTCCACTCCGCTTGCTTTTGCCTGCTCAAGGCCCTGCTCCAGGCTGAGGATGTCCCCGTTGCCGATAAGGGGAATACCGGCCTGATGCGCCATCTCTGCAGCGGTCCGTATACTCTCCCAGTTCGCCTGCCCTTTATACTTCTGCTTTCTGGTCCTGCCGTGGAGAGTGAGTGCCGCCGGTTGCATCGTCAGTACTGCGGGTATCCAGGTTTCCAGCTCGTTTTCTTGATAGCCGGTCCGGGTTTTTATGGACACAGGGAGATCGCCGCTCCCCTCTTTCGCCGCCTGAACGATCTCCGCAGCCAGAGACGGTTCCTGGATCAGACCTGAGCCTGCACCCTGTTTGAGCACAGCCTTATCCGGGCAACCCATGTTGATATCTATCCCGTCAAAGCCCAGATTCAGGGCCAGAGCTGCGCATTCGCGGAACTGTTCCGGATTTCTTCCGAAGAACTGGGCGACGATCGGGCGCTCGTTTTCATCAAAGCAGAGATCCGGCAGGAGCCGTTCTCGTCCTCTGGAGCAAACTCCAGCTACAGAGACGAATTCCGTGAACATTACAGCCGGTTTCCCATAGCGGGCCATGATCCTCCGCTGGGGAGCATCGGTGATTTTTGACATCGGTGCCAGTACAAAGAAAGGCCGGGGCAAGTCGGCCCAGAAGTTGTTCTCCATCAGCTATTCTTTTTAGTTGCAGGTATTGGTTAGAAATATAGTGAAACTTCCTCATGGATGAACAGAATAGCGGTGGGTCAGTGTGTGCTGCTGCCCGGGTTGGCCCGGATGCTGGCTTGCAAATTGCATCACTGGTGCGCTCTATCCCGCAGTTTCTGGCACAGAGGCGGCATTCGCTGTAATCGGGCATAGAGCTGTTTCTTTTCATGAATAGACAAACATGCGGCAGAGTATTCCTCAGCTTGAGTACATTTGCTGTATGCTATACAAAGATACTACTGTCGCAGCTCTGGCGACACCTCCTGGCAGAGGGGCGCTCGCGGTGATCAGGTTGAGCGGCCCTGATGCACTCAATATAGCAGCCCGTTGTTTCAGCGGTACCCGTTCCCCATCCGAAGAACCCGGGGGGCGTGTAATATATGGACGAATTACCGATCAGGAGGGACAGGATATAGATGACGTCCTTCTCTCGGTTTTTAGAGCCCCCCATTCTTTTACGGGTGAGGATAGTGTGGAGATCAGCTGTCATGGAAATCCTCTGATAGCGCAGAAAATTTTGCAGCGCCTTTTTCAGACCGGGGCGCATCCCGCTGAAGCGGGGGAGTACAGCCGCCGCGCTTTTTTAAACGGAAAACTGGATCTGGCGCAGGCGGAAGCGGTTGCGGATATTATCCACGCTTCCAGTGAAGCGGCACTTCGCGGTGCCCGCGGGCAGCTGGATGGACTGCTTTCCGCGCAGGTGGGACGGCTGCGGGAGGCGCTTCTCAAAGCTGGTTCTCTGCTGGAGCTGGAGCTGGATTTTTCAGAGGAGGATGTAGAGTTTGTCTCCCGGGTAGAGCTGCTGGCCTCTCTGGAGAAGAGTGCAGGGATGCTTCAGGAACTTGCGGCAAGCTACCGGTTCGGCAAGGTGGTGCATGACGGGGTTCATGTGGCTATTGCCGGTCCCCCAAATGTCGGTAAATCCTCGCTGCTCAATTTTTTTCTCAAGGAGAAGCGGGCGATTGTAAGCCCGGTGCCAGGAACCACCAGGGATTTGATCCGCGAGGAGATGACTATTGACGGCTTTCTCTTTATTCTCAGTGACACAGCAGGACTGCGTGATTCGGATGATCTGATTGAGCAGGAGGGGGTGCGTCGTTCCAGAGCGATCTGTCGGGAGGCTGATCTGATACTCTTTCTCTCCGATCCTGGTTCAGACGGCACTGTTCTGGAAGAGGAGATCCATGGGCTTGCCGGGGATGTGCCGGTCCTCAAGGTGCGCAATAAGGCAGATCTGGAATCCGGCCCTGATGGGATGCTCTCTGTTTCCGCGTTGACCGGAGACGGGATGAACGTTCTTCTGGAGCGGATGAAAGAGGCCACGCTTGCGGGCTGGCAGTACAGCGAACAGGGGGCCCTGGTTACCAGCCTCCGGCACAGGGACGCTCTTCTGGAAGCGAGTTCGGCACTGGAGCGAGCCAGAGAGGCGCTGGAGTCGGGAATGAGTGGAGAGTTTGTGGCACTGGATATCCGCAGCGGGATGGACATTCTGGGAGAGATTATCGGAAAAATCACCACTGATGATATGCTTAATGCCATTTTTTCTGGATACTGTATCGGGAAATAGGCCTCTTCTCAGTGGTCACAGCAGCTTCATTGAGTCGCTTATTCCTCCAGAAGCTGTTTCAGGAGATTGCACATAGAATATTCAAGGAGCGAGAATATGAGTGAACTGCAGGCGGTCATGAAGACCAGCAAAGGAGAGATCCGGCTTAATCTGTTTCCGGAGAAGACACCGGTCACCTGTGCCAGCTTTGTCAACCTTGCCCGGCGCAGATTTTATAATGGACTCTCCTTCCATCGGGTGGTTGACGATTTCATGATTCAGGGCGGCTGTCCTCAGGGGACAGGAACCGGAGGTCCAGGATATAGATTTGAAGATGAATGTACATCGGAGCTCAAGCATGACGGGCCGGGTGTTCTCTCCATGGCAAATGCCGGACCAGGAACCAATGGGAGTCAGTTTTTCATCACCCACCTTGAGACCCCCTGGCTTGATGGACACCACACAGTTTTTGGAAAGGTTTCCGGAGAAGCGGATCAGAAGGTGATCAACGCGATTGCGCAGGGCGATACCATCGAATCTCTTGTCATTGAGGGTGATGCCGCCGCACTGCTGGAGAAGCAGGTTGAGCGGGTGATGGAATGGAATACTGTTCTTGATCAGAGCTACCCGAAGAGATAAAACTCAGGCTCTGTATTGCTAAAACAGGAGTTCCTGTTGCCTGTCTTCTGATCTGGAGCGAGCTTCTTCCCTGTCCCGTGTGAGCAGGTTTTCCCTGATACGGGCCAGGAAAGGGCTGGGGCCTCCCTGCAGGACCTTGCCGCGGAGATGCAGTCTGCGCGGCCAGGTGAGGAAGAGCTGCTCTTCGGTTCTGGTCATCCCGACATAGAAGAGGCGTTCCTCTTCCGCAAGGGACTCCCCCTCTTTCTTTCCGAAAATGGAGAAGGGGAGGAGGTCCCGGGTGCAGCCGGGGATGAAGACTGTCCTGAATTCCAGGCCCTTGGCCGCGTGGATGGTGATCAGGGAGACTGCCTCAGCTCTGGGGTCAAAGCGGTCCTGCTCCTGTTCGAGAGTGATCCGGGTGAGCAGGCTGACCGTTGATTCCCCTTCCTCGATCCGGGCCTGCATTGCGGCCAGCGATTTGTTGTACTCCAGGGGGAGTGCTTCCCCCAGCCTTTCCAGAAGTTCCCTGGCCGGCAGAGGCTGCTGTTCCGGGAGCAGGCGCGCAACCTTTTCAGGGAGCGGGAGGTCTGGATTGACGCTGTGCCGGAGGATCCTGAGCAGCGGCGCGAAATCTATCTCTTTGTCCGGAACAGAGGGGGAAGAGGAGATGCCGTGGTTCTCCAGCGCCTCCTGCAGGGCCGGGAATTGTGCTTTTGTGCGGCAGAGGATGGCAAAGTCTCCGAGTCCGCTGATTCCGGATGCGACTTCGCCGTCACTGATCCCGCTCTCCCGGGAGAAGCTTCTCACCCCTCCGAGCATCTTTTCGATTGTTCTGGCGATCCATTCCGCCTCGCTTCTGGCAGTGGCGCATTCCCGGATAGTGAGCCGTACTCCTGGCCCCTCTGAGAGATCCCGCCCGTCTCTTTTGAGAATACCGGCTGCCGCTTGCAGTACATTGCCCGGGCAGCGGTAGCTTTTACTGAGATACAGGGTGCGGGCTTGTGGGAAATCCGTGGTGAACGACTCCATCAGTCTGATATCAGCGCCCCGGAAGCCGTAAATAGCCTGATCAGGATCCCCGACTATAGTGAGGTTGGGGGAGTGTCCCTTACAGAGGAGTTTCAGCAGTTCGTACTGCGAACGGTTTATATCCTGAGCTTCATCCACCAGGATCCAGTCGTACCGGGTTTGCCAGTTTTTCCGTACGCTCTCCTCTTCCCGCAGCAGCTGGAGCGGTGTAGAGATCAGGTCCGCAAGGTCAAAGGCGTTCCAGGTCTGGAGCAGCGCTTCATAGGCTGCAGCTTGTTCCGGTGCATCAAAAGGTATGTCCAGGAGTTTGGCGGAGAGCAGGGCTTTGAGCGTTTTGCCAGGCATCTGCGCTGTGGTGAGCTCCTGGACTTCCTCTTCTGTGAGGAGAGAAAACCCGACAGTGCGGCCGGTTCTGGAGAGCTCCTCATCCAGGATCCGCAGCCCCAGTTTGTGGAAGGTGAGCACATCCACGCCGCCACAGTCCACGACCCGTTCGGCCAGCTCTCTGGCAGCGCGGTTGGAGAAGCTCAGGGCCAGAATTTTTTCGGGTTCTACGCCTTCCCTGATCCTCTCCTGGATGATTCCGGAGAGAACGCGTGTTTTTCCGGAGCCTGGACCGGCGATGATGCGACAGGGGCCGGATTTGTGCGCTATCGCCTCCTGCTGCTGCGGGTTATAGCCGCCTGGAGCGGCTGGTTGTGCTATCTTCTGAGCGGAAACTGTTTTTTCATTTCTGGTTAATTGCTGGAAAGCGCTGATATCAAAACTGATCAGTGGCTGCGGATCCGGTACGGTTAATTCTGTTTCAAACAATGCGGGGCCGCTGGCTTGGAGCTCCCCCCTGGCAGCAGTCCTGATCACGCCGAATTCTCCATCAAAACCGGGCTGGATGCGCACCCGGCGCTCCCGGATTCTCTCCAGCATGCCGGCCAGAGTGCTCTCCCCTGCTGCCTGGAGTTTTTCACTGCTCAGATCAAGCAGCAGGGGCAGTTCTGGCCCCAGTCTGCTGATCAGGTCGCTGTAGGCGCTGCGGATGGCCTTGCTGGCCGGGCCCTTTGCATACAGTTCAGAGAGCAGCTCTGCAAGAGGGATGATGGGGAACCAGGGTCTGCGGTCAGGCGCCTGCAGTGGATCATAGCGGTCGGCCAGTTCCGAGACCCTGTACAGCACCCCTCTGGTAACTGGATTACCGCACTCCGGACAGAGACCTTTGCGCTGCAGGGTTTCCAGAGGAGAGAGCCGGACGCCGCATTTTCTGTGGCCATCAAAGTGGTATTTGCCCTCCTGCGGGAAGAGGTCCACCGTGCCGGCCAGACCCTCTCCTGTCTTGAGTGCTCTGCTGAGCGCCTGGAAAGAGGGGGGGGGCTTCAGGTTAAGTATAGTGGCGTTTCTTCCCAGTTTTTCTGGAGAATGGGCGTCTGAATTGGAGACTAACTGGAGATGGTCCAGAAAGGAGCAGCACCAGTTCATCGCCGGATCGCTGGAGAGGCCTGTCTCCACTGCGGTTATCTGATCGGCGAGATCTTCAAAGCACTCCTGCAGACTGTCGAAACCGGATCTGGAACCGAGCATCGAGAACCAGGGGGTCCAGATATGGGCCGGGATCAGGATACTCCCGGGATCATTTTCCAGGACAATTTCCAGAAGATTGCGGACATCCAGTCCCAGTATCGGTCTGCCGTCAGAGTGGATGTTGCCGGTTTTTTGCAGCTGTCTCTGCAGCCCCTTTGCCGCCTCCATAGAGGGGAGGAGGATAAGGGAGTGGTTTTTGCGTACTTTGCCGTTTCTTTTGAAGATGGTGCTGATTTCTGTGGTGAGACAGAAAAGCGGGGTGGGAGAATCCTCCGGCAGGGGAAAGGGGTGTGCGGCTTCCGGGAGGCGCGCCTCCGGTTGTACTGTGTACAGCCCTGGCTCAGCTGGTTGCAGCTCCTGTTCCAGCAGCTCCAGCCAGAGCGGGTGGATGCAATCACCGGTCCCCAGGATGGAGATCCCCTTGGCGCGGGCCCAGAAATCGAGATGGGCTGGGATGAGTTGTTTGCTGGTCGCCCGTGAATAGCGGGAGTGGATGTGCAGGTCCGCATACAGTCGCATCAGTCGTCCCCTTTATCTTCATGTATTTGTTGCGTTGATAGTTACCAGCAGATCCAGACTGTCCGGATCCAGAGCTGCAGGAGTGGCTTTGAGAAACCGGTTTGTGCCCTCTTCAGTCCCGCTGATTCGCAGCGGAACGTACAATTCACTGTAGCCGCGGGCGCTTCCGTCTGCTGTAATCTGTTCAATCAGCACCTTCTGGGTTTTGCCCAGCAGGGAGCGCCTGTATGTTTCTTTTTGCTTTTCAGCGAGGTCCCGGAGTCTGCGGCTGCGTTCCTGCTTGATTGTAGCGGGGATCTGATCAGGGTATTCCGCTGCTCTGGTGCCGGCTCTGGGGGAGAACTGGAAGGTGTGGACATGGGAAAAGGCGGCATCCTGCACCAGCTGCAAGGTCTGGAGGAAGTCCTCTTCACGTTCTCCGGGGAAGCCGACGATCACGTCAGTGGTCAGGTTGAAATCCGGATATCTGTTTTTTAATTCCTGCGCAAGAGTGAGAAACTCCGAAGCTGTGTAGCTGCGGTTCATCTTTTTAAGAATCCTTTCAGAACCGCTCTGCAGACAGAGGTGGAGGTGCCGGCAGAGTTTAGTATCCGTAAAGAGTTCAAGCAGCCCGCTGTCGAGCTTTTCCGGTTCTACGGAAGCTATGCGCACCCGGAAATCCCCCTCCAGTCTGAGGACCCGGGAGATCAGGGCCGTGAAGTCGGTATCCCCGTGCAGGTAGGTGCTCATATTGACGCCTGTCATCACCAGCTCTTTGAAGCCTGCCTGGATCAGTCTGAGGGCGTTTTCCAGGATTTGTTCCGCCGGCCGGCTGATCGCCCGGCCTCTGGTAAAGGGTACGATACAGTAGGAGCAGAAGGCGTTGCAGCCGTCGTGGATTTTCAGCATGCTGCGGGTTCGTCTGGTCTGATCCGCTGTTCTATAGCCGAACACATCGGGAGCCACATCAGGCTCAGCCTCTGCTGCTGTGAAGAGACTTTCCACCAGCTTCAGGGTGCCGTGTTTTTTTTCATTCGGGATCACCAGATCAAGTTCAGGAATGCTGTTATAATACTCCGCTTCTGTTTCCACGGAGCAGCCGGTGGCCACAATCTTGCTCCCTGGATGGCGGAGCGCCCGGTTGACCAGATTGCGGGATTTCTGTTCTCCTTTGCCGGTGATGGTGCAGGTATTGATGAGATAGATGTCTGCCTCAGCATCAAAATCAACCACCTCATATCCGGCTCTGAGGAAGTCACCGGTCAGGGCGTCGGTTTCAAACTGATTGACCCGGCAGCCGAGGGTTGTGAAGGCGATCCGTTTTTTTGTTTCTGCCACCTAGCCCTCCTCAGAGTGTAAAAGATAGACGCCGGCTGTGAAGGAGGGCAAGCGGAATAGCAGGAAGTTGCGCTGGATCGAGACAGGATCACCGTATACTTTTCCTCCCGATTGTTGCTATTATTAATATTCGCTGTTGTGTTGAGCCCTGGTATGTAGAAGGGGGAAAAATGGAGAAGCGCGTTGCAGGTTCTGGCCCTGGTGATTCCGGGGAGAGTTGTCTTGCTGATGGGATGCCGCTTCCCAAATCTGATCCTGTTTTTTCCGTTCTCGGCGATCTTGATGAGCTCTCCTCTCAGCTGGGAGTGGTTCGAGCGGGGCTGCCGGAGAGTTCCCCTTTCCTCCGTCCGGTTCAGGAGCATCTGATTGCACTTGGTGCTGCTTTTGCCGGCGCCGGTGAGCGGGGTGCTCTTTGTGCCAGGATTGAAGAGGGGCTCGCTTTTCTGGATGAGAGGCTCGCTTGTTTATATACGCATTGGAAACCAGAGGCCGGGTTTGTGCTTCCAGGAGATCATTTCCAGACAGCGTGTCTGGACCTTTCCCGGGCGGTCTGCAGGCGGCTGGAACGCTCGCTTGTCGCTTTTGCGGGTAGTGATCGCTCAGCCCTGTTCGGCCTCAGCCTTTGCTATCTTAACAGGCTCTCCAGGTTTCTGTTTGTTTATGCCAGAACTCTGGAATAGAGGAGCTGCTGTCGTTGTGCAGCTGGTTTTCCCTGTTTTTTATCCGGGCTGAAAAGAGCCCTGAATGGCGGTTTTTTGCTGTTCCGAATATTCTTTGATGTTAAAGAGAGGATCATGATCAGACAACAGTATTATTTTTTTATTGCCGGGGTCTTTTTTCTTGCTGCAGGACTGCCTCTGTATCTGAAGCTGGTGAAGCCGAACGGATTGTTCGGATTCAAAGTGAAGCTCACAGCAACGGATGTTGCTCTCTGGTACCCGGTCAATAAACGGGCAGGGGGGACACTTGCGGCTGGAGGTCTGCTGGTCCTCTTCTGTACATTCGGGTTGGTTCATCTGCCCGGGCTCTCTCGGGATTACTATACGCTGCTCTGCTCTCTGGCGGTCGCCGGTTCGATTATCGCTGCTGGAACACGGGGGAACGCTCTGCTGCGCAGGATCGTGAATGAGAGGTACTGATTCTTCTGGAGCCGGTGCATGAAGCGCAGCGATTTCCCTTTTTTCAGAAATAACCCTGACTATTGCTACCTTGATTCCGGGGCAACAACGCAGAAGCCGGATTGTGTTATCGAGGCGGTCTCTTCTTATCTTGCAGGGGGGACTGGCAATGTGCACCGTGCTCTTTTTGATCTGGGGGTACGGGCAACAGGTTTGTATGAATCAGCCCGAAGCGCTGCGGCCCGGCTGGTTGGCGCCCCTTCAAAGCGTGATATTGTCCTCACCTCCGGAACTACTGAATCCTTCAATCTGGCTGCCGCATCCTGGGGGGAGGCGTTTCTGAAACCAGGCGACCTGATTCTCACCACGGCGCTGGAGCACCACAGCAATATCCTCCCCTGGAGGATGGCTGCGGCTCGGGCTCGCGCAGAGGTGCGGATGGTGGCTGTGACTGCAACCGGGGAACTTGATCTGGAGGCTCTGGAGGCGCTGCTGGGGCAGAGACCGAAGTTGCTGGCTCTGACCGCGGTAAGCAACGCGCTGGGGACAGTCCCCCCATTGCAGAAAATTGCAGGGATGGCAAAGGCGCAGGGGACTCTGCTGGCCGTGGATGCGGCTCAGGCTGTTGCCCATTTCCCGATCAACGTCATGGATCTGGATTGCGCTTTTCTGGCTATTTCAGGGCATAAGATGTACGCCCCGGAAGGGTGCGGTGCCCTGTACATCCGGAAGGATATCGCTGAAGCGCTCCCTCCCTGGAAGAGCGGTGGCGCCATGGTCCGTACTGTGACAGATACAGAGCAGATATGGAATAGCAGCCCGCAATGCTTTGAGGCCGGTACCCCTAATATCTGCGGTATGGTCGGATTTGCAGCAGCTCTGGAGGCGCTGCTGGAGGAGGACCTCGGGCAGATTATGGGTTTTGAACAGGAACTGCTCACCGCCTTCACCACTGCCCTCTCCGGAGTTGCCGGTGTACAGATGATCGGCTCTCTTTCCAGGCGGGCCGCTGCTGTGGCCTTTAACCTGGAGGGGGTGCACCCGCATGATCTGGCGCAGTTTCTCGATTCCAGAGGGATCGCTGTTCGCTCTGGATACCATTGCGCGCAGCCCCTGTTTGAAGCACTGGGTATAAGCGGTGGGGCCTGCAGGGCCAGCGTGGCCTGCTATTCCCGAATGGAAGAGGCGGAACTGCTTGCCCGCGCCCTGGAAGAGGCCAGAGGGTTTTTTGCGAGTTAAAATGAGCTGATTGACTTGCTTTCCTGGTGGGGGGTATACTCAATCGAAAGTTTTTCATTCAGAAATGGAATCGGGCGCTATTGCTCTGTCAGAGGTTATATGTTCATTGATTCTATCAGATTACAAAATTTCCTAAGCTATGGCGACAACTCAGAGCCTGTTGAGTTGCGGAATTTAAACATCATTATCGGTCCAAATGGGTCGGGGAAATCGAATTTAATCGGGGCCATCGAACTGTTACGTTCCACCCCCGGTGATATCTTAAGCTGTATCAGGGATGGTGGAGGCATTCATGAGTGGCTCTGGAAAGGTAACGATTGTATTGGAGGACCGGTAGCCGCAGTTGGAATAACATGCAAGCGTCCTCACTCTTATCCTGAAAAGCTCCGATATCAACTGGAATTTGTTGCGGCTGGACAGCGTTTTGAAATTGCAGGTGAAGAGTTGAGAGACGAAACAGGAGTTTGTCATTATAAAGGTTACGAAGATAAATGCATGTTGCGTACTATGGGAGAAGAGACATATTTACTCTATGGAGAACTTGATCCTGCTCAGTCTATTCTATCACAAAGGAAAGATCCAGATCTATATCCTGAGTTAACATATCTTGGCAATTCGTTGTCTGAAATAGAAATATATCGCGAATGGGCTTTTGGTCGATATACTGCTTTGCGATCGCCACAAAAAGCGGATTTGCCCGAAGATTCCTTGACAGCTGATGGTGGATATTTTACCGACTCTGGCAGAGTTATTGAAAGATGCTTCAACGCGCACTCAGTTGATAGTCACCACACATTCTGATCTTCTGGTTGATGCTTTGAGCGATCAGCCTGAAGCGATTGTAGTCTGTAATAAAGATGATAATGGAACTGTATTGCGCAGACTTGAGCCTGACCGGTTGAAATCATGGTTGGAGAAATACAGTTTGGGTGAGTTATGGACAGCAGGTGAAATTGGCGGGACACGCTGGTAAAAATATGAAAATTTATGTTGAAGGTGGTGGGAATTCTCGGGCTTTAAGAATAGAATGCAGACGAGGGTTTTCCAGTTTCCTCAAAAAGGCAGGTTTCGATGGAAAGATGCCAGGGATTGTTGCCTGTGGAGCACGAAACAGCGCTTATGATCATTTCTGCACTGCTGCCGAAAAGGGGCATGAGGCTATCTTACTTGTAGATAGTGAAAATTCTGTTTCCGGGCACAGGGCAACGAGGGCGAATGGGACCCCTGGCAGCATCTGCAAAATAGAGATAAATGGCGCTGCCCTGAGAATGCGGATAAAACATCCTGCCATCTGATGGTTCAGTGTATGGGAAGCTGGTTTTTAGCTGATCGGGCTGTTTTGAAGCGTTCTTCTGGACAGGGTTTCAATGGCAATGCTTTGCCTTCTGAAAATTCTCTTATTGAAGAATGCACAAAAAAGATATTTTTTGTTCGTTCGAAAACGCTACAAAAGGATGCAAAACTAAAAAAAGCTATTCCAAAGGTTATCACTCATTTAAGCTTCTTGCTGAGATTGATCCGGAAAAAGTTATATGTGGTTCACGCTGGGCAAAAAGGTTCATTGATATTTTGAGACTGAAAATGGGGGGGGTGAAGGAGTTTATTGAGAAGCAGTAGATCTGATTATTTCTCTGTAGTAGTTGATCTATCTGTTGTCTTCTCTATTTCACTTTATGAAAGGTAATATTGTGGATCTGTACCAGAAAGCCATTCGGGAACACTCCCGCAATCCGGAGCACAGACGGGAGCTTGCCGGGGTGACGCATCGCGCCCGTCTGGATAACCCGGGCTGCGGGGACTGGATTGAACTTTCGTTGGTTATTGAGGATGAGATCATTACAGATGCCGCTTTTCAGGGCGAGGGATGCGCCCTCTGTATCGCCAGTGCGGATATCCTGTGCGGCCTTGTGCACAACCGCTCTCTGCACGATGCAGAGGAGCTGCAGGTCTGTTTTACCGCCGCACTTTCAGGGGAGCAGCACTCCTCTGACTCTCTACCTGACGCGGTCGTCCCCCTGCTGGTTGTGCGGGATTTTCCGGGCCGCAACGGTTGTGTGCTGCCGGGCTGGGAATGCCTGGGGAAGATGTTCTAATTTCAGAGTGCGTATGATAGTCAGGAAATCACCCGTGAAAGCATGAGAATCAGGTCATAGCCATCCCAGGTCAGATCAAAATCAAGCGTTCTTCCGACCGGAACAACCCGGTCTACTCCGCGAATCCGGTTTTTGAGCAGAAAATTAACAATTTCATCGGTATCGTATCCGACAACCGATAGCGTCTGATAGGTGTTGTCAATTATAGAACACATATCATAATAGCTTTGAGCCACATACTCATAGAACAGACCGCCGGAGCAGCGGTACCTGGTAATTTCTGGATGCAGCCGGTTAAGGTGGATTCTTCTGATCAGATTGTCATTGGATCCCTGAATTGCAGCATCTTCGAAAGCGATTGATGCGCTGTAAGCTGTTACAAGTTTATCCATGGCGAAGATATCCGGCATAGTGTATTTTTGTTTCACCACCTCATACAATGCGGACCAGAATTGTTCCTGAGCTTCCTGGACAACGGTCTTACCCCCGACCCAATAGACAAAATGCGGCGCAGTACAGGCATTCTGATCAAACAGATACGTGTCATTATAAAAGTCATTCGCTACCTTTATCCTGTTATGATTTTTCAGGTAGTTTTCGGCATGGATTATGCAGAAGGAAAACCGGTCAGCAAACAGCAAATCATAAGATTTTGGAGGCAGAGGTGATTCTCTCAGCTCATTTATTGTCGCATCGCCGCCCCAGATGATCCTTATAGTGCAAAGAGAGGATAAATGATCATTTATATCTCTGTCTCTCGTGTATTTAATGATTGAAATATATTTTTTCAATTCTGCAAAATTATCATCGTTATTGAGAATTGCCATCATTTCTCTGCAGATCAATTCTGTCTGTACAAAATGTTTAGAGCTTGTGCGTACAATACAGGGGCTACCGGAGAGAAGTCCGGATATGAGGGAATAGGCAAAATTGATAGGCACATTTGAGGGGGTGATGTGAAAGGACAGGCCCCGGCCCAATCTATTGCTGATATTTTCTTTATATCTGTTTTTGAATCCTGAAATACTGCTTTTTCTGCAAAAGAAGGCGAATGTAATGACATCCGGATATTGCTTGTAATCCTGGTTTTTCAAAAGCTTTTTTGAAAGCAGATCTAGAAAGTCGCAAACTATTTCCGCAAACGGCATATATGTTTTCAGAGTAGCCATTTCTTCAAAGGATATTCCAGAATCCTGCAGGATTTCTATTTCATTTAGCTGATTGTTCATATGTATTACTGCATCCTCTTACTTCAGCATTCTTGATTCTGCCCAGAATACGGAAGTATTTACCGGATCTTCCGCATGGACAATCATCCTCGCCCACGATAACTCCTTCATCTTCAGTTAAAATTGAGTGCCCGGGATAAGAATGGGGCAGAATCGACAAAACCTGTAACATTCCTTTCTTCCCATTTTCCACAACCGTAAAATCAAAAGGTTTGCGGATAATAATATCCGAGAAAATGCTGGAATGCAGATGGCCTTGTTCGCATTCAATATGGATTGTACCGGTCTGCTCTACCATACCGTAGTAATCATGGACGTTCATTATGCCGGTCGCTTCCTGTAATTTCTGTTTGAATGCTTCCCTGGAAACGGACTGATGCAACAGTTTTTTCCATCCCCCCCCATGAAAGAGAACGCCATTTGATAGATCAATATTGTGGTTTTTTTTAAGGAGCTCCTGATAGAAATGCAGCCAGATTATAAAAGTGAAGCCGAACAGGAATATGGTTTCTCCTTTATACTTATCCAGGAAGCCTTCGATGGCCTCAGTATCCAGCTCCATTTTTTCGTTCAATGCATAGATTCTGTCCTTGCCAAAAATGGAAAATCCCAGAATCCCCGCCCCACGGGCGGAGAACATATTGCGGTCTCTCAAAACCGAAGGTGTGTCAATTATTATCATCGGACTTCGTTTATTGCCGATATAGGTTGATACGATTTTGGTCAGAGCTTTGGTTTGATTTTTTGAGGTCTGCCTGTCAATAAATATTTTTGACACTTTTTGCCCGGTAGTACCGGAAGAAGTCATTGTTTTGACAATTTCTTTTTCCAGGATGCTTTTCAGCTCGAACAGCTTGAACAATCTCACCGGAATATAGGGGAAATCACTAACTCTGTTCAGGCTTTCAAAACGGAAATCTATTGCGTCCAGAATTCGTCTATATTCATTGCAATTGTCATAATGGTGCTGCGTCAACTCTTTGAGAATATTCAGCAGGAAACCATTTTTCTCTTGTGTATTCATGGAATACGGTTTCATATTCAGGATATCATTGTAGTTTATCATAATGTATTTCCACATACTCTGGATTAGCCGGCCAATGCGGAAATCATCTCTTCCGGATGGGGGCCCGCTTCGTATCAGCTGATTCGGTTTTGACCATCTCTTTATTCTTTATTAAGAATAGAGATATTGTCAAATGTTGTGGATGAGAAAAAAGCACATCCTCCGATAAATCTCCTTATGCCACTTCTTTTAGAACCCCATTTTCAAAGATTATGCCCTTAATAACAGGAGGAATGACTTGATACCCGCGCGGCCACTTATTCCAGAAATCTGGAACCCTCTTCCGGCACTGTGAAACTGAACCTTCCAGAACTCAGACAGCTGACTTTTGAATCTCAGATTATCCAGCGATATCGCAGAC
>Ga0056109_1000135_pt1 | contig 28205 bp, 22 predicted proteins | sample WorMetG1BERMUDA2_FD_80077 | JGI IMG/M metagenome (GOLD analysis project Ga0056109, IMG submission 80077) | Marine gutless worms symbiont microbial communities from Max Planck institute for Marine Microbiology, Germany - Inanidrilus... ...
CACGCTGCCGAAGATCAATCCCGTACGCCCAGCCCATGAAAACCTCCCTGGCTAAAAACACCAGGGCAGGGAATCAGACATCGGTTAAAAACGATTCAACGTTCGTCAAATGTGCTCTAGGCGGGCTTGCGCCGCAGCCACCAGACCTATTAGTTTGACTCCTGCCAGACGGCCGGATGGCCGCCTCCCATGCCCGTGCTTCAAGTGTGGGCATGGGGGGAGGAAAGTCCGGGCTCCACGGAAACACGGTGCCGGGTAACGCCCGGCGGGGGCGACCCCAGGGAAAGTGCCACAGAAAGCAAACCGCCGGCGCGGGCTTCGGCCTCCGCCGGCAAGGGTGAAAGGGTGCGGTAAGAGCGCACCGCGCCCCTGGCAACAGGGGCGGCATGGTAAACCCCACCGGGAGCAAGACCGAATAGGGACGGCGCGCCGGGATTTCTGCGGAAGTCGCCGGCAGGCGGGTTTTCGCGCCGCCGTCCGGGTGTGTCGCGCGAGGCGCCCGGCGACGGGCGTCCCAGACGAATGGCCATCTATCGTCCGCTGGTCTCGGCCGGCGGGCGGGGACAGAACCCGGCTTACAGGCCGTCTGGCGTTTACTTCAGATTAACGGCCGATTTTGTACGATTTTTAATCGATTCGCCTACATCTCGGCCACAAAAAGAACATACGCGGAACAAATAACCGCCCAACTTTTACCTGACCATCTTCTGTGGGGGTGGTCGGCGACTGTTTGGTTTTACGCACGGGACGAAATCTAAACCGTAATCCTTCAAGGATTACCGCTTGTTACCCCATACAAAACCAGACTATCTCCATTGACTCCCATGAAATCCCATGATATCCCAAATATGCCCAAATTGGTTTCGGGGATGGGACCCGAACACCGGGTGGGCAGCCCCGTCGGGGCACGCAAGGCGGCTTCAGGGTGGCGCAGTGCGACGGATTAGAGGGGACGTAGAGGGCCGTTATGGCGCTTCTGGTCGGCAAGCATGTCAACAAGATTGACAAGAAGGGACGGGTGTCCGTGCCCAAGCCCTTCCGCGACGCCTTCGAAGGCCAGGGCTTCGTCGGTCTGTACGCCTACCCGTCGTTCAAGTTTCCCGCCATCGAGGCGATGGGCGAAGCGTTCATGGCCCGCCTGGTCGCCGCCATCGACGATTTGCCGCTGTACTCCGATGAACGCGACGACCTGACCGCCATCGTCGAGAACACCTACCGCCTACCCTGCGACCCCGAGGGTCGCGTGGTCCTGCCGGCCGAACTGCTCGAGCATGCCAGTATTTCCGGCGAGGCCCTGTTCGCCGGCCGCGGCGGCGCCCTGCAGATCTGGAACCCTGAGGCCTATGCCCGCGACCGCGCCCCCGCCTTCGAGCGCGCGCGCGCCCGCGGCATCACCCTTCGCCTGCCACCCGCAACCCCCGATCCAAACCCCAAAGATCCCGGCCGGGAGGGCTGAGAATGGCCCGCTCTCCCCACGCACCGGTGATGCTTCGCGAGGTCCTGGACCTTCTGGCTCCCTGGGACGGCGCGGTATTCGTCGACGCCACCTTCGGCGCCGGCGGCTACACCCGCGCCCTGCTCGACTCCTGCGCCTGCACCGTCTGGGGCATCGACCGCGATCCCACCGCCGTCGAGATGGGCCGCGAACTCAGCCAGCAGTACCCCGGCCGGCTCAAGGTCGTGCACGGCCGCTACGGCGACATGGTCGACCTGCTCGACGACCTGGTGAACAGGCACGCCGGGGACGGCGTCGACGGCATCGCCTTCGACATCGGCGTCTCCTCGATGCAGCTCGACCGGCCCGAGCGCGGCTTCTCGTTTCGCGGCGACGGGCCGCTGGACATGCGCATGGGCCACTCCGAGTTGACCGCAGCCGACGTGGTCAACGACGAGACCGAGGCGGCGCTGGCCGACATCATCCGGCGCTACGGCGAAGAGAAGGCGGCGTGCCGGGTCGCCCGCGCCATCGTCGCCGCCCGCGCCGAAGAGCCGATCACCCGCACCAGCCGCCTGGCCGAGATCATCCGCGGCGTGGTTCGGGCGTCCCGCGACGGCATTGATCCGGCCACCCGCACGTTCCAGGCGCTGCGCATCTTCGTCAACGACGAGCTCGGCGAACTCGACCGCGGTCTCGGCGCCGCCGAGGCGCTGCTGCGGCCCGGCGGCCGACTCGCCGTGGTCTCGTTCCATTCGCTCGAGGATAGGCGGGTCAAGTCGTTCCTGCGTGAGCACGGCGGCGAGACCCCGGCGCCGTCGCGCCACCAGCCGCTGCCCGCCGAGACCCGCGCCGCCACCTTCCGCCTGCTCAAGCGCGGCGCCATCAAGCCGGGCGCCGAGGAAATCGCCGCCAATCCGCGCGCCCGCTCGGCCCGCCTGCGCGGTGCCGAGCGCACGGCCGCGCCGGCCTGGCCGACGGTCTGAGGGGAGGCACGCGATGTTCCGACAGTCGACCCTCGTTTTCTTGCTCCTCGCCGGCGCCCTCAGCCTGGCCCTGTTCGTGGTCAAGTACCAGTACCAGGACCTGGAGCAGGAGCTGGCCACCCTGCACCGCGACATCCGGGCCGAGACACGGGCGATCCACGTGCTCAAGGCGGAGTGGGCCAGCCTCAACGATCCGGCCCGCCTCGGCCCGCTGGCGCAGCGCCACCTCGGTCTTTCCGAGATGACCGCGGCGCAGCTCGTGGCGCCGACCGACGTCGCCACCCTGGTGCTGCAGGAAACCCCGCGCATTCCCAGCAAAACGGGGCGCGAAGTTAAGAAGTTGAAGGTGGTCAAGAAACGGCCCCCTGTGAAGTCCAAGCGCGCAACCAAGCCGGAGCCCAAGCGCAAGTATTCGTTTTCGGACATCGAGAAACTGCTGTCCCGGCAGAAGGTTGGTCAATGAGCGAGAACGCGACACCTCACGGCCGTCCGATGCTGCCCGGCGGCGCCCCGGTCAGGATCGAAGGCAACCGCAAGCAGGCGCTGGAGACCAGCCGCAACCGCCTGCTCGTCGCCGGTGCGGTCTTCGCCCTGGCGTTCCTCGGCATCGGCATCCGCCTGGTCGACCTCGGCCTGGTCGAGCACCGCGCCGCCACCCGCGTCGCCCATGCCCCGGCCGAGACGGCGACGCCGACCAAGGCGCCGGTGCGCCGCGCCGACATCGTCGACCGCAACGGCGTGCTGTTGGCGACCAGCCTGCCGATCGCGTCGCTGTATGCCGATCCGGCCGAGATCCTCGACGCCGAGGAGGCCGCCGACAAGCTGAGCAAGACCCTGCCCGGACTTGGCCGCGCCGAGGTGCTGCAGAAACTGCGCGGCGGCGGCCGCTTCGTCTGGCTGCGCCGCAACCTGTCGCCGGCCGATCAGCACGCGGTCAACCGCCTCGGCCTGCCTGGCTTGGCCTTCCGCGCCGGCGAGCAGCGGGTCTACCCGCAGGGCCGCCTGGTTTCGCACGTGGTCGGGCTGACCGACATCGATGGCCGCGGCATCGCCGGCATCGAGCGCTACTTCGAGAAGAGCCTGACCGCCGATGCGGGCGAGCCGTCCGGTCGCGTCACCCTGTCGCTCGACATCCGCCTGCAGAACATCCTGTATCAGGAACTGGCGGCGGCGAAGCGCACCTTCCGCGCCATCAGCGCCGCCGGGCTGGTGCTGGACGCGCACAGCGGCGAGGTCATGGCGCTGGTCTCGCTGCCCGACTACGACCCCAACGCGCCCGAGGACGCACTTGGCGATCCCGGCTTCAATCGGGTCACCAAGGGCGTCTACGAGATGGGTTCGACCTTCAAGCTGTTCACCGCGGCGATGGCGCTGGACAGCGGCAAGGTCAAGCTCGCCGGCGGCTACGACGCCAGCAAGCCGATCCGCGTCGCCCGCTTCACCATCAACGACTATCACGGCAAGAACCGCTGGCTGTCGGTGCCCGAGATCCTGATCCACTCGTCCAACATCGGCGCCGCCATGATGGCCATGGACGTTGGCGGCCAGACCCAGCAGAAGTACCTCGAACGCCTCGGCATCCTGCGCCAGGCCTCGGTCGAGCTGCCCGAGGTCGGCGTGCCGCTGATCCCGGCGACCTGGCGTGACATCAACACCATGACGATCTCCTACGGCCACGGCATCGCGGTCAGCCCGCTGCAGCTGGGTGCCGCGGCCACCGCCCTGGTCAACGGCGGCATCGCCCGCGCGCCGACCCTGCTGCGCCAGGACGGCCCGCGCCGCGACGGCGAGCGTGTGTTCTCGGCCGACACCTCGCGCAAGATGCGCGGCCTGATGCGCCTGGTGGTGCAGCGCGGCACCGGCAAGAACGCTCAGGCCGACGGCTACGACGTCGGCGGCAAGACCGGCACCGCCGAGAAGATCGTCGGCGGACGCTACAAGAAGGGCGCGCTGGTGTCCTCGTTCCTCGGCGCCTTCCCGATGCGCGATCCGCGCTTCGTGGTGCTGGCCGTGCTCGACGAGCCGAAGGGAAACAAGCAGACGATGAATTATGCCACCGGCGGCTGGGTCGCCGCTCCGGTGGTTGGCAACGTGGTGCGCCGCATCGCGCCGGTTCTCGGCCTTCCTCCGGCCGGCGACGCGGTGACGCGCCTGGCGCGATTGCGTGCGCACCGCGACGAAACGGCGGAGACCCCCACCGGGCCGAGAAAGACGGACGGCGGCCGGGCCAGGCTCCGGGGACAACGGGTTGCGGTTAATTGATTTGATGGCGGTGGGAACGACAGAAGTGACGCGCGGCGACACGTACGGCAACGTGGAGATCACCGGGCTGACCTGCGACTCGCGCGAGGTCGAGCCCGGTTTCCTGTTTGCCGCCCTGCCGGGCACGCAGACCGACGGACGACGCTTCATCAAGGACGCGCTCGGCCGCGGCGCCGCCGCCGTGCTGGCGCCCGCCGGAACCGCCCTGGAGTCGCCGGAAACCGACATCCCGCTGCTGACCGACGCCAATCCGCGCCGCCTGTTCGCGCGGATGGCGGCGCGCTTCTTCGGTGCGCAACCGCGCACGATCGCCGCGGTCACCGGCACCAACGGCAAGTCCTCCGTGGTCGCCTTCCTGCGCCAGATGTGGCAGGCCGACGGCGCGCCGGCGGCCAGCCTCGGCACCCTTGGCCTCGACGCCCCCGGCTTCGCCCCCGGGGCCACCCTGACCACCCCCGACCCCGTGGCGCTGCACGGCATGCTGCGCGACCTGGCCGAGGCCGGCATCGACCGTCTGGCCTTCGAGGCGTCGAGCCACGGACTCGATCAGTACCGCCTCGACGGTGTTCGGGTCGGTCTTGCCGCCTTTACCAACCTCAGCCGCGACCACCTGGACTACCACGGCACGGTCGAGGAATACGCCGCCGCCAAGGCGCGTCTGTTCCGCGACATCCTGGCGCCGGACGGCACCGCCGTGCTGAACGCCGACAGCGACTGGATCAACCACTTCGCCCAGGCCTGCGACGGCCGCCGCATCGTCACTTTCGGTGCCGGCGGCGAGGATTTCCGTCTGCTCGCCGCCGAACCTTCCGCCGCCGGGCAGACCGTGCACCTGGACGTGCGCGGCGCCAAACACACCGTCGAACTGCCCATGGTCGGCGCCTTCCAGGCGATGAACGCGCTCTGCGCCCTGGCGCTTTACGAAGCCACCGGCGGTGACGTCGAGGCGGGCGTCGCCGCCATGGCCGGCCTGCGCGCGGTCACCGGCCGCTTGGAGTTCATCGCCGGCAACAATGCCGGCGCCGCCGCTTACGTCGACTACGCGCACACGCCGGACGGCCTGAGGACCGCGCTCGAGGCGCTGCGCCCGCACACATCAGGCCGCCTGGTCGTGGTGTTCGGCTGCGGCGGCGACCGCGATCCCGGGAAGAGACCCCTCATGGGCGAAGCCGCCGCCCGCCTGGCCGACGCCGTCATCGTCACCGACGACAACCCGCGCACCGAGGACGCCGCCGAAATCCGCCGCCAGACCATGGCCGGCTGCCCCGACGCGAGCGAGATCGGCGACCGCGCCGCCGCCATTCGTGCCGGCCTAGCCGAGGTCGGCGCCGGCGACATCCTGCTGGTCGCCGGCAAGGGCCACGAGACCGGCCAGATCGTCGGCGAGCGCGTGCTGCCGTTCGAGGACGCCGCCGAGATCCGCCGGGCGATCGCTGAAGTCGATGGGGAGGAGGGGGCATGAGCCTGTGGACCTCCGCCGCCGCCGCCGCCGCCACCAATGGCCGCAGCACCACCGACTGGACCGCCACCGGCGTGTCGATCGATTCGCGCACTATCGAGCGCGGCGACCTGTTCGTCGCCCTCGAAGGCCCCAACTTCGACGGCCATCAGTTCGTCGCCGCGGCGCTGAAGGCCGGCGCCGCCGCAGCCCTGGTCGCGCGAGTCCCCACCGATGTCGCCGCCGACACGCCGCTGTTGCTGGTCGGTGATACCCTGGATGGTCTGCAAGACCTGGCCCGCGCCGCCCGCGAGTGCAGCACCGCGCGGATCATCGCGGTGACCGGCAGCGTCGGCAAGACCGGCACCAAGGAGGCCCTGCGCACCGTGCTGTCGGCGCAGGCCAAGACCCACGCCAATGTCGGCAGCCTGAACAACCACTGGGGCCTGCCGTTGAGCCTGGCCCGGCTGCCCGAGGACACCGCCTATGCGGTGTTCGAGATGGGCATGAACCATCCGCGCGAGATCACTCCGCTGAGCCTGATGGCGCGGCCGCACGTGGCGTTGATCACCACCGTCGAGTCGGTGCACAGCGAGTTCTTCGCCTCGGTCGAGCAGATCGCCGACGCCAAGGCCGAGATCTTCGACGGGGTCGAGCCGGGCGGCCGTGCCGTGCTGTTTCGCGACAATCCCTATTTCGAGCGTCTGAAGGCCGCCGCCGCGGCCCGCGGCATCACCGACGTGACCAGCTTCGGCACCACCGCCGAGGCCGACGTGCGGCTGTTCGACGCGGTCTCGGATGCCTTCGGCTCGGACGCCAGCGCCGAGATCGCCGGAAAGACCCTGAAGTACCGCATCGGCACCCCGGGCTGGCACTGGGTGACCAACAGCCTCGCCGTGCTGGCCACCGCCGCCGCCGCCGGCGCCGATGTCGCTGCCGCCGCCGCCAGCCTGCGCGACGTCACCCCGCCGAAGGGTCGCGGCGACCGCCACCGCGTCACCATCGCCGGCGGCGAGTTCGAACTGATCGACGAGAGCTACAACGCCAGCCCGACCTCGATGGCCGCCGCCCTGGCCGTGCTCGGCGCCGCCGAGACCGGCGAGCACGGCCGCCGCATCGCGGTGATGGGCGACATGCTGGAGCTGGGCGACGCCGCGCCGGTCCTGCACGCCGACCTGCTGGACCCGGTGACCGAGTCCGGCGCCGACCTGGTGTTCACCGCCGGCCCGGACATGGAGAACCTGTGGGACCGCCTGCCGGCGGGCCTGCGCGGCGGCCACGCCGAGAGCTCGGAAAAGCTGGCCCCGGTGGTCACCGCCGTGGTCGCGCCTGGCGACGTGGTCATGGTCAAGGGCTCGGCCGGCAGCAAGACAGGCCTGATCGTGCGGGCGCTGAAGAAACTCGCGGCGGCGGATGCGGACGCGCCGCCGCGCGTGGTCAACGGAGGGGATTGAGGACGATGCTCTATCACCTCCTGTTCCCGCTTTCCGACCAGTTTCCGGTGCTGAACGTGTTCCGCTACCTGACCTTCCGCACCGGCGGCGCGGTGATGACGGCGCTGCTGATCAGCTTCATCTTCGGCCCGGCGCTGATCCGCACCCTGCGCGCGCGGCAGACCAATGGCCAGCCGATCCGCGACGACGGTCCGGAATCGCACCTGCTGTCGAAGAAGGGCACGCCGACCATGGGCGGGTTCCTGATCCTGCTGGCGCTGGCGGCGGCGACGCTGCTGTGGGCCGACCTGACCAACGGCTACGTCTGGGCCGCGCTCGGCGTCACCATCGCCTACGGCGTGATCGGTTTCCTCGACGACTACAGAAAAGTCACCCACCAGAATTCCGCCGGCCTGCCGGGCAAGCTGAAACTGCTTTTGCAGATCATCACCGCCTTCGCCGCCGCGGTGTGGATCAGCCGGCTGCTGCCCGACGCGCTGTCGACCACGCTCGCCGTGCCGTTCTTCAAGAACCTGCTGATCGACTTCGGCTGGTTCTTCGCCGTACTCGCCATCTTCGTCATGGTCGGCTCGTCGAACGCGGTCAACCTGACCGACGGGCTCGACGGCCTGGCGATCGTGCCGGTGATGATCGCCGCCTCGGTGTTCCTGCTGATCTCCTATCTGGTCGGCAACGCGGTGTTCTCGAACTACCTGCAGATCCACTACGTGCCCGGCAGCGGCGAACTGACCGTGTTCTGCGGCGCCCTGGTTGGCGGCGGATTGGGATTCCTGTGGTTCAACGCGCCGCCGGCACGCATCTTCATGGGCGACACCGGGTCGTTGTCGCTGGGGGGCGCGCTCGGCGCGGTCAGCGTGATCATCAAGCACGAATTGGTGCTGGCCATCGTCGGCGGCCTGTTCGTGCTGGAGACGGTGTCGGTGATCGTGCAGGTGATCTCCTACAAGCTGACCGGCAAGCGGGTGTTCCGCATGGCGCCGCTGCACCATCACTTCGAGAAGAAGGGATGGGCCGAGCCGACCATCGTGATCCGCTTCTGGATCATCGCCACCATCCTCGCCCTCGCGGGCCTGTCGACGTTGAAGCTGAGGTGAGGGCGCGATGATGATTCCGATGCCCTTCCTCGCCGAGCAGACGGTGGCCGTCTTCGGCCTCGGCCGCACCGGCCGCGCCGCCGTGCGCTCGCTGCGCGCCAGTGGTGCGCGCGTCTGGGCCTGGGACGATTCCGAGGACGCGCGCGCCGCCGCCACCGGCGCCGGCATCCCGCTGACCGATCTCTACGACCGCGATTGGGCTGGAGTTTCCTCGCTGGTGCTCAGCCCCGGCGTGCCGCTGGACCACCCGGCACCGCACCCGGTGGTCGACCTGGCGCGGCGCGGCGGCTGCGAGGTGCTGGGCGACATCGAACTGCTGTTCCGGGCCCAGCCCGAGGCCGATTTCATCGGCATCACCGGCACCAACGGCAAGTCGACGACGACGGCGCTGCTGACGCACCTGCTCGACGCCGCCGGGCACCGTCTCGAGGTCGGCGGCAACCTGGGCCGGCCGGTGCTCGACTTCGACCCGCTCGGCCGCGGCGAGCACTACGTGCTGGAGATGTCGTCCTACCAGCTCGACCTCAGCCTGACGACCAGCTTCGCGACCGCCATCCTGCTCAACATCAGCCCCGACCACCTGGACCGGCACGGCGGCCTCGACGGTTACGTCGCGGCCAAGAAGCGGCTGTTCCGCGGCCAGGACGCCGCGGCCACCGCCATCGTCGGCATCGACGACGACCGCGCCCGCGCCATCCATGACGAGCTCGCCGCCGGCGGCCCGATGCGGGTGGTTCCGATTTCCGGCCGGCAGGCCGCACCGGGCGGCGTTTACGCCGGTGACGGACACCTGATCGACGATCTCGACGGCGACGCCGCGCCGATCGTCGCGCTCGCCGACCTGCCGACCCTGCGCGCCGCGCACAACCACCAGAACGCCGCCGCCGCCTACGCTGCCGCCCGGATCGCCGGCCTGGAGCGCGAGGATATCGCTGCTGCGTTGACCTCCTTCCCCGGGCTGGCGCACCGTCAGGAGCTGCTCGCCGAGATCGACGGCGTTGCCTTCGTCAACGATTCCAAGGCGACCAACCCGGACGCCGCCGCCAAGGCGCTGGCCAGCTACGACGCGATCTACTGGATCGCCGGCGGGTTGGCCAAGGACGAGGGCCTAGCCGACCTGGCCGGGCGCATGGACAACGTCCGCGCCGCCTTTCTGATCGGCGAAGCCGCCGCCGACTTCGCCGCCGGCCTGCGCGACGTCGTACTGGTGCACCAGTCCGGCACCCTGGAAACCGCCGTCGGGCGCGCCTTCCAGCTTGCCCGCACCGAACGGCCGGCGAATGCCGTGGTGCTGCTGTCGCCGGCCTGCGCGTCGTTCGATCAGTTCGACAGCTTCGAGGCGCGCGGCGAGGCCTTCCGGCACCTGGTGGAGGGGCTGCGATGAACGCCAGTTTCTCCCGCACCGATACCAGCCTGATCGGCCGCTGGTGGTGGACCGTCGACCGCTGGACCCTGGTGGCGCTGTTCACGCTCGCCGCGATCGGCGCGGTGCTGACCCTGGCCGCTTCGCCGGCGGTGGCGGAGCGGGTCGGGCTCGACACCTTCCATTTCGTGATCCGGCAGTTCCTCTACCTGCCGCTTGCCGTGGTGGTGATCTTCGCCGTCTCGCTGCTGTCGCCGCGCGGCGTGCGCCGTGCCGCCGTGATCTGCCTGATCGGGTCGATCATCGGCATGGTCCTGGCGCTGGCCTTCGGCCCCGAGATCAAGGGCGCGACCCGCTGGATCCAGGTGGGCGGGCTATCGCTGCAGCCGTCCGAGTTCGTCAAACCGGCCTTCGCCGTGGTCGCCGCCTGGATGTTCACCGAATGGCGCACCGGCAGCGGCATTCCCGGCCATTACATCGCCTCGGGGCTGCTGTTGTTCGTCGCCGCGCTGCTGCTTTTGCAGCCGGACATCGGCATGGCCCTGGTGGTCGGCGCCATCTGGGGCGTGCAGTTCTTCCTCGCCGGGCTGCCGCTGGTGTTCGTGTTCGCCGTCGGTCTGGTGTTCCTGGCCGGCATCGTCGGCGCCTATTTCACCTTCGATCACGTGCACAGCCGGGTCGACGCCTTCCTCAACCCGGCCAGCGGCGAGAACTACCAGGTCGAACGGGCGCTCGACGCCTTCCGCAACGGCGGCCTGTTCGGCACCGGTCCGGGCGAGGGCCACGTCAAGGAAGTGCTGCCCGACGCGCACTCGGACTTCATCTTCGCCGTCGCCGGCGAGGAATTCGGCCTGATCGCCTGCCTGCTGCTGCTGGCGCTGTTCGCCTTCGTCGTGCTGCGCGGTTTCTCGCGGGTGCTGAAGGACAACGACCTGTTCGTGCTGCTGGCGGTGGCCGGCCTGCTGGTCCAGTTCGGCCTGCAGGCGATGATCAACATGGCCTCGACCCTGCGCCTGATGCCGCCCAAAGGCATGACCCTGCCGTTCGTCTCCTACGGCGGCTCCTCGACCATCGCGCTGGCCTTCGGCATGGGCATCGTGCTGGCGCTGACGCGGCAACGCCCGGGGGACGTCGAATGAGCGCCCGCGCCCTGATCGCCCCCCGTTTGATTGCCTTGGCCGCCGGCGGCACCGGCGGTCACGTGTTCCCGGCCGAGGCCCTGGCTGCCGAGCTGCGCGAACGCGGTAACCGGCTGGCGCTGATCACGGATTCGCGCGGCGACGCCTACTCGGGCGTGCTCGGCGAGATCGAGACCCACCACGTGCGCGCCGGCGCCGTCGCCGGCAGGTCCGTGGTCGGCCGCGCCGGCAGCATGGTCGAGCTTGCCATCGGTACCTGGCAGGCACTCGGCCTGCTGAAGAAGCTCGACCCCGCCGCCGTGGTCGGCTTCGGCGGCTATCCCTCGGTGCCGACCATGCTGGCCGCCGTGCGCCGCGGCTGCCCCAGCGTGATCCACGAACAGAACGCCATCCTGGGCCGCGCCAACCGGCTGCTCGCCGGCCGCGTCGCCCGCATCGCCACATCGTTTGCCAGCCTGGCCCAGATCGACACCGTGGCCCGCGTCGTCCACACCGGTATGCCGGTGCGCCCGGCGATCGCCGCGCTGAGCGAGCGGCCCTACATCGCGCCCGACGCCGAAGGTGCGGTCAACCTGCTGGTGCTGGGCGGCAGCCAGGGCGCGCGCGTGCTCAGCGACGTGGTCCCCGAGGCGCTGCGCCGGCTCGACCGCAGCCTGCTCGACCGACTGCACCTGTCGCAGCAATGCCGGCCCGAGGGCCTGGAGCGGGTGCTCGCCGCCTATGCCGAGTTCGCGATCAACCCCGATCTGGCCACCTTCTTCGACGACGTGCCCGAGCGCATGGCCGCGGCGCACCTGGTGATCTGCCGGTCCGGCGCCTCGACCGTGGCCGAGGCCACCGCGCTCGGCCGGCCGACGATCCTGGTGCCCTATCCGCACGCCGCCGACGACCATCAGGCGGCCAACGCGCAGGACGTCGCCGACGCCGGCGGCGGCTGGATGATGCGCGAGGAGCAGTTCACCCCCGAGACCCTGGCCGCCTTCCTCTCGGACGTGCTGGCCGAGCCGGCGCGCCTGGACGCCGCCGCCGCCGCCGCGCGCGGTTTCGGCCGTCCCGACGCCGCCCGGCGCCTGGCCGAAGTGGTCCAGGACCTGCTCAAGGCCAACGGCGGCCACAATTCCGGGAGGGCCGCGGCATGAGGGCGCTTCCGCTGACCATCGGCACGCTGCATTTCGTCGGCATCGGCGGCATCGGCATGAGCGGCATCGCCGAGGTGCTGCACAATCTGGGCTACTCGGTGCAGGGCTCCGACATCAGCGACAACGCCAACGTCGCGCGGCTGCGCGAGATGGGCATTCCGGTCGTGGTCGGCCACACCGAGGACAACGTCGCCAACGCCGCCGTGGTCGTCGTCTCCTCCGCCGTCAAGGGCGACAACCCCGAGGTGGTCGGCGCGCGCAAGCTGCTGATCCCGGTGGTCCGCCGGGCCGAGATGCTGGGCGAGCTGATGCGCCTGAAATGGTCCATTGCCGTGGGTGGCACGCATGGCAAGACCACCACCACCTCGCTGATCGCGGCGCTGCTGGATACCGCCGGGCTCGACCCGACGGTGATCAACGGCGGCATCATCAACGCCTACGGCACCAACGTGCGCCTCGGCGGCGGCGACTGGCTGGTCGCCGAGGCCGACGAGAGCGACGGCACCTTCCTCAAGCTGCCGGCGACCATCGCCGTGGTGACCAACATCGACCCCGAGCACCTGGACCATTACGGCTCCTTCGACGACCTGCGCGCCGCTTTCGTCGCCTTCGTCGAGAACATTCCCTTCTACGGTTTCGCCGCGCTCTGCGTCGACCACCCCGAGGTGCAGGCGATGATCCCGCGCGTCTCGGACCGCAAGGTGGTCACCTACGGTTTCACGCCGCAGGCCGACGTGCGCGCGGTCAATGTTGAAGCCGGCCCCGAAGGCGTCCGTTTCGATGTCGTCATCGCCGACCGCAAGGCCGGAGACAGCCGGACGCTGGAGGGCCTGCGGCTTCCCATGCACGGCGACCACAACGTGCAGAACGCGCTGGCCACCCTCGCGGTCGGCAGCGAGATGGGCATCGACGACGAGGTGCTGGCGGCGGGACTGGCCTCGTTCGGCGGCGTCAAGCGGCGCTTCACCCGCACCGGCGAGGTCGACGGCATCGTCGTCATCGACGACTACGGCCATCATCCGGTGGAGATCTCGGCGGTGCTGAAGGCGGCGCGTTCGGCGACCGAAGGCCAGGTCATCGCGGTAGTGCAGCCGCACCGCTACACCCGGCTGCGCGACCTGTTCGAGGAATTCTGCACCTGCTTCAACGACGCCGACGCGGTGCTGGTCGCCGACGTCTACGAGGCCGGCGAGGAGCCGATCCCCGGGGTCGACAGCAAGGCCCTGGTCGAGGGCCTGCGCTCGCACGGCCATCGCCTGGTGATGCCGTTGATCGATCCCGAGACCCTGCCCGAGATCGTGCATGACCTGGCCCGTCCCGGCGACTTCGTGGTCTGCCTCGGCGCCGGCAACATCACCGCCTGGGCCAACGCGCTGCCCGACCAGTTGACCCGGCTGCGCTACGGCAAGGATCTTGGCGCCGCGGTCAACGAGGAGGTGTCGGGATGATGGCGGCACAGACATACCGTCCCGGCCTGATCGACCGCCTGCCCGAGGTGCGGGGTCGCTATGCCGAGAACGCCGACCTGGCGCGGGTGACCTGGTTCCGCGTCGGCGGTCCGGCCGAGGTGATGTTCCGCCCGGCCGATTCCGACGACCTGGCCACCTTCCTCGCCGCCAAACCGGCCGACGTGCCGGTGACCGTGCTCGGGGTCGGTTCCAACCTGCTGGTCCGCGACGGCGGCGTGCCCGGTGTGGTGATCCGGATGGGCCGCCACTTCGCCGCGATCGAGGCCGAAGGTATCGGGATCACCGTCGGCGCCGGCGCGCTGGACGTACACGTCGCCCGCGTCGCCGCCGAGGCCGGCATCGCCGGGCTCGAATTCCTCAGCGGCGTGCCCGGCACCATCGGCGGTGCCCTGCGCATGAACGCCGGCGCCTACGGCCGCGAGATCAAGGACGTGCTGGTACAGGCTTCCGCGCTCGACGCTCAGGGCGGCAAGCACGACCTGACCCTCGACGAAATGGGCTTCAGCTACCGCCACTGCGGGATCGCCGAGGACTGGATCTTCACCGGCGCGCGGCTGCGCGGCGAGAAAGGCGAACCGGCCGAGATCGCCCAGCGCGTGGCCGAGATCCGCGCCGCGCGCGAAACCAGCCAGCCGATCCGCACCGCCACTGGCGGCAGCACCTTCGCCAATCCGGCCAATAGTCCCGGAGGCGAAAAAGCCTGGCAACTGATCGACGCCGCCGGCTGCCGCGGCTTGACCCGCGGCGGCGCCCAGGTCAGCGAGCAACACTGCAATTTCCTGATCAACACCGGCGAGGCTACCGCCGCCGACCTCGAGGGCCTGGGCGAGGAGATGCGCCGGCGGGTGTTCGAAACCTCGGGTATCGAGTTGCGCTGGGAGATCCGCCGCATCGGTATTCCCGCGAAAGGACTGACGGAGGTGTCGTCATGAGCCGGCACGTCGCGGTCCTGATGGGAGGGTGGTCGGCCGAGCGCGAGGTCTCGCTGGTCAGCGGCCGCGACGTCTGCCGGGCGTTGCGGGACGTCGGCTACCAGGTCACCGCCGTCGATGTGCAGCGCGATGTCGGTTCCCTGCTGACGCGGCTGTATCCCAAGCCCGACGTGGTGTTCAACGCCCTGCACGGACGCTGGGGCGAGGACGGCTGCATGCAGGGGCTGCTGGACATCCTGGAGATCCCGTACACCCATTCCGGCCTGCTCGCCTCGGCCCTGGCGATGGACAAGCCGATGGCCAAGCGCGTCTTCGCGGCCGAGGGGATTCCGGTGACCGAGCACCAGATCCTCGAGCGCGGCCAATTCGACGCCGCCGACGTGATGCCGGCGCCCTATGTGGTCAAGCCGCTGAACGAAGGCTCCAGCGTTGGCGTCGAGATCGTCCACGCCGGCAGCAACACGACCCCGCTGAGCGGCGAGAACTGGAGCTACCCGACCCGCCAGATAATGGTCGAGAAGTTCATCGAGGGACGCGAGTTGACCGTCGCGGTGATGGGCGACCGGCCGTTGACAGTGACCGAGATCGACACCCAGCGCGCCTTCTACGACTACGACGCCAAGTACGCCGACGGCGGCTCGCAGCATGAGATCCCGGCCAAGATCCCCGCCGACGCTTTCGACGCCGCGATGGACTACGCCCTGCGCGCACACAACGCGCTCGGCTGCCGCGGCGTCTCGCGCGCCGATTTCCGTTACGACGGCGAGCGGGTGGTGATCCTGGAGGTCAACACCCAGCCCGGTCTGACGCCGACCTCGCTGGTGCCGGAGCAGGCCGCGCACCACGACATCTCGTTCCAGGACCTGATGGTCTGGATGGTCGAAAACGCGGAGTACGGGCCATGAACGCGGGCCTGCCGATCGATCGCGCGAAGGCGCCGAAGCGGCGCCGGACGGTGCCGGTATGGCGCCGGCGCACCGTGCTCGCGGTGGTTTTCGGCGCCCTGCTGTCGGCCGGCGCCGGCGGCGGTTACGAACTGTGGCGCACGGGCTGGCTGCGGACCTTCATCGGCGAGGCCCATGGCCGCGCCCTGGCCCTGAGCATCGAGGCCGGTTTCCGTGTCGACGACATCCTGGTGATCGGGCGGCGCGAGACCGACAAGGCGGCACTGCTGCGCGCGGTCGGCCTTCGCCGCGGCTCGCCGATCCTCGATTTCGACCCCGAGGCCGCCCGCGTCCGCGTCGAAAAGCTCGCGTGGGTGCGCCGCGCCCGGGTCGAGCGGCGGCTGCCCGACACCATCCTGCTGCGCATCGAGGAACGCCAGCCCCTGGCGTTATGGCAGCAGGACGGCAAGCACCGGCTGATCGCCCGCGACGGCACGGTGATCGCCGAAGCCGGCCTGGAGCGCTTCGCCGGACTGCCGCTGGTGGTCGGTGCCGGCGCGCCGGACCACGCCGCCGACCTGATCGAGATGCTGTCCAGCCAGCCCGAACTGCACCGCCGGGTCGCCGCGGCGGTGCGTGTCGGTGCCCGGCGCTGGAACCTGCGCATGGCCAACGGCATCGACGTGCGCCTGCCCGAGCGCGCCGCCGGGGCAGCCTGGGCGCGCCTGGCCGAATACGAGAAGTCCCACGGCATCCTGTCGCGCGATCCCGTCGTGCTGGACCTGCGCCAGTCCGACCGGCTGATCCTGCGCCTGCCTTTCGCAGGGCCGGACACACCGCCGCGCGGCGGGCGGGAGACCTGACGCCATGAACCTGACGACCAACGAAAAAAACGGACACCGGAGAGCATGAGAAAGGGCGGGGTACAAAGCAAGGCGAGGACCGGCGTGATCGCGGCGCTGGACATCGGCACGACCAAGATGTGCTGCCTGATCGCGCGCGCCGGCGGTGCCGCCGGCCTGCGCGTGACCGGCATCGGCCATCAGGTCTCCCACGGCATGCGCAACGGCGCCATCGTCAGCCTGGAGGACGCCGAGGCTGCCGCCCGCGCCACCGTCGAGGCGGCCGAGCAGATGGCCGGCGAGAACATCAGGCAGGTCGTCGTCAACCTGTCGGCCGGGCACCCGCACTCGCAACTGCACGCCTACGACGTCTCGGTCGCCGGCCACCAGATCACCGACGCCGACATCCAGCGCATCCTGTCGCCGGCCGACCTGCCGGTGCCGCAGGACGACGGCGACGACGACGGCGCCCGCGAGATCGTGCACGCGATCCCGGTCGGCTACACCATCGACGGCAACCGCGGCGTGCACGACCCGCGCGGGCTGTACGGCCAGCGCCTTGGCGTCAACCTGCACATCATCACCGCCGAGCAGAGCGCCGCGCGCAACCTGGCGACCTGTGTCTCGCGCTGCCACCTGGACATCGAATCCAAGGTCATCTCGCCCTATGCCGCGGCCCTGTCGGCCCTGGTCGAGGACGAGACGCAGCTCGGCGTCACGCTGATCGACATGGGCGGCGGCACCACCTCGATCGCGGTGTTCTTCGACGGCGAGCTGGTGCACACCGACGTCATTCCCGTCGGCGGCAGCCACGTCACCAACGACATCGCCATGGGCCTGTCGACGCCGCGGATACAGGCCGAGCGGCTGAAGACACTGTATGGAAGTGTTTTGCCGTCGCCGTCGGACGACCGCGAGGTGCTGAAGGTGCCGCTGATGGGCGAGGATGCCGACGGCGAGTGCAACCAGGTGCCGCGCTCGATGCTGGTCGGCATCATGCGCCCGCGCCTGGAGGAGACCTTCGAGATCGTCCGCGCCCGACTCGAGGAGGCCGGCTTCGACCAGGCGGTCGGCCGCCACGTGGTGATGACCGGCGGCGCCAGCCAGATCCCCGGCCTGCGCGAACTGGCCGGCCAGACCCTCGACAAGCAGGTACGACTGGCCCGGCCGCAGCCGGTCGAGGGCCTGGCCGAGGCGGTCAGCGGACCGGCCTTCGCCACCTGCGTCGGCCTCTTGAAATACGCCCAGCAACAACCGGCGGAAGCGGTGCAGTCCGCGTCCCGCCACATGGAGGAGCCGAACGGCCGCTTTGGCCGTTTCGGGCAGTGGATACGTGAGAACTTTTAACAACAAGGAACGTTTGAACAGGGAACGTTCGATTCGCAGGCGCCGCCAGCGCGCGGCCCGACTTCAACCGGCGCAGAACGATGCCGCGCCCAGCAGACAGCCTCGATTGGCCAGGTGCCTACGATTTTCGAGATTTCACGGAGGAAAGCATGACCATCAACCTTAGCGTACCCGAAAACAACAACACGCCGGGACTGAAGCCGCGGATCACCGTGGTCGGTGTCGGCGGGGCCGGGGGTAACGCGGTCAACAACATGATCCAGATGCAGCTGGAGGGTGTTGACTTCGTCGCCGCCAACACCGACTACCAGGCGCTGACGCAGTCGCGCACCGATCGCCGGGTGCAACTCGGCGTGCAGATCACCCAGGGCCTGGGCGCCGGCGCCCGCTCCGACGTCGGCCGCGCCGCCGCCGAGGAATCGATCGAGGCGATCATGGCCGAACTCGAAGGCTCGCACATGGTCTTCATCGCCGCCGGCATGGGCGGTGGCACCGGCACCGGCGCCGCGCCGGTGATCGCGCGGGTGGCCCGCGACCAGGGCATCCTGACCGTCGGCGTGGTGACCAAGCCGTTCCAGTTCGAGGGCGCGCACCGCATGCGCATCGCCGAGGCCGGCATCGAGGAACTGGAGCAGTACGTCGATACCCTGATCATCATCCCGAACCAGAACCTGTTCCGCATCGCCAACGAGAAGACCACCTTCGCCGACGCCTTCACCATGGCCGACGACGTGCTCTACTCGGGCGTGCGCGGGGTCACCGACCTGATGGTCATGCCGGGCCTGATCAACCTCGACTTCGCCGACGTGCGTTCGGTGATGAGCGAGATGGGCAAGGCGATGATGGGCACCGGCGAGGCCGACGGCGAGCGCCGCGCGCTCGACGCCGCCGAGGCGGCGATCGCCAATCCGCTGCTCGACGACACCTCGATGAAGGGTGCCAAGGGCGTGCTGATCAACATCACCGGCGGTGCCGACATGACTCTGTTCGAGGTCGACGAGGCGGCCAACCGGATTCGCGCCGAGGTCGACCAGGACGCCTACATCATCTTCGGATCGACCTTCGACGAAAGCCTGGAGGGCCAGATGCGGGTCTCGGTCGTCGCCACCGGCATGGACGCCGCCGAATTGGCGCGGACGCAGCCGGCGGTGCCGAACAACGTCGAGGCCGTGGCCGTAGCTCCGGCGGCAGCGGCCGAGCCGGAACGCGACACCCTGGTGGTGACCGAGCCGGCCGTGACCGAACCCGCTGCGGCCCGCGCCGGCGGCAGCCGCTTTGACGTCTGGAGCCGGCCGCAGACCCGCAACGTCGACATCCCGACCAAGCCGGCGGCGCCGACTCCGCCGACGGCTCAGGCGGCAGCCACGCCGCCGGTGACCCCGCCGGTCACCGCTCCCGCTCCCGCGCCGGCTCCCGCGGCCGCGGCCCCGGCGGCTCCGGCGGCGCCGGAAGCCAGGCCCGAACCGGCCGAGAAACCGGTTACCAAGCCGGCGGCGGCACAGCAGGATGCCTTCATCCCGCCGATGCCGGCCGGACGCAAGGAACAGGCGCCGGCGCGCCAGGCCGATCCCTTCGCCGAGGCGGCGATGGCCAACGGCCCACAGGCTGCGGCCGAGCCGACTCCGGCCCCGACGCCGGCCGGCGAAACCCGCGCCCCGAGCCTGTTCGAGCGGGTCACCGGCACCGGCCGCGCCGCCAAGCCGAAGTCGGAGAAGGGCGGCAAGCTGCTCGGATTCGGCAAGGCCGCGGAAACCAAGCCGGAAACGGCCGCGCCCGAATCCCCGGAACCCACGGCCGAGGCGCCGCAGGGCCGCCTGGGCGGCCTGGATCCGAACGAGCGAATCAGTTCGACCAAGTCGGAAGAGGATCTGCTCGATATCCCGGCCTTCCTGCGGCGTCAGGCCAACTGACGCCGCGGCCCCGCCGCGATATGGTTAACTGACCGTTAACATACTGAAGAATAAGGAGAAATTTACGAATCTCCGTAACAATCGGTAACAAAGATTGATTTGAGCGCCGAGGGGGATGTTGGTAAACATCCCCACGGCGATCAAGTATTCCAGGGGGCGCGGAATAAAAAAATTCGATTTGCCGAAGCAGAACACTGGCAAAATCGATCCGCCGAAAGACCTGAAACAAGAAATGCAGGGCCAAATGGGGAGTAATCACGGTAATCGTAAGACGGGCGCAGAACGCGGCGAGTCCGATATCGTTCGTCAAAAGACGCTAAAAAGCCCGATCAACTGTTCGGGCATCGCGCTTCACTCCGGCAAGAAAGTCAACATGACCCTGTCGCCCGCCCCGGTCGACAGCGGCATCGTGTTCCGTCGCACCGACATCGCCGGCAGCGGCTCGGTCATCGACGCCTCGTGGAAGAACGTCATCGACACACGCCTGTGCACCTCGCTGGGCGACGAGAACGGTGTCGTTGTCGCCACCGTCGAGCACCTGATGGCGGCGCTGGCGGGTTGCGGCATCGACAACGCCGAGATCGAGATCAGCGGACCCGAGGCCCCGGTCATGGACGGCAGCGCCGCGCCGTTCGTGTTCCTGGTCGAATGCGCCGGTATCGTCGAGCAGGACGCGCCGCGCCGGGTGATCCGCGTGCTCAAGCCGGTCGGCGTGCGCGACGGCGAAGCCGCCGCCAGCCTGATGCCGGCCGAGGCCTTCAGTCTCGATTTCGAGATCAAGTTCGCCGGCACCGCGGTCGACCACCAGGCGATCACCGTCGGGGTCGAGCAGGGCACCTTCAAGAAGGAGCTATCGCGCGCCCGCACCTTCGGCTTCCTGCACGAGGTCGAGCGCCTGTGGGCCGCCGGCCTGGCCCGGGGCGGTTCGCTGGACAACGCCGTCGTGGTCAGCGGCGAGAAGGTGCTGAACGAGGAAGGCCTGCGCTTCGACAACGAATTCGTCCGCCACAAGGTGCTGGACGCGATCGGCGACCTGTATCTCGCCGGCGCCCCGATCGTCGGCCGCTTCAAGGGCAGCTGCTCGGGCCACGCGACCAACAACCAGTTGCTGCGGGCGCTGTTCGCCGACCGCAAGGCCTGGACCTTCGACGTCATGCGCCGCGACGACCTGGTGGCGCCGGAAGAGCTGCGCCAGGCGGTCTAGCCGGCGCACGGAATGATTGGCAAAACCGGGCCTGCCGAAGCCCGCGGCGGCCCGGTTTGTCGTTTGCAGGTTCAACTTGTACAGGCCCCCGCGGAGCGTGATATAGTCCGCCGCGAAGGTAGCAACATCAGTGCCGCACGCATGAACCCGAGCTTTAGAAATCTTCTTCGTCCGATGCTCCGCCTGGGCGCCGCCGGCGCCCTGGTCCTGCTCGCCGCCTGTTCCACGGACGACGACGAGAACTTTGTCGAGCGCCCGGTCGATCAGCTCTACAACGAAGCCCAGGATGCGCTCGAACAGGAGGAATACGCCGAGGCGGCCAAGCTCTATGACGAGGTCGAGCGGCAGCATCCCTATTCGCGTTGGGCGACCAAGGCCCAGGTCATGGCGGCCTATGCCTATTACCAGAACAACAAGCACGACGAGGCGATCGTCGCACTCGACCGATTCATTCAGCTGCATCCGTCGAACGAGCAGACACCCTACGCCTATTACCTCAAGGCGCTGAGCTACTACGAGCAGATTTCCGACGTCGAGCGCGACCAGAGCATGACCCAGCAGGCGCGCGACACGCTGCAGGAGCTGATCGTGCGGTTCCCGACCTCCAAGTACGCGCGCGATGCCAAGGTCAAGCTGGACCTGACCCACGACCATCTCGCCGGCAAGGAGATGGACGTCGGCCGCAAGTATCAGCGCAAGGGCCACTATCTGGCGGCGATCAACCGTTTCAAGGTCGTGATCGACCAGTTCCAGACCACCACCCACGTACCCGAGGCGCTGCACCGTCTGGCCGAATGTTACCTGGCCCTGGGCGTGCCCGAGGAGGCGCGCAAGGTGGCGGCGGTGCTGGGCCACAACTTCCCGGGTAGCGAGTGGTACATCGATTCATTCGAGCTGATCGAACAGAAGAAAGTCCGCCCGGAAGACGATCCCTGGTACAAGTTCTGGTGACGCGCAAGACCGGGATTGCATCATGCTGATCTCGCTTGCCATCCGCGACGTGGTCCTGATCCAGCGGCTCAACCTGTCCTTCGACGCCGGGCTCGGCGTGCTGACCGGGGAGACCGGTGCCGGCAAATCGATCCTGCTCGACGCCCTCGGGTTGGCCCTGGGCAGCCGCGCCGAGGCACGGCTGGTACGCCACGGCCAGGATCAGGCGGTGGTCACCGCCACCTTCGATCTGTCCCCGGGGGACGCGGCCAACGCGATCCTCGAAGAACAAGGGCTGGATTCGGAAGACATCCTGATCCTGCGCCGGGTGCTCGGCGCCGACGGCCGCTCGCGCGCCTTCGTCAACGATGAGCCGGTCAGCGTGTCGCTGCTGCGCCGCCTCGGCGAGGCCCTGGTCGAGGTGCACGGCCAGTTCGAGAGCCGGCGCCTGCTCAGCCCCGCCAACCATCGTGCCTTGCTGGACGCCTACGGCGGCCTCGGCAAGCGCACGAGCCGGGTTGCCGAGGCCTGGGCCGGTTGGCAACGGGCCCGTGCCGCCCGCGCGCAGGCCGAGGCCGACCTGGCGGCGGCGCGCGAGGACGAGGATTACCTGCGCCACGCGGTCGACGAGCTGGCCAAGCTCGCGCCCGAGGTCGGCGAGGAGGACGCGCTGGCAGAGGCGCGCACGCTGATGATGCACGGTGAGAAGCTGCTGGCGGCGATGAACGACGCCGCCGGCGAGCTGAAAACGGGGCGCGGGGTCGAGGACTCGCTGCGCCGGGCCCTGCGCCTGCTCGAGCGCAGCGCCGAGAAGGCCGAGGGCCGGCTCGAACCGGCGATCAACGCGCTGGCCCGCGGCGCCGAAGCGGTGGCCGAGGGGCTGCAGGAGCTCGACCGGGCGGCGACCTCGCTCGATCTTGATCCACACAGCCTGGAGCGTGCCGAGGAGCGCCTGTTCGCGATCCGCGCCCTGGCGCGCAAGCACAACGTCGCCGCCGACGCGCTGCCGGCGTTGCTCGACGACTTCACCGCCCGCCTGGCCGCGGTCGAGGACGGCGGCGCCAACCTGGACAAGCTGCGCCTGGCCGAATCCGCCGCCCGCGCCGGCTATGTCGAGGCCGCCGAGGCCCTGGCCGCCGATCGGGCCAAGGCGGCCAGGCGCCTTGATAAGGCAATGGCCGGCGAGCTGGCGCCACTGAAGCTCGACCGCGCCGTCTTCACCACACGCATCGAGGCGCTCGACGAGGAGGCCTGGGGAGAGCACGGGCGCGACCGGGTCGCTTTCGCCGTCGCCACCAACCCGGGGGCGCCGCCGGGACCGCTGGACAAGATCGCCTCGGGCGGCGAACTGGCCCGTTTTATGCTGGCGCTGAAGGTGGTGCTGGCCAAGGCCGATCCGGTCGCCACCATCGTGTTCGACGAGGTCGACGCCGGCGTCGGCGGCGCGGTCGCGCATGCCGTGGGCGAGCGGCTGGCGGCGCTGGCAAACGGCGGCGGGGATGGCGTGCAGGTGCTGGTCGTCACCCACTCGCCGCAGGTTGCGGCGCGCGGGGACCGGCACTGGCGGGTCTCGAAGGCGGTGCTGCCCGACGAGACCGAGGTCTTCACCGCCGTCGAGGAGCTGCCCGGCGAAGCCCGCCAGGAGGAGATCGCGCGCATGCTCGCCGGCGCCAAGGTGACCGACGAGGCGCGCGCCGCCGCCGACAGTCTGTTGCAGGGAAAGGCGTCATGAGCCTGGAGAACGTCGCCGTCGACGAGATGGACGAACTCGCCGCGGTCACCGAGCTGAAGCGCCTGGCCGCGGAGATCGGCAAGCACGACAAGGCCTATCACCAGAAGGACGCGCCACCGATCTCGGATGCGGAGTACGACGCCCTGCGCGCGCGCAACGACGCCATCGAGGCACGCTTCCCCGACCTGGTGCGCCCGGACAGCCCGTCACGGCGGGTCGGCGCGCCGGTCTCGGACGGCTTCGCCAAGATCACCCATGCCAAGCCCATGCTGTCACTGGGCAACGTGTTCAGCGAAGAGGAATTGGGCGATTTCCTCGACGGCGTGCGCCGGTTCCTGAAGGAGCTGCGCGACGACCCGTCGATCCCGGTCGAGCTGGTCTCCGAACCGAAGATCGACGGCCTGTCGATCTCGCTGCGCTACGAGGGAGGTGACCTGGTGCATGCCGCCACCCGCGGCGACGGCACCGTCGGCGAGGACGTCACCGCCAACATGCGCACGCTGAAAGACCTGCCGCAGAACCTGGCCGACGCGCCAGCGGTTCTGGAAGTGCGTGGCGAGGTCTACATGAGCAAGTCCGACTTCGCCGCTCTCAACGCGGCGCAGGAGGCGGCCGGCGGCAAGGTTTTCGCCAATCCGCGCAACGCCGCCGCCGGGTCGTTGCGCCAGCTCGACACCTCGATCACGGCCAGCCGTCCCCTCAGCTTCTTCGCCTATGCCTGGGGCGAGACCAGCGAACCGTTGGCCGAAACCCATTGGGATTTTCTCGAACGCCTGAAGGCCTGGGGATTCCAGGTCAACCCGAACTCGCGGCTCTGCGCCGACGCCAACGAGTTGATGGCGCATTACAGGGAGATCAACGCCGGCCGCCCTGACCTGCCCTACGACATCGACGGCATGGTCTACAAGGTCAACCGGCTCGACTGGCAAGAACGGCTGGGATTCGTCTCGCGCGCGCCGCGCTGGGCGATCGCGCACAAGTTCCCGGCCGAGCAGGTGCAGACGCGGCTGAACGCGATCTCGATCCAGGTCGGGCGCACCGGCACCCTGACACCGGTGGCCGAGCTGGAGCCGGTCACGGTGGGCGGCGTCGTGGTCTCGCGCGCAACTTTGCATAACGCCGATCAGATCGCCGCGCTGGACGTGCGCGCGGGCGACACGGTGGTGGTTCAGCGCGCCGGTGACGTGATCCCGCAGGTGGTCGAGGCGGTGCAGGACGCCGAGCACGACAAACGCCCCGAATTCAACTTCCCGACCGTATGTCCCGAATGCGGTAGCGCCGCGATCCGCGAGGACGGCGAGGCGGCGACCCGCTGCACCGGCGGCCTGATCTGCCCGGCGCAGGCGGTCGAGCGGCTGAAGCATTTCGTCTCGCGCAACGCCTTCGACATCGAGGGCCTGGGCGGCAAGCACATCGAGACCTTCTACGACGACGGCCTGATCAAGACCCCCGCCGACATCTTCCGCCTGGCCGAACGCCGCGGCGACCTGGAGGGCCGCGAGGGCTGGGGCGAGAAGTCGATCGACAACCTGGAGATCGCGCTGCAGCAGCGCAAGAACATTCCGCTGGAGCGCGTCATCTTCGCGCTCGGCATCCGCCAGGTCGGCCAGGCGACGGCGCGGCTGCTGGCGAAGCAGTACGGCAGCCTGCAGGCCTGGCGCGCCGCCATGGATGCGGCCCGGGACCACGACGGCGACGCCTATGCCGACCTGACCAACATCGACGGCATCGGTCCGGCGGTGGCCGAGGACCTGCTCGCCTTCTGCGCCGAACCGCACAACAACGAGGTGCTCGACGACCTCGCCGCGCTGCTCGACGTCGCCGACTTCGAGGCCCCCGATGACGCCGACTCGCCGGTCGCCGGCAAGACCGTGGTGTTCACCGGCACGCTGGAGCAGATGACCCGCAACGAAGCCAAGGCCCGCGCCGAATCCATGGGCGCCAAGGTCGCCGGCTCGGTCAGCAAGAAGACCGACTTCGTCATCGCCGGCCCCGGCGCCGGCTCGAAGGAGAAGAAGGCGCGGGATCTGGGCGTGACGGTGCTGAGCGAGGAAGAGTGGGTGGCGCTGATCGGGGGGTAGGCCTTGACCGTTGGGCCGGCACCCGTCGTCATCCCCGGGCTTGACCCGGGGATCCCCCTCACGAGCGCAGGATGGGATGACCGGGTCAAGCCCGGGGATGACGAGAACAGGGAAGAGGGGGGCATCATGGACATCAGAGACCAACCGGCCATCGTCACCGGCGCCGCCTCTGGTCTCGGCATGGGCGTGGCTCGGGCGCTGGCGGCGGCCGGGGCCAAGGTCGCGCTGCTCGATCTCGACGCCGATGGTGCGATTGCTGCCGCCGATGAAATCGGCGGCTTAGGCCTGGCCTGCGACATCACCGACTCCGACGCCGTCGCTGCCGCCCTCGACCAAGCCCGCGCCGCGCACGGGCCGGCGCGGATCAACGTCAATTGCGCCGGCATTCCGGGCAGCCTGCGTTTGGTCGGGCGCGACGGTACGGTCGACATGGAGCGCTACGCCCAGGTCATCGCGGTCAACCTGCTGGGCACGGTCAGCGTGATGAGCAAGTGCGCCGCCGAGATGATGGCGGCGGAACCGCTGGACGACGACGGGCAGCGCGGCGTGATCGTCAACACCGCTTCGATCGCCGCCTTCGACGGCCAGATCGGGCATGGCGCCTACGCCGCCTCGAAGGGCGCCATCGCTTCCCTGACCCTGCCGGCGGCGCGCGAATTCGCGCCCCGGGGCGTACGCGTGGTGACCATCGCGCCGGGGCTCTACGACACGCCCATGGCCCATGGCGTGCCCGAGGAGGCGCTCACCGCCTTTTTGGAGGCGCCGCAGTTCCCCAAACGCTTCGGCACGGCCGAGGAGTTCGCGTCGATGGTTCTGGAAATCTGTCGCAACCCGATGCTCAACGGCACCACCCTGCGCCTCGACGCGGCGGCGCGGCTGGGGCCGCGTTAACGCGCCGGGATCTCCGCCACCTGAACCGGCTCTTCGCGCTCATCGTGCGCGATCAGCGTACGCGGCTGCTGCAGCAGGTAGAATTCGTCTTTCACCGTCGGATCGGTGATCGGGAAGTTGAAGCGGACGCTGCCGTCCTGTTTGACGCTGCCGCCCCAGAAGCGGACCATGTCGGCGGGTTCCTTGATCCGGCGCGAGGCGGTGAACACGTTCGAGGTGACGGGCTGCGAGAAGGTGCGCAGCTGGTCGAACGACAGGCCGTCCTGGTAGACGCTGACCTCGTTGATCACCTCGCGCAGTTCGAGCTCGAACCCGGTCCACAGCTGACCGGTGCGGTTGAACACGATCTTGATCAGGTTGGCCGCCAGGTGGGTGATCGGAGTGTGGCCCGGGCGAATCTTGCTGCGGTCGCGGCGGTCGCGGATGACCAGCTCGGCGATGCCGGGCTTGGTGATCTCCTCGACGATCACGATCGGATCGCGCACGGTACCGCTGCCGGTCACCGAAAGGATGCGGAAGCCGCCCATCTCGTCTGAGAAGTTCCAGCCGCCGGCGGTCCAGGAGCCGGCGCGGGCCGGGCCCGATGTCGCGATCAGGGCGGCGATCAGGGCGGCAATCAGCAGCGCGGTCAGAAACGCGCTCAGCACGGCGACCGGGAGCAGGGGCTTCCGGGCCCCGGCGATGACCTGGGATTGCGCTCGCTTGAACATTGGAACAATTTTAACATAACTCGGCGAAACCGCCTAGTTCTGCGCATTCAGACGGGTTGATCAGCGACGTTTCGGCGCCAGATCTCGTAGATCAGCAGGTTCCACAAACGCTCGGCGTGATCGATCCGGCCGGCGCTGAATTCAGCCAGGATCCGCCCGGCGAAGGCGCTGTCATAGGTATCGTCGGCGGCCGCGTCCGGGCCGGTCAGGTAATGATGCAGCAGGTCCAGTCCACGCGTGCTTTGCAGGATGGCCGCAATCGGTGTTTCCATGGCCATCTTGCGCGGGGCGAAGAACCGCGCCGGCACCAGCCGCAGCGCCGCGGCGTCCTGCAGAAAACGCGGCCTGTCGCCGGTCCTGCCGCGCCGCAGGTTCAGGCCCGTGACCAGGGCGATCAGGCGCGGGTCCTCGTAGGGATAAGTGACCCGCAGACCCTGCAGATTGCTCTCCATGACCGAGCGGCCGACCGAGGCGTCGAACCCCCAGGATGCGTAATAGGCCAAGAACCGCGCCAACGGATCCTCCCCGCCCGCCGCCATCGCCTGCCCCGGCGCCGTCCGCGCGAAGTCGAAGGGCCCGCCGGTCAGGCGTTCGAAATAGGCGACTTTCCAGAAATTGTGAAACACCAGGGTCCCGGTCGGGCCGTGCTGGCCAACCCGGTCGAGATGCGCCATGAACCGCCCGATTCGGCTCCGAGGCCGCCCCGGTGTCAGCCGGTACAGCAGGTCCTTGAGCGGACCCGGGACGGGCGCCATGCGCCGCGCCGCGCGCAGCTTGCCGGCCTCGTTGGCGAAATCCCGAAACAGGAAATCGCCACCCGAGCCGTCCAGAACCGGCCCGGCGACGCCGGCGTCGCGCAGCAGGCCGAAGGCGACGTAGGTGCTGAGACCGTTCTGGTGCGACCACGGCTCGTGATGCCGGTGCACCCAGTCGACCAGCGAATCGAGCAGCTGGTCAGTCGAC
>Ga0056109_1000136_pt1 | contig 28152 bp, 24 predicted proteins | sample WorMetG1BERMUDA2_FD_80077 | JGI IMG/M metagenome (GOLD analysis project Ga0056109, IMG submission 80077) | Marine gutless worms symbiont microbial communities from Max Planck institute for Marine Microbiology, Germany - Inanidrilus... ...
AGCATTATGGCCAGCGGCCATCTCGGAGCGCCGCAGCAACAGGCCGAACAGATGGCAGCACCGACCAGCCCTGCATCAACGTTCAAAAAATCCCTTGCCAAATGGGAGTCGTCCACAGATGGCGCTGGCCAGCAGGCCGCGGCGGCACAGGGTCTCCTTTCGGATGGCGAGGCCGACGCCCGGCTGCTGCTCGTGGCGGATCAGCGGCAGGTAGCTGTCGAACAGATCCTCGGCCCGCGCCGCCTCGCCAGCCTGGAACAGCTCGACCACCTGGACCAGCATCTCGGGGTAGGCGAAACCGGTCATCGCGCCGTCGGCGCCGCGGGCCAATTCCTGTGGCAGATAGAGGCCGCCGTTGCCGACCAGGACCGAGACCCGGCGGCAGTCGCCGGCGTCCGACGCGCGGCGCACTTGGCTGAGCTTGTCGAGGCCCGGACAGTCTTCATGTTTGAGCATAATAATCTGCTCGAACTCATTGATCATATTAACAAAACATGGAACAGATATGTGCGAACCCGTGGCCTGGGGATAGTCCTGGTAGACCACCGGCACGTCCGGCCCCAACGCGGTGCAGACCTGGGCGAAATAGCCGTGGAGCTTGACTTCGGTCGAGAGCCCGGGCATCGGCGCCACCATCACCCCGGCGGCGCCGGCGTCCATGGCCGCGTGCGACAACCGGACGAGCGGATCGAGCCCGGCGTTCGAGACCCCAACCACCACCGGAACGCGGCCGCCGACGCGGCCCAGCATGTGGGTCATGAAGTCGTGCGACTCGGTGGCCGACAGTTTCTGCGCCTCGCCCATCATGCCGAGGACGGTGATGCCCGAGACGCCGCTCTCGATGTAGAACTCGACCAGCCGGTCGGCGCTGTCGAGGTCGATGGCGCCGTCGTCGGTGAACGGGGTCGCCGAGATGATGTAGACGCCGCGCGCGCTTTCACTCAGCCGCTCGGCCATGCCTAGACTCCGTCCGGGATCTCGACCCCGGTCTGGCTGCTGATGATGCCGTAGTGTTCGATGCGCCGGTGCTTGGCGAAGTTGAAGATGGTCTCCTTGCCCATCTTGGCGAGGTCGAGATCGCAGTCGGCGACGATCAGCTCGTCCTCCAGCGTCTGCGCCTGGGCGATGATCTCGCCCGACGGCTGGATGATGCAGGAGCCGCCGATCAGCATGCAGCCGTCCTCGATGCCGGCCTTGGCGACACCGACCACGAAGCAGGAATTCTGGTAGGCGCCGGCCTGCATGACCAGGTGGTTGTGGAACATGCGCAGGTGGTTGGGCTCGGGTGCGGCGGTATTGCGGTCGGGCGTGTTGTAGCCGAACATCACCAGCTCGACCCCCTTCAGGCCCATGACGCGGTAGGTCTCCGGCCAGCGGCGGTCGTTGCAAATGCCCCTGCCCATGATGCCCTCCTTGCACCGCCATACCGGCCAGCCCAGATCGCCCGGCTCGAAGTAGCGTTTCTCCAGGTGTTGCCACGGGCGCTGCGGTTCGTGCTCGGCGTGGCCGGGCAGGTGCACCTTGCGGTACTTGCCGATGACCTCGCCCTGATCGACCAGGATCGCGGTGTTGAAGTGCTGCCCGTCGGGAGTCAGCTCGCAATAGCCGAGATAGAAGGCGATGTCCGCCGCCTGCGCCGCCTCGAACAGCGGCCGGGTCTCGGGTCCGGGCATCTCGCGCTCGAAGAAGCGGTCCATCGCCGCGCGGTCTTCCTCGTAGGTGCGCGGGAAGAAGGTGGTCAGCGCCATTTCCGGAAACACGACCAGGTCGCAGCCGCGGCCCTTGGCCTGCTCGAGCAGCGCGACCATGCGCCCGACGGTGCTGCCGCGGGCCTCGTCCGGGGCGATCGGCCCCATCTGCGCGGCGCCGACGGTGACGATTCGACTCATACTGGCTTACCTCCCTGGTCCTTTTGTTGTGCCGATGATAGCGCAGTTTGCCGGCTGGACCAGGGGGAAGAAGCGCGGGCTAGATCAGCTCTTTCTCTTCCAGCACCTTGCGCGCCACGCGGAAGCATTCGAGCGACTGCGGCACGCCGCAGTAGATGCCGATGACGTGGATGATGGCGCGGATCTCCTCGACGCTGACGCCGTTGGTCAGCGCGCCGCGGCAGTGGATCTCCCACTCGGTCATCTTGCCCAGGGCGCCGATCATCGCCAGATTCATCATCGAGCGGGTCTTGGCGTCGATGGTGTCGTCGCCCCAGCCGAAACCCCAGCACCAGGCGGTCATCGCTTCCTGGAACGGGCGGTTGAAGTCGTCGGCGGCGGCCAGGTTCTTCTCCACGTATTCGGCGCCCAGGGTGGCCTTGCGCTGGGCCAGGCCCTGCTCGAACAGGTCGTTGTCCATTGGATCTCTCTCATTCTTGCTTGGGGACTCAGGATTTCGTCGCGATGGCGATGTTCTTGGTCTGCAGGTAGTTCCACAGGGCCTCGCGGCCCTTCTCGCGACCGTAGCCGGATTTTCCGTAACCGCCAAAGGGCGTTTCGACTCCGCCGGCGTACCATTCGTTGACGAACACCTGGCCGGCGCGCAGCCGCCGCGCCGCGTCCATGGCGCGGTCGAGGTCGGCGGTGAACACGCCCGAGACCAGGCCGTAGTCGGTGCCGTTGGCGATGGCGATGGCCTCGTCATCGTCGGCGAAGGGGATCACCGACAGCACCGGGCCGAACACCTCGGTCCGGGCGATGGTCATCTCGGGCGTGACCCCGGTGAACACGGTCGGCTCGAGAAAGTAGCCGGGGCGGTTGAGCTTGCGCCCGCCGGCGGCGGCGGTGGCGCCCTCGCTCTCGGCCTGGCGGCACAGGCCCTCGGCGCGGTCGCGTTGCTTCTCCGAAATCATCGCCGCCATGTTTGGGCCGAATTCCGCCTGCTCGATGCCGGGGCCGACGGTCAGCGACTTGGCCAGGTCGGCGCAGCATTCGGCGACTTCGTCGTGGATGTCGCGGTGCACCAGCAAGCGCGACATCGCCGAGCAGACCTGCCCGGCGTTGAAGAAGATGCCCCAGCGCACCGAGTCGAGCAGGGCGTCGAGGTCGGCGTCGGGATAGGCGAGGGCGGCCGACTTGCCGCCCAGCTCGAGCACGCAGGGCACGACGTTGCGCGCTGCCGCGCTGGCGATGGCAACGCCGGTCTCGACCGAGCCGGTGAACACGATCTGGTTGACGCCGGAATGCGCGGTCAGCGCCGCGCCGGCCTCTTGGCCGAGCCCGCAGAGGATGTTGACGGCGCCGGGCGGCAGGCCGGCGGCTTCGGCCGCATGCGCGAACACCGCGCTCGACAGCGGATCGAGCTCGGGCGTCTTGATGACGCAGGTGTTGCCGGTGGCCAATCCCGCCGACAGCGAGCGGCCGATCATCTCCAGCGGGTAGTTCCACGGAATGATCTGCGCCGACACGCCGTAGGGCTCGTAGGTGGTGAAGTTGTAGTAGTTGGCGCCGAGCGGGATCGAGCGGCCTTCCAGCGTTTCGGCCTGGTTGCCGTAGTATTCGAAATAGCGCGCCGCGCCCTCGATCTCGATGCGCGATTCCCACAGCGGCTTGCCGGCCTCGCGGGTCAGCAATGGGGCGAGCTCGTCGATGTGCGCGAGCAGGTAGTCGCCCATGCGGCGCACCAGCCGGCCGCGCTCGACCGGGCGCATCGCCGTCAGCGCGCCCGACTCGTGACGGGCCCGCGCCGCCGCGACCGCGCGATCGACGTCGGTGGCATCGGCCAGGGCCTGCTCGGCGAAGGCCTCGCCAGTGGCCGGATCCTCGACCATGATCGCCCCGGCGCCGCCGTCGATCCATGTGCCGCCGACGTAGTTTCGGCCAATATTATCCATCGACGCCCTCGCGCATCCACTGCTGCAAGGCCTGGATCGAATGCTCGGACAGCAGGCCTCCTTTGGGGTCGACGACCAGCGGTCCCGGGCGGAAACCGCGGCTGTTCAGGCCGCGCTGCACGGATTCGACCAGATACAGATCCTCTTCGACCGTGGTCGCCCGGTCCTGCACCGCGAGCCGGCTGATCACGTCGGAATCGACGCCGCCCTCGGTGTACCAGCCGCGCCAGACCTCGACCTCGTCGACCGCCTGGGGCCGCCAGTGGTATGTGTTCAGCACGTTGCCGGGATAGACCTGGAACGAGAAGGCCGGCCACAGGAACCAGGACGAATAGTCGCCGGCGTGCTCGTTGGCGTCCAGATCGATGGGATAGCTCATGCGATCCAGATTCTGGCATTCGGTGGTGTGGCGCAGGCAGTAGCCCTGCGGCTGAATGTCGTAGGTCTTGGGCTTGACCACGCCGGTGGTGAAGGTCGGATGGTTGACGGCGCAGTGGTAGCATTCGGAATAGTTCTCGACCGAGATCTTCCAGTTGCACCGCTCGGTGATGCCGACCCATTCCAGCGGCTTTAGATCGTCGATGTGGGGCACGAAAGCGCGCAGCTCGGCCTCGACGTTCGGAAACCATTCGGACATCGGGGCCGCTTCGGGATCCAGGTTGACGAACAGGAAACCGCAGGAGTTCTCCAGCCGCACTTCGGTCAGGCAGATCTCGTCGGCCTTGAAGCCGGGCACGGCGCGGGTGTTCGGACCGGCGCGGAAGCTGCCGTCGAATTCGTAGGTCCAGGCGTGGTAGGGGCAGGTCAACATCAAGGTGTTGCCGGTGCCGGAAACCAACTCGTGGGCGCGATGCTGGCAGACGTTGTAGAAGGCGCGCAGCCTGCCGTCGCGGCCGTGAATGCAAAACAGATTCTGCCCGGCGACCTCGAAGGTGAAATAATCGCCTGTGTTCTCGGCCATCGAGGCATGGCCGGCGAACTGCCAGGTCTTGGACAGCAGGCCGGCCTTCTCGTTCTCATAGAGCGTCGGGTCGGTGTAATAGCGCGCCTCCAGCGTGCGCGTCGGGGTCAGGCTGCGCGGGTCGGGTCCACTCATCACCGGGCTTCCTCTTCATTCCAATAGACACCCAAGGCTTGGCGGCGCTCGTGAAAGCGCTCGATATTGGCGATCGCGGCCTTGTCGGCGTCGGCGACGACGAAGGCCATCAGGGTTTCCAGGAACGCCGCCAGCGCCACCGTCGAAGTGAAGAACTGCGGCGTTTCGGTCGGGATGACGAATCGGTGGGTCGCCTCGGCCAGGATCGGACAGGCCGGGCTGTCGGAAATGCCGATCACGGCGACGCCCTGGCGCACGGCCATCTCGACCGCCTCGACCACCTCGCGGCGGTAGGGCTTGAAGGTCATCGCCACCAGCACGTCGCGCCTGTCCGCCTGCAGCAGGCCGTCGACCGGCAGCGAGCCGTCGCGCGGGATGTCCGTGACGTTGTCGACCGCCATGCCGGCGAGGTAGGCGAAGTTGCGCGCGAAGGCGTTGGCGATGCCGACCCCGAGGACGTAGGTCGCGCGGGCCTGCACGATGGAATCGGCGGCGGCTTTCAGGTTTTCCGAATCACTGTCCAGATACAGGCGTTCGATGTTGGCGATGGCGACCCCGGCCATGCTGGCGTTCAGCTCGCGCAGCTTGCCGCCCTTGGCCAGCGATTGCAGCCAGCGAGCCCGGTCCGGGAAGCTGTCGCGGCCCTGGCGGATCTCCTCGCGGAAGGGGCGGCGGAAATCCTCGTAACCGTCGAATCCGACGATGCGTGCCATGCGCACCAGTGTGTTCGGTTTGACCGCCGCCGCCTCGGCGATCTCGCGCATCGAGCTGACACCGATTTCGTTCGGATTTTCAAGCACGTAGGCCGCGGCCTTGCGCACTTGCGGGGTCAGGCTGGCGAGTTCGTCGGTCAGCAGCGCCAACACCTGGGTCGGCTGCATGTTTTCCGGCAATGGTACAGTCATACTATTCATGATTGACGAATGTACAAATGTACGATAGCTCTGTCCATAGCAAATCCCAGTGAGAAAGCATTTTGGGGGAGGCGTCAAACATGGTTCCTGATCGGGCCCGCGTGGTCATCGTCGGTGGCGGCATCATGGGATGCGGCCTCGCCTACCATCTCGCCCACGAGGGCTGGACCGACGTGGTGCTGCTGGAAAAGGCCGAACTGACCTCGGGGTCGACCTGGCACGCCGCCGGGCAGATCACCCATTCGACCTCGAGCTTCGGACTCGGCAAGTGCGTCGACTACAACATCGACCTCTATGCCGGCGAACTGGAGGAGGAGACCGGGCAGTCGGTGACCTGGCACGGCTGCGGCTCCTTGCGTCTCGCTTATACCGAGGACGAGATGGACTGGCTGCGCCATACCCTCAGCGTCGGCCGCTCGCTCGGATTCAACATCGAGATGGTCGGCCCCGCGCGCATCCAGGAGCTGCACCCATTCTACAACCTCGACGGCGTTCTCGGCGCGCTGCATACGCCCGACGATGGCCACGTCGATCCCTACGGCGTGACCCAGGCGATGGCCATCGGCGCGCGCCAGCTCGGCGTCAAGATCGTGCGCCGCTGCCGCGCCACCGACATCCAGCAGCGGCCCGACGGTACCTGGAAGGTGTCGACCGAGCAGGGCGATATCGTTTGTGAGCACGTGGTCAACGCCAGCGGCACCTACGCCCGGCAGATGGGCGAGTGGAGCGACCTGCAACTGCCGATGACCTCGATGACCCACCATTACCTGGTCACCGACCCGGTGCCCGAGTTCAAGGACCTGCCGGCCGAGCTGCCGGTGGTGCGCGACGATCGTATGGTGTCGGGCTACATCCGCATGGAGCAGAAGTCGGGCCTGATCGGCATCTACGAGAAGGAGAACCCGAACTCGGTCTGGGTCGACGAGTGCCCCTGGGAGGCCGAAAACGAGCTCTTCGCGGCGGACTACGACCGCATCATACCGTGGTTGGAGAACGCCATGGAACGCATGCCGATCTTCGCCGAGCTCGGCTTGCGCCGCGAGGTGCACGGTGCCATCTCGCACCCACCCGACGGCAACCCGCTGATCGGCCCGGCGCCGGGCGTGCTTAACTACTGGTGCTGCTGCGGCACCCAGATCGGCATCGGCTGGGGCCCCGGGCTGACCCGCGAGCTGGCCCGCTGGATGGTGCACGGCGCCGCCGACATCTCCATGCGCGAGTTCGACCCGCGTCGCTTCGGCGCCTACGCGACCAAGGACTGGCAGGTGATCAAGGCCAAGGAGGACTATTGCCTGCGCCACGAGATCCAGTTCCCGCACTTCAACCGCCTGGCCGGCCGGCCGATCAAGCCGAGCCCGCTGTATGAGCGGCTGAAGGAGAAGGGCGCGGTCTACGAGGAGGTCTACGGCCACGAGCGGCCGCGCTGGTTCGCCCGCGAGGGCGTGGCGCAGGAAGACCACTATTCGTTCCGCCGCAATGTCGTGCACGAGATGGTCGGCGCCGAAGTCAAAGACGTGCGCGAGGGCGTCGGAATCATGGACATCTCGGCCTTCACCAAGGTCGAGGTCGCCGGGCCCGGCGCCGAGGCCTTGCTCGACCGCCTGGTCGCCAACCGGCTGCCGAAGAAACCGGGCGGCATCGTGCTGACGCATCTGCTCAACCGCCGCGGCCGCATCGAGATCGAATTGACCGTCGTGAAACTCGACGAGGGCCGCTACTACCTGGTCTGTGCCGCCTTCTTCGAACAGCGGCTGCTCGATCACCTGGCACATCACCGCGACGGCGAGGATCCCGAGATCGTCAAGCTGTCCGACGACTGGGCGGCGATCGCGGTGCAGGGGCCGCGGTCGCGCGATGTGCTGGCGGCGAACACCGACGCGGCGCTCGACAATGCCGGCTTCCGCTGGCTGTCGGCGCAGGAGATCCGCGTCGCCGGGCACCCGATGTGGGCCTTCCGCATGTCCTACGCCGGTGAGCTCGGCTGGGAGCTGCACGGCCGGCGCGAGCATATGCTGGCGGTCTACGACGCCCTGTGGGAGTCGGGTGGCCGCTACGGCGTCGTCGACTACGGTTCATTCGCGATGAACGCCATGCGCATGGAGAAGATGTTCCAGGGCGCCGGCGAACTGACCAACGAGGTGACCTTGCCCGAGGCCGGCGTCATGCGTTTCGTCAAGATGGACAAAGGCGACTTTCTCGGCCGCGACGCGACACAGCAGAGCTTGGAGTCCGAGCTGCCCTGGATCTGCGCCTACCTGCAGATCGAGCCCGACGGCGCCGTCGACGGCCACGGCGGCGAGGCCGTGCTATTGGATGGCCAAGTGGTCGGCTCGACCGCCTCGGTCGCCTACGGCCATACGGTCGGCAAGGTTCTCGCCTTTGCCTACATCATTCCCCACGCCGCCGAGCCGGGCACGGTGCTCGAAGTGGTCATCGCCGGCGAGCCGCGTCCGGCGGTGGTGCTGGGCGAACCGGCCTATGATCCGCAGAGCCTGCTGCCGCGCACCGACGCGATCGACCAGGCGGCGTCGGCATGAGCGATGTGCCCGCCACTATGCGCGTGGTCGTGCTGACCGGTCATGGCGATCTCGACAAGCTGGTCTACCATGACGACTGGCCGGTGCCCGTGCCCGTGCCCGGACCGGGCGAGGTGCTGATCCGCGTGCAGGCCTGCGGACTCAACAACACCGACGTCAACACGCGCACCGCATGGTATTCGAAGGGTGTCAGCGACGAGACCACCGGCGGGGCGTTCGACGACGCCGAGGACGAGGACGCGACCTGGGGCGGTGCCGCGATCACCTTCCCGCGCATCCAGGGCGCCGACGTCGCCGGCACGGTGGCGGCGGTGGGCGAGGGGGCGGACGCCGGTTTGGTCGGGCGGCGGGTGCTGGTCGATACCTGGCTGCGCGACTGGGATGATCCACTGAACATGGACAAATGCGGCTACTTCGGCTCCGAATGCGACGGCGGTTTCGCCGAGTACTCCGTGGTCGACGCGCGCAACGTTCATCCGGTGGAGAGCGATCTGAGCCATGCCGAACTGGCCACCTTCGCCACCTCCTACGTCACCGCCGAGAACATGCTCAACCGCGCCAACGTGACAGCCGATGACGCCGTACTGATCCCCGGCGCCTCGGGCGGGGTCGGAGGCGCCCTGGTGCAGTTGGCCAAGCGCCGTGGTGCGCGCACCATCGCCATGGCCGGCGAAAGCAAGCACGCGCAGGTCGCCGAACTGGGTCCCACGGCCCTGCTGCCGCGGGCGCCTGCCGCCCTGCGCGACGCCCTGCGCGAGGCCATTGGCGAGGACAGCGTCACCGTGGTCGCCGACGTGGTCGGCGGCGATATCTGGCCGGCGCTGATCGACGTGTTGGCGCGTGGTGGCCGATACACCTGCGCCGGCGCCATCGCCGGGCCGATGGTCGAGATGGACCTGCGCACCTTCTATCTGCGCGACCTGACCTTCACCGGCGCGACCATCGTGCCGCCGGGCGTGTTCTCCGACCTGGTCGGCTACATCGAACGCGGCGAGATCAAGCCGGTGCTGGCCGAGACCTATGCACTCAGAGACCTGCACGCGGCGCAGACCGCCTTCATCGCCAAGCGCCACACCGGCAACATCGTGGTGACCATGGAGTAGGGCATGACCGACGCACCGCTCCCCGTCGAGGACATCGTCGCCAACGCGCTGTGCATCGGCTGCGGCCTGTGCCAGAGCCTGGCCGGGGACGGGCGGCTGCGCCTGGAGATGACCGCGGAAGGGCGCGAGCGGCCGCATGTCCTGCAGGACATCGACGTGGATCTGCTGGGCCGGATCAACGCGGTCTGCCCCGGCTTGGTGGTGGTCGGACTCGAGCAGGCGGACGATCCGATCTGGGGTCGCGCCGCGCGGCTGGCCATCGGCCATGCCGGCGAACCGGAAATCCGCCACATGGCCGCCACCGGCGGCGTGCTGACGGCGCTGGCGGTGTTCCTGCTCGAGACCGGTAAAGTCGATTTCGTGCTGCACGTCGCGCCGAGGCAGGACCGGCCAATGCGCTGGGCTCCCAAGGTTTCGCGCACCCGTACCGAGGTCCTGGCCGGCAGCGGTTCGCGCTACGGACCGGCCGCGCCGCTGACCGGGTTCATGGACCTGTTGGACCAGGGCCGCCCCTTCGCCGTGGTCGCCAAGCCCTGCGACATCGGCGCCATCGCCAACCTGGCGCGCATCGACGCGCGGGTCGACGAGCTGGTGCGCTTTCGCCTGGTCATGGTCTGCGGCGGCGCCTCCGAATTCGGCAAGACGCTGGACCTGATCGTCGAGCACGGCCTGAGCGAGGACGACGTCGCGGCGCTTCGCTATCGCGGCTACGGCAATCCCGGACCGACGACCATCGACACCCATGACGGCCGCCGCTTCACTCACACCTATAAAGAGATGTGGGAGGACGAGGGCACCTGGCAGCTGCAGAATCGCTGCAAGATCTGCCCCGACGCGATCGGCGAACTGGCCGACATCGCGGCGCTGGACGTCTGGCCCGGCGGCAATCCTGTGGGCGAGGACGACGGCTTCAACGGCATCATCGCGCGCACGCCAGCCGGTGCCGCATTGCTCGAGGAAGCCGTCGCCGCCGGCGCTCTCGTGATCACCGGGGACATGTCTTTCCGTGACCTCGACGACTATCAGCCGCATCAGGTGCGCAAGAAGCGGGCGGTTCACGATCGCCTTCGCGGTATCGCCGACGCCGGCGCGCCGGTGCCGCGGTTCGACAACCTGCGCCTGGCCGAGTTGGCCGAAGACAGCGACGCGGAAACTCGTCAGAGGAGCCGCAACGGCATGCGCCAGCGCATCGAGAATGGCCGCGCCCGCGAACCGGTGCCGGGAGCCTGACATGAAGATCTCGCGCATCTCCGTCTGGCAGATGACCCTGCCGTTGAGCGAGCCCTACTGGCTGTCTGGCGGTCGGCTCAAGTTCGAGGCGCTCGACTCGACCTTCCTGCGCATCGACACCGACGAGGGGATTTCCGGCTGGGGCGAAGGCTGCCCCTGGGGCCACACCTACCTGCCGGCGCACGGTCCGGGGGTACGGGCCGGCATCGAAACCGTCGCGCCGGCGCTGCTCGGCCGCGATCCCTGCGCGCTCGATGCCGTCAACCGGATCATGGACACGGCGCTGCCCGGCCACCCCTACGTCAAGTCGCCGCTCGACATCGCCTGCTGGGACATCTTCGGCCAAGTGGCCGGCATGCCGCTCTGGCGGCTGCTGGGCGGCGAGGAAGCGACGCCGGTGGCGGTCAACTCGTCGATCTCGACCGGCACGCCGGAGAAGATGATCGTGCTGATCGAAGCGGCACGGGCCAAGGGCTACCGCACCCATTCGGCCAAGATCGGCGGCACCGACATCGCGCTCGACATCGCCCGCATCGAGGCGATCTCGGACGCGATCAACGCCGACGAGGCGGTGACCTTCGACGTCAACCGCGCCTGGACCCCGGGCGTGGCGCTGCAGGTGCTGAACAGCGTCGCCGCGCGTGACTGGGTCGAGCAGCCCTGCGAGACGCTGGATCAGTGCGCCCATGTCGCCGGGCGGGTGCCGCAGCCGATCCTGCTGGACGAATGCCTGCATACCTTCGACGACCACCTGGTCGCCTGGCGCACAGCCGCCTGCGCCGGCGCCAAGATCAAGCCGAACCGGGTCGGCGGTCTGACCAAGGCGCGGCGCATCCGCGACTTCGCGGTCTCGATCGGCTGGCGCCTGCACATCGAGGACGTCGGCGGTTCGGCCCTGGCCGACACCGCGGCGATCCACCTGGCATCCTCGACTCCCGACGAGCACCGCATGGCCAGCTGGCTGTGCCACGACCACCTGGCCGTCGATCCGGTGCCCGGGCAGGGCGTGCGCAACGCCGGCGGCTTCGTCAACCTGCCCGAGGCCCCCGGCCTCGGCGGTGTCCCCGATACCGACATCCTCGGCGACCCTGTCGCCGTCTACGAGTAGAAGGAGCTTCCGTCATGGCCGACGGCACCGCGAACGATCTGAGCTGGGTCCAGGACGCGCACGTCGAAAATTATATCCAGAGCTGGTCGGTGCAGGGCGCGCGGCCGCGCGTGATCACTGGCGCCGAGGGCAGCTGGTTCTGGGATGCCGACGGCAAGCGTTACCTCGATTTCCAGTCGCAGTTGGTGAACATGAACCTGGGCCACCAGCACCCGGCCATCGTCGCCGCGATCAAGGAGCAGGCTGACCGTCTCTGCTACATCGGCCCGGCGATGGGCAGCGACGTGCGCTCGGAATTGGCGTCGCTGATGGCCGAAGTGACGCCGGGCGATCTGTGCTCGACCTTTTTCACCACCGGCGGCGCCGCCGCCAACGAGAACGCCATCCGGCTGGCCCGTCACCTCACCGGGCGCGAGAAGATCGTCGCGCGGTACCGCTCCTATCACGGCGGTACGGCTGGCGCGTTGAGCCTGACCGGCGATCCGCGTCATCACCTGGGCGGGGTCGGCGCACCGGGGGTGGTGCGCTTGCTCGATCCCTACACCTACCGCTGCCCCGCCGGACATCCGGATCCGTGCCCGGTTTGCAGCGGCGGGCCGCATCTGGAAGAAGTCCTGATGTACGAGAACCCGAAGACGGTGGCGGCGGTGATCCTGGAAACCGTGGTCGGCACCAACGGCCTGCTGGTGCCGCCGGACGGCTACCTGCAATCGGTGCGCGAGGTCTGCGACCGGCATGGCATCCTGCTGATCCTCGACGAAGTGATGGCCGGGTTCGGCCGCACCGGGCGCTGGTTCGCCTGCGATCACTGGGAAGTGGTGCCGGACATCCTGGTCATCGCCAAGGGGCTCAATTCGGGCTACGTGCCGCTGGGCGCCATGACCGTCTCGAAGGCGATCGCGGAGTGGCTGAAGGAGCACAAGTTCCCGGGCGGGCTGACCTACGCCGGCCACCCGCTGGCCTGCGCCACCGGCGTCGCCGCGATCAAGGCGATGCGCGAGGAGGGCATCGTCGAGATGTCGGCGAGCCGCGGCGACTACTTGCGCGGCAAGATGGAGGGGCTGGCCGAAAAACATCCCAGCATCGGCGACATTCGCGGCAAGGGCCTGTTCATGGCCGTCGAACTGGTCAAGGACCGCGACAGCCGCGAGCCGCTGGTCCCCTTCGCCGCCGGCGGCGAGGCCGCCAAGCCGATGAGCGAGATGATGAAGTTCGCCATGAATGAGGGGCTGTACCTGTCCTTCTTCTCCAACGTCATCCGGCTGACGCCGCCGCTGAACATCAGCGAAGAAGACTTGGATTTTGCCGTCGACGTGCTCGACCGCACCTTGGAGATCGCCGACAAATGGCAGTGAAGATCACCGGCCTCAACGTCTACGCGGTGCCGCTGACCAGCCACGTCACCTATTACATGGGCGACGCCAAGGCCTGCGATACCGTCGACACCGTGGTGCTCGAGGTCCTGACCGACGCCGGCCTGACCGGCTGGGGCGAGGTCTGCCCGATCCCGCACTACCTGCCGGCCTACGCCGGCGGCGTGGCGCCGGCGATGGCGGAGCTGGCGCAGGTGCTGCTCGGCGCCGACCCGATCGGGCCCGAGGCGCTGATGGCGGCCTGCGACTACCACCTGCAGGGCCACGCCTACGCCAAGTCGGCGCTGGACATGGCGCTTTGGGACCTGACCGCCAAGGCCGCCGGCATGCCGCTCTACCGCCTGCTCGGCGGCCGGCGCCAGGCGGCGGCGCCGCTCTACCACTCGATCTCCTGCCTCGATCCGGACGAGATGGCGCGCATCGCCAAGGAGGCCTACGGGCAGGGCATCCGCCAGTTTCAGGCCAAGCTTGGCGCCTCGGGCGGTTGGCATGCCGATGTCGAGCGGCTGATCGCGGTGCGCGAGGCGATCGGCGTCGGGCCGCTGCTGTACGGTGACTGGAACTGCGGCAGCATCAGCCTCGACGCCATCCGGGTGGCGGCGGCGGTGCGCGATCACGACGTCATGCTCGAACAGCCCTGCGACACCCTGGAAGCCTGCGCCGAGGTGCGGCGAACCTCGGGCCTGGCGATGAAGATCGACGAAAGCTGCCATGACATCGAGTCACTCTTGCGGGCACGCGAACTCGGTTGCCTCGACGTGGTGGCGCTGAAGTTGTCCAAGTTCGGCGGCGTCACCCAGATCCGCCGCGCCCGCGACCTGTGCACCCGCTTCGCCGTGATGATGGTGGTCGAGGATACCTGGGGCTCCGACATCACCACCGCCGCGGTCGCCCATCTGGCGGTGTCAACGGCGCCGAAATACCTGCTGAACGCCTGCGATCTTTCAGGCTACGTCAGCCCGCGGCTGGCGCCGGACGGCCCGGTGCGCACCGACGCGACCCTGGCGCCGTCGGATCGGCCCGGCCTCGGCGTGACGCCGGACCGCGACGTCCTCGGCAGCCCCGTTCTGCAACTCAGCTAGCGCGCCGGCTCGCCGTCGGCGACTCGCCGAACCGCCGGCCATAGGCGCGGGTGAAGGCGGCGGCCGAGTTGTAGCCGGTCGAGGCGGCGATGTCGGCGCAACTGCGCCGGGTTTCGCGCAGCAGCCGCCGCGCCGTGTTCAGGCGCAGGGTGGCGTAGTGCTGCTGCACCGTCGATCCCATCACGTCGGCGAACAGATGCTGCAGTTGGCGCAGGCTGATGCCGACGGTCGCGGCGACCTGCGCCACCGACAGCGGATCCTCGATGTGCTCCTGCATCAGCTTGATCGCCGTGTCGACGCGGGCGTCACCGACCGGTGCCGCGGGCAGGATCTCGGCCGGCGACCGCTGGTAGATGAACAGCCGCGAGACCTCGCGCGCCAGCGCCGCGCCTTGCCGCCGGCGGATCAGCTCCAGCATCAGGTCCAGGCTGGGCATGGCGCCGGCGGCGGTCAGGCGGTCGCGGTCGATGACGTAGGGTTCGGCGCGCACGTCGATGCGGTCGAAGCGGGCGGCGAAGTCGTCCAGGTCCTCCCAATGCGTGGTCGCTGCGCGCTGGTCGAGCAGGCCGGCGTGGGCCAGCAGCCAGGCACCGCCCTCGAAGCCGCCGATCACCGGCCGTGACCTGGCCGCCGCGTTGAGGCGGCGTTTGAGCTCGGCGGTGGCGTGCGCGGCGGTACGGTAGCTGGCGATGACGAACAGCGGCACGCGCGCGGCATCCGGTGCGAAGGCCCGGTCGGCCGGGGCCGGCAGGCCGCAGGTCGTTGTCTCCGGCTTGCCGGACAAGGTCGACAGGGTCCAACGGTAGAGCACGCTGCCGGAGATGCGGTTGGCGGCGCGCAGCGGCTCGATGATCGAGGACAGCAGGATCAGCGTGGTGTCGGGCAGGACGAACACCTCGATATCGAGCGGCTCGGGTGCTGGATCGAACAAAGTCATTGCGTAATTTATCAATTATACTGCGTTAATTGCAAAGCATGAATGCTTGGGCGGGCGCAAAGTGAATGGGTCGCAACCGCAGCGAGGGAGGCGAACCGTGCCGCTCGACATCAACCGCGAGGTCTTCATCACCTGCGCCGTAACCGGCTCGGGCGAAACCACCGACAAGTCCGACAAGGTGCCAATCACCCCAACGCAGATCGCCGACGCCGCGATCGAGGCGGCCAAGGCCGGCGCCGCCATCGCCCACTGCCACGTGCGCGACCCCGAGACCGGTGCGCCGGCGCGCGACCCGGCGCTTTATCGGGAAGTGGTCGACCGTATCCGAGAGTCCGACACCGACGTGGTCATCAACCTGACCGCCGGCATGGGCGGCGACCTGGTGTTCGGCGGGGTCGAGAGCCCGCTGCCGCTGAACGCGGCCGGCACCGACATGGCCGGCGCGACCGAGCGGCTGGAGCACGTCGCCGATTGCCTGCCCGAGATCTGCACGCTCGACTGCGGAACCATGAACTTTTCCCACGGCGATTACGTCATGACCAACCCGCCCGGCATGCTGCGCGAGATGGGTCGGCAGATGACCGCGCTGGGCGTGCGCCCGGAGATCGAAGCCTTCGACACCGGCCACCTGTGGTTCGCCCGCCAACTGGTCGAGGAGGGTATCATCGAGGAGCCGGTGATGGTGCAGCTGTGCATGGGCATTCCCTGGGGCACGCCCGACGACCTGAACACCTTCATGGCCATGGTCAACAACATCCCCGCGGGCTGGCACTTCTCGGCCTTCTCGATCGGGCGCAACGCGATCCCGTACCCGGCGGCGGCGGTGCTCGCCGGCGGCAACGTGCGCGTCGGGCTGGAGGACAACATCTACCTCGATAAAGGCGTGCTGGCGAGCAACGGCACCCTGGTCGAACGCGCGGTCACCATCGTCGAGGGCATGGGGTCGCGCGTGATCACGCCCGCGGAGGCGCGCCAGCGCCTGAAACTGCAGAAGCGCTAGTCGATGCCCGGGCGCGAGAGGATCGCCTGCATCGGCGGCGGAGTCATCGGCGGCGGTTGGGTCGCGCGCTTCCTGCTGCATGGCCACGACGTCGCGTTGTTCGACCCGGCGCCGGACGCCGAACGCAAGATCGGTGAGGTGCTGGAGAATGCTCGGCGCAGCCTGCCGGGCCTGTACGACGTGCCGCTGTCGCCCGAAGGCCGGCTGACCTTCGCCGGAACCCTTGCCGAGGCCGTTTCCGGCGCCGCCTTCATTCAGGAGAGCGTGCCCGAGCGGCTCGACCTTAAGCGACAGGTCTATCGCGACATCGAGGCGCATGCGGACGCGGAAGCGGTGATCGGCTCCTCGACCTCGGGCTTCAAACCGAGCGACCTGCAGGACGGCATGGTCCACCCCCAGCGCTTGCTGGTGACGCATCCGTTCAACCCGGTCTACCTGCTGCCGCTGGTCGAGGTCGTGCCAGGCGCAGCGACAACAAGCGACGTGGTTGAACAGACCGAGAGGTTGCTCGACTCCGTCGGCATGAAGCCGCTGGTGGTGCGCCGGGAGATCGACGCGCACATCGCCGATCGTTTGCTCGAGGCGGTCTGGCGCGAATCCCTGTGGCTGGTCAACGACGGCATCGCCACGACCCGGGAGATCGATGACGCCATTCGCTACGGCTTCGGTCTGCGCTGGGCCCAGATGGGCCTGTTCGAGACCTACCGGGTCGCCGGCGGCGAAGCCGGCATGGCCCATTTCATCACCCAGTTCGGTCCGGCGCTGCAGTGGCCCTGGACCAGGCTGACCGACGTGCCCGAGCTGACCGACGAGTTGGTCGGGCGCATCGCCGATCAGTCGGACGCGCAGTCCGGCGCCTATTCGATCCGCGAGCTGGAGCGCATACGCGACGACAACCTGGTCGGCATCCTGGCCGCCCTAAAGGCGACCGACTGGGGCGCCGGCGAATTGCTCAACCGGCAGCAGGCGCGGCTGGCGGGGCAGGGCGGCGCCGCGCCTGAATTCGACCGGCCGCTGCGCCTGCTCGAACGCCCGGTGCCGCCGTCCTGGGTCGACTACAACGGCCACATGACCGAGCACCGCTACCTGCAGGTGTTCGGCGACACCGCCGACGCGCTGCTGGCGCTGATCGGGGCGGGCGGTGAATACGTCGCCGGCGGGCACAGCTACTACACCGCCGAGACCCACATCGTCTATCGCGCCGAGATCAAGGGCGGAGATCGGATCTACGCAACGTGTCAGGTCTTGAAATGCGATGAGAAGCGCCTGCATATCTTTCATCGCATTCACGACGGCGAGTCCGACGCGCTGCTGGCCAGCGGCGAGCAGATCCTGCTGCACGTCGATGCGGCCTCGGGCAAGACCTGTCCCGCCGCGCCGGACGTCAAGGAAACGCTGTTCCGCCTGGCTGCGGCGCAGGCGGACCTGCCGCGCCCCGAGGACGCCGGGCGCCATGTCGGCAAGAGAGGATAAGGCCATGAACTTCGGTTTGAGCGAAGAGCAGCAGATGATCGTCGACACCGTGCGTGCCTTCGTCGAGACGGAGATCCAGCCGCACGAGGCGGCGGTCGAGCGCAGCGGCCAGGTGCCGCGCGAGGTCGGCGAGGAGATCAAGCGTAAGTGCCTGGAACTCGGCTTCTTCGCCGCCAACCTGCCCGAGGAGGTTGGCGGCGGCGGGCTCGATCATCTGACTTTCACCTTGCTCGAGCGCGAGTTGGGCCGCGGCTCGATGGCGCTGACCGTGTTCTTCGGCCGGCCGTCGGGAATCCTCATGGCCTGCGATGCGGCGCAGCGCGAGCAGTACCTCTACCCGGCCGTGCGCGGCGAGAAGTTCGACGCCCTGGCGATGACCGAACCCGATGCCGGATCGGACGTGCGCGGCATGAAATGCTTCGCCAAGCCCGACGGCGACGACTGGATCGTCAACGGCACCAAGCACTTCATCAGTCACGCCGACATCGCCGATTTCGTCATCGTCTTCATCGCCACCGGCAGCGAGCAGACGCCCAGCGGCGAGAAGAAGATCACCTGCTTCCTGGTCGACCGTGGCACCCCGGGTTTCGAGATCGCGCCGGGCTACAATTCGGTCTCGCACCGGGGTTACCACAACTGCATCCTGCGCTTCGACGACTGCCGACTGCCGGCCTCGCAGATCCTCGGCGAGGTGCACCGCGGTTTCGACATCGCCAACGAATGGCTGTACGGCACCCGCCTGTCGGTCGCCGCGACCTGCGTCGGGCGGGCCCGCCGGGTGTTCGACATCACCCTGCCGTACGCCGCTGAGCGCAAGCAGTTCGGCCAGCAGATCGGCAAGTTCCAGGGAGTCTCGTTCAAGCTCGCCGACATGATCACCGAGATCGACGCCGCCGACTGGCTGACCTTGGCGGCGGCCTGGCGGCTGGACCAGGGGCTGCCGGCGAACCGCGAGATCGCCTCGGCCAAACTCTATGCCTCCGAAATGCTGGCCCGGGTCACCGACGAGGCGATCCAGATCTACGGCGGCATGGGTCTGATGGATGATTTCCCGCTGGAGCGGTTCTGGCGCGACGCCCGGGTCGAACGGATCTGGGACGGCACCTCGGAGATCCAGCGCCACATCATCAGCCGCGACCTGCTGCGCCCGATCGGAGGCTGAGGCCAATGGAGGGGCGTCTCGACCGGCTGCTGCGCCCGCGCTCGATCGCCGTGATCGGCGGCGACGCGGCGCGGCGCGTGGTCGAACAGTGCCGGCGCTTCGGCTTCGACGGCGAGATCTGGCCGGTGCATCCGCGCCACGAAGAGGTTGACGGCCTGCCCTGTTTCCCGTCCATCGGACAGCTCCCCAACGCGCCCGACGCGGCCTTCGTCGGGGTCAATCGCCACGCCTCGGTCGAGGTCGTCCGCGCGCTCGCCCAGCGGGGCGCCGGTGGCGCGGTCTGCTACGCCTCGGGCTTCCGCGAGGCCGTCGGCGCGGTCGGTGACGGCGCCGACCTGCAGCGCGATCTGCTGCGCGCGGCCGGCGCCATGCCGCTGATCGGGCCGAACTGCTACGGCCTGATCAACGCGCTGGACGGGGCGCTGATGTGGCCCGACCAGCACGGCCTGGAGCGGCGCGAGAAGGGTGTCGCGATCCTGGCGCAGTCCTCGAACATCGCGCTGAACCTTTCGATGCAGCGGCGCGGCCTGCCGATCGCCTTCCTCGGTACGGCCGGCAACCAGGCGCAGACGGACCTGTCGGAAATGGCGCTGGCGCTGCTGCACGATCCGCGGATCACCGTCCTCGGACTGCACATCGAGGGCATCGACGACATCGCCGCCTTCGAAACCCTGGCCCGCGCCAGCCGCCGCCTGACCAAGCCGGTGGTCACGATCAAGGTCGGCAAGTCGGAGCAGGCGCGGCGCGCGGCGATGACCCATACCGCCTCGCTGGCCGGTGACGACGCCGCGATCGACGCCTTCTTCCGCCGCCTCGGCGTTGCCCGCCTGCGCACCCTGCCCGAGTTCCTCGAAACCCTGAAGCTGCTGCACGTGCACGGGCCGCTCGCCGGCTACGACATCTGCTCGATGAGCTGCTCGGGCGGCGAGGCCGCGATCGTCGCCGACGCCGCCAACCGCCATGCGCTGCGCTTCCGCGCGCTCGAAGAGGACCAGAAGAGGGTGGTCAAGCGGACGCTGGGCGACATCGTCACGGTGGACAATCCGCTCGACTACCACACCTTCATCTGGGGTGACGTTGAGCGGATGACGGACGCCTTTGCCGGCATGATGGCGGCCGGCTTCGACCTCTCCATGGTGGTGCTTGATTTTCCCCGCGACGACCGTTGCGATGACCGCGACTGGATGGCCACGGTCGAGGCGACCGCGGCGGCGGCGGCGCGCACCGGTGCCAAGGCCGCGCTGGTCTCGTCGCTGGCCGAAACCATGCCCGACCGCCGCGCCGCCGAGATCATGGCCCTGGGCATCGCGCCGTTGTGCGAGCTCGACGCGGCGATGGCCGCGATCGACGCCGCCGCCTGGATCGGCGAGGCCTGGGCCGGGCCGCTGCCGCGCCGGCTGCTGCCGGTGCAGGGCAGCTCCGGTACGATCGCCACCTTGACCGAATGGGAGTCGAAGCGCCGGCTGGCCGGGTACGGACTTTCGGTGCCGGACGGGCGCCTGGCGCGCACGGTCGAGGAGGCGGTCGATGCGGCGGCGTCGCTCGGTCTTCCGGTGGTCGCCAAAGGAAGCGGTATCGCCCACAAGACGGAAGCGGGCGCGGTGCGGCTGAACCTTCGCTCCGCCGAAGAGGTAGAGCGGGCGGCGGCGGAGATCCTGGCGACCTGCGGTGAGCTGGTGGTCGAACGCATGGCCGGCCCGGCCTGCGCCGAGATCCTGGTTGGCGCTGTCCGCGATCCGGTCGCCGGGGTGGTCCTGGTGCTCGGCTCCGGTGGCGTGCTGGTCGAGCTCGTTGGCGACCGGCAAGTCCTGACCCTGCCGACCACCGCCGAGGTGGTGCGCGGGGCGCTGATGGCGCTCAAGGTCGGCAAGATGCTGAACGGATATCGCGGCGGCGGGCCGGCGGACATCGACGCCGCCGTCGACGCGGTGATGGCCCTGTGCGCCTACATCGAGGATCATGTGGAGCAACTGGAAGAACTGGACGTCAATCCGCTGCTGGTCCTGCCCGAGGGGCAGGGGGCCTGCGCGGTCGACGCGCTGATAAGCATGCGAGAGGAAAGGACATGAGCAATCCCCTGCATACCCGCCGCGAGGGCGGCGTTCTCGAGGTCGTGCTGGACCGCCCCAAGGCCAACGCCATCGACCTGGCGACCAGCCGGCAGATGGGCGAGATCTTCCAGGACTTCCGTGACGATCCCGACCTGCGCGTGGCGATCCTGACCGCTGCGGGAGAGAAGTTCTTCAGCGCCGGCTGGGACCTGAAGGCCGCCGCCGACGGCGACGCGGTGGACAGCGACTACGGCGTCGGCGGGTTTGGCGGGCTGCAGGAACTGCGCGACCTGAACAAGCCGGTGATCGTCGCCGTCAATGGCCTTTGCTGCGGCGGCGGTCTGGAACTGGCGATCTCCGCCGATCTGATCCTGGCCGCCGAGCACGCCACCTTCGCGCTGCCCGAGATCCGCTCCGGCACGGTCGCCGACGCCGCCTCGATCAAGCTGCCGAAGCGGATTCCGTATCACATCGCCATGGAGATGCTGCTGACCGGCCGCTGGTTCGATGCCGCGGAAATGCACCGCTTGGGACTGGTCAACGAAGTGCTCGCTGCCGAGCGGTTGATGGACCGGGCCTGGGAACTGGCGAGCGACCTGGCCAGTGGCCCGCCGCTGGTCTTCGCCGCGATCAAGGAGGTCGTGCGCGAGGCCGAGGCGACCGGATTCCAGCAGGCGATGAACATGGTCACCAAGCGCAAGCTGCGCACCGTCGACGTGCTGTACGGCAGCGAGGACCACGAAGAAGGCGCCCGCGCCTTCGCCGAGAAACGCGATCCGGTGTGGAAGGGGCGTTGAGTCCGTTCAAGCCGCGGATTCGAACCCCGCCAGCGCCGACGTCAGGTTGGCGCCCAATTCGTCGCTGAGATAGCCGCCTTCCTGCACGATCACCGTCGGCAGGCCAAGCCGTGCCACCGCCGCGCCGATGCGGGCAAAGCCCTGGGTGGTGATCTTCAACTGACTCAGCGGGTCGTTCTCATAGGCGTCGAGCCCGAGGGCAAGCACCAGCGCGCCGGGCGCGAACGCCCGGATGGTCTTCAGCGCGTCATCCAGGCTGCGCAGGAAGGCGTCGTCGCCGGTGCCGGGCGGCTGCGGCAGGTTGACGTTGGCGCCCTCGCCGGCGCCGGTTCCGATCTCGTGGGCGTAACCGCAATAGAACGGATAGAAGTTGGCCGGATCCGCGTGCAACGACACGGTCAGCACGTCGCCGCGCGACCAGAAGATGCCTTGGGTTCAGTTGCCGTGATGCACGTCGACATCGAGCACGGCGACCCGCGCGTGCCGACGGCGCAGGTGCAGCGCCGCGATCGCGCTGTTGTTGAGGAAGCAGAACCCGCCCGCCAGGTCGGCGTAGGCATGGTGGCCGGGCGGGCGGCACAGGGCATAGGCGGCCTGCTCGCCGGCGAGCACGAGTTCGGTCGCGGTGGTGGCGACGTCGGCGGCCAGGCGTGCCGCATCCCAAGTCCCCGGTCCGATCGGGCAGGCGCCGTCGGCGACGTGCCAGCCGGCGCGGCCGACGATGCTCTCGGGGTAGGTGTTGGGCACGCCCTGCGGCGAGCGATAGGCGTGCACGTTGGGGATGATCTCGGCGCCGGCGTCGGCCGACCGTTGCCATTCCATGTGGGCCTCCTCGAGGAAGCGAAGATAGCGCGCGCTGTGCACCGCCAGCACAGGCCCGGATCCGTGGCGTTCGGTCGCCACGATTTCGTGCCCGCCCTTTTCCAGACCCGCGAGCAGGCGCTCGGCGCGCTCGGGTTTTTCCTCCGCCGGCGCGATGCGGCCGCGAACCAGGAACGATGAGGGGTTATGGGCGGCATGCCCGGCGTCGTAAACCGCTTTCATGTTTCCTCCTCGGCGAGCTCGGCCAGCATCCGCTGCATCGACAGGCGGGCGTCCTCGATGTGAAAGTCGGTCTCGCGCAGGGCGCCGTCCAAGTCCCGCTGCCGGACGGCGTCGACCAGGGGAAGGTGGCTGTCGACCAGGGCTTCGGGGTCGAGCCGCATCAGGTCGAGGCGGCTGATCAGGATCAGGATTTCCGTGCTCAGTTCGTCGAATTCCTTGAGCAGGCGCGGATTGCCCGATTTCGATGTCAGCAGGCGATGGAACGCCAGGTCCGTCTCGGCGATCTGGCGGACATCGGCCTTGGCCAGCGCCGCCTTCATCTGCGCGACCTGGCGGGCCAGGCTGTCGGCGATCGCCGTCGTATCACCGTCGCGCAGGATCCGCAGCAACGCGTGGCGCTCGACCGCCAGCCGCATGTCGTAAAGCGAGTCGATTTCCTCGGACGTAAAGGAGCGGACGAAGAATCCGCGGCGGGCGTGCTGGACCAGATGGCCGCGCGCGGTCAGCAGCAGGGCGGCCTCGCGCACCGGACCGCGGGAGACCCCGAACGCCTCGGCCCAACGTTGCTCGCCGAGCCGCTCGCCGAGCGCCAAATCGCCCCGCATGATCGCGCTGGAGATCCGATCCGCGACGCGCTCGGCGAGGGATTCTGCGACGATCGGGGGGCTGTTTTGCGCGCGACTCAAAGTGTTTGATTCCGAAATTATTATCGTATACGGTATCGAATACAAACGGACGGCATATTGTCAACTGTTGACAATCCGAGGCACTGTACCTCACGATCGGTTTTGTGTAAATTTCGCTCTAAGGGTCAGTGATCAAAAAGGGTCAGTCAGGGAAACACGGATGATCACGGGTGCGGACCCAAGTTCCGCGATCTCACCTTCCGAAATGACTCGCTTTGCCGGAATTCCGGCGATGCCGGCGGTCCGTTCCGGATGGACGGTGTCTTCCCGAATTCGTTTCAGTGAACAGCCAGACACGCCCATGGCACGTGTTCAAGACGCGCGTCGGGAACGAGTGCCGCTGGCATTCGAGAAACACTTAATCCAGAGTGAAGCAATGCCGCATCGTGAAATTTCCTTCTGCGAGCGGCACGCGAAATAGGGACTCGGTGTAAAAAAGGCAGCCAAGGGAGGAAAAACGTGCGAAAACCAGTTCACAAAAAATCCAAAGGGAGGCAATTGCCATGAAAAATCTTGTGATCGGCGCGGTCGCTGGCTTGGTCGTCGGCGGTGTGGTCGGAGCGATGTTTCTAGCGCCCAAGCCGGAAGCACCGCCGCCCGCGAAAGAAGCGCAGGCTCCGGCTCCGGCGGCCACCAAGAAGGTGCGTTGGAAGATGCACTCGGCCTTCGGCAAGAATCTTGCCGTCATCGGTCCGGTGGGCTACCGCATCGCGGAATGGGTTAACGAAATGTCCGGCGGCGATTTCGACATCAAGGTGTTCGAGCCCGGCGCGTTGGCTGGCGGCTACGCCTACTACGATCCGGTCAGTCAAGGCGCGTTCGACGCGGCCTATGGCACCCCGGGCGCTAACCAAGGCAAGAACTCGGCGTTCGCCTTCCTGTCGACCTGGCCGTTTGGACCGGGCGCGCTGGAATTCAACGCTTGGCTGCAGCACGGCGGTGGTATCGAACTGGCCCGTGAGCTCTATGCCAAAGACAACCTGATGTACTTCTATTGCGGCATGATTCCGCCGGAGACTTCGGGCTGGTTCCGCAATGAGATCAAGAGCCTCGATCAGCTCAAGGGTCTGAAGATGCGCTTCTTCGGCATGGGCGCCAAGGTGATGCAGAAGTTCGGCGTCGCCACGCAGCAGCTTGCCGGCGGCGACATCTATCCGGCGCTCGAACTGGGCACGATCGACGCCACCGAATTCTCGATGCCCGCCATCGACCGTTCGCTCGGCTTCTATCAGATCGCCAAGTACAACTACTTCCCCGGCTGGCACCAGCAGTCCACGACCAACGAAATCCTGGTCAACATGGACAAGTGGAAGAGTTTGCCTGACAACTACAAGGCCATGTTCGAAGCCGCCTGCACCGCTAACATCGCGGTCGAGATGGCCGACGGCGAAGCCCTTCAGGCTGCTGCCATGGCGGCCAACGAGAAGGACGGCGTCAAGAACATGACCTGGTCCGACGATGTCCTCAACCAGCTTCGCGAAGCCTGGGGGGTCGTTCTGGCCGAAGAACTGGCTGCCAACCCCGACGTCAAGAGGCTGTGGGACAGCTACAGCAAGTTCCACGAAGAGTACAAGATCTGGGGTGAGCGCGGTTACCTGAAGTAAACCGCTCCTGCCGAGAGCTGCCTCTCGGCATTGAGACAGAGCTGACCGGCGCCATCGGTGCCGGTCAGCACGTTCGAAGGAAGCGCTACCGGTGGCCAACTCAGGCGCGGCCGGATCTTCAGCAACGATTTCAAAAAGAATGGATCGAAGCCGATGGGAGCATTGCTAAGGCTTGCGAGGGTTCTGGACCGGTTCTCACTGAACGTGGGCAAGGCGGTTTCCTGGGTCATCCTGCCGCTCATATTCTTGATCATGTTCGACGTGATCACGCGCAAGATCGATTTCATCAAGGAATGGTCTTCGGAAATCACCATCCAGATGGGGTATTCCGTTTCGTTTATTCTGCAGGATCTGCAGTGGCACGTTCACGGAATCTTGCTGCTTTTGTCGTTCGGCTTCGGTTACATGCTGAACGCGCACGTGCGCGTCGATATATTTCGCGAAATGGCGACGCGGCGCAAGCAGGTGTGGATCGAGGCCTTCGGACTGGCGATCTGTGGCATACCGTTCCTACTGGTGATGATCTATTTCTCATGGATCATGACCTCGTCTTCGTTCATCCAAGGCGAAGGATCGGAATCGCAGGTTGGGCTCGGTTTCCGATTCTTCATCAAGTCCTTTCTGATTTGGGGATTTACCGTCGCCCTGGCGGCTGTCCTTGCCACCTTCTTCCGTTGTTTTGTTTATCTTTTCGGCAGCGGACAACTTCGAAAACAAGCGGAAGATGACATTCAGTTCTTCACCGACGCGGATCTATTGTCGAAGTTGATTGGAGAACAAAACGCCGAAGCGGAAGCAAAGGCGGAGGCAGACGCGAAGGCGGGAGACGCGGGACATGGCTGAGTTCATGGAGTGGTTCCTCAACGACCACCTGTACGAATACATCGGCGCCTACATGTTCCTGGCACTGGCGCTGACGCTGTTCACCGGCCTGCCGGTGGCCATTGCGCTCGGCGGCGTGTCGCTGGTCTTCGGCCTGATCGCGATCTCGCTCGAGATTTTCAACATCGACGTGTTCTTCGCCGTGGTCAACCGCATCTGGGGCGGCGACGGCGCCTCGGGCGCGGTGCAGAACCCGATCCTTGTGGCCATCCCCTTATTTGTCTTCATGGGCACCATGCTTGAGAAATCGAGGGTGGCGGCAGATCTGCTGCACATCCTGCAGATCATGCTGCGGCGGGTACCCGGCGGTCTGGCCCTGTCGGTCACCGTGATGGGCACGATCATGGCGGCGACCACCGGCATCATCGGCGCTTCGGTGGTGATGATGACCTTGCTGGCGCTGCCGACCATGCTGGCGCGGGGGTACCAGACCGCCCTGGCGACCGGCACGATCGCGGCGTCGGCGACGCTCGGCATTCTGATCCCGCCATCGATCATGCTGGTGCTGATGGCCAACCTGCTCGGCGTTTCGGTGGGCAACCTGTTCGTCGGCGCGATCTTCCCGGGATTGGTGCTGTCGGGTCTGTATTTTTTCTACATCATGCTCAGGGCCGGGATTAATCCGAGCCTGGCGCCGCCCATGGGCAAGGATGAGATCGACCTGGAACCGACCAGCAAGTCGCACCTGTTCCATTTTCTGGGAATTTCGATCGGGCTGATCGTCTGGAACGTCATCGCCGAATCCGCGGACATCGGTCTGTTCATGAACTGGAAGCTGTTCACCTTCCTCGGCATTTTCGCCATTGCCATGATCTACGGCAAAAAGGAAGGCGACACGCTGTTGGGCGGCATCCTCAAAGGCTTCGTGCCGCCGATCTTCCTGATCACCCTGGTGCTCGGCTCGATCTTCGCCGGTTGGGCGACGCCGACCGAGGCCGCCGGCGTCGGTGCTTTCGGCAGCCTGGTGCTGGCCTGGGTCAACGGTACCCTGACCAAGAAGGTCGTGACCGACGTCTGCCACCGCACCGGCCTCACGACGGCGATGATCTTCTTCATCTTCGTCGGCGCCACGGCGTTCTCGACCATCTTCCGCAATGTCTACGGCGAGGATCTGATCATCGAGCTGATCCAGTGGCTCGACCTCGGCCCCTGGCCGTTGCTGTTCGTGTTGATGGGCGCGGTGTTCCTGCTCGGCTTCTTCTTCGACTTCCTGGAGATCACGCTGATCATCCTGCCGGTGTTCGCGCCGGTGATCAAACACCTTGCGCCGGTGTTCGCGCCGCACCTGGGACTCGATCCACCGACCAACATGGCACAGACACAGCATGTCGAGGGACAGGTAACATACTGGTTCGCCATCCTTGTGGCGGTGAACCTGCAGACATCGTTCCTGACTCCGCCGTTCGGATTCGCGCTGTTCTACATGAAGGGCGTGGCGCCGCCGGAAGTAAAGATGCAGGACATCTACAGCGGCATCATCCCGTTCGTTTTGCTGCAGTTGGTAGGCCTGTCGATCGTGATCTACTTCCCGCAACTGGCGCTGTGGCTACCGGCCCTGATGCTGGAATGAGTTCGCCGCGGACCCGCCAGCGGCTATGCCGGCGGGTCCAGTTCGGCGCAGATGCGCGCGACGATCTCCTCGGCGCTGCCCAAGATATCGACGCCGATCGCGGTTTCCTCCGCGGTCGGCGTTTCCAATGTGGCGAACTGGCTGTCGAGCAGTCCCGGCGGCATGAAATGGCCCTCGCGCGCGGCCATGCGCCCGGCGATCAACTCGCGGCTGCCGCGCAGGTGCACGAACATCACCGGCTCGCCAGCGGCTTCGCCGATGCGCTCGCGATAGATCCGCCGCAGGGCCGAGCAGCCGGCGACGACGATTCCATCCAGCGCGGCGATTTCCCGGCCGATCCGCGCCAACCACGGCCAGCGGTCTTCATCCGTCAGTGGGGTGCCGGCGCGCATCTTCTCGATGTTGGCGGGCGGGTGAAACTCGTCGCAGTCGAGAAAGCGGCCGCCGAGCCGCGCCGCCAGCGCCGCGCCGATGGTCGACTTGCCGCAGCCGGACACTCCCATGACGATGAAGGGCCTTGGTTGAACGCCTGTCTGATCGGAAGAACGCATGCGCCCAGACTAGCGCGGATTCGATTTAATCCTGGTCGTATCCTGCGGCAGCGAAGAAGTTCTCGCATTCGGTGGGCGTGACTTTCTCGATCCCTTCGGCGATGGCGCTCCACAGTTCATCAATGGTTC
>Ga0056109_1000139_pt1 | contig 27733 bp, 20 predicted proteins | sample WorMetG1BERMUDA2_FD_80077 | JGI IMG/M metagenome (GOLD analysis project Ga0056109, IMG submission 80077) | Marine gutless worms symbiont microbial communities from Max Planck institute for Marine Microbiology, Germany - Inanidrilus... ...
AGCAAAGCCTCAGGTCGCTCAATCCTCTGACCGGACCTGAGAGAGAGGGCATCCTGTTCCTGTAATTTGCTGCATGAGCCGGTTCGGGGAGGTTCCGGGCATACCCCTGACACGCCCGGCTGCGTTTAAGATAGATCCCATCCAGGTATAAAGAGGGGTATTCCTCCTCAATTTTCCGATTACTCCATTCATCGATTAATTGAGAACCTTTTCTTATGCTTTACTGAAAGTGCGAAAGACTTTAAACGTTATCCTGTTCGAAGTTGTGCACCGAACCTCTTCCTTAATCGCCCCGGCAGTATTTGAAAAAACGCGGGCATCCAGATAATGTTATGCTATAATTACGCCAGGGGAATGAGGATTCAGTTATGAAAACAACACGTGATAGTTCAGGCGTGGAGGTATCCTGCGCTCTGTTTCTGCTGCTGACAGCTCTCTCCCTCGTTTCGGGCTGTCAAACAGGGAGGGACAATAGCATGGACAAATCGAACCTTAGAAAAAGATTGACCCCGCTGCAGTACCACGTGACCCAGGAAGACGGTACAGAGCGAGCTTTTGACAACCTCTACTGGGACCACAAAGAGGCGGGGATCTATGTGGACATCGTCTCTGGAGAACCGCTCTTCAGCTCAACGGATAAATACAGGTCCGGGACAGGGTGGCCGAGCTTCATCCGGCCGATTGAAAAAGGCAACATCGTCGAAAAGCGGGACACAGGCTACGGCATGATCCGGGTTGAAGTCCGCAGCAGAAAGGGAAACTCACATCTGGGACACCTTTTCGACGATGGCCCTGCCCCCACAGGCATGCGCTACTGCATCAACTCCGCTGCCCTGCGCTTTGTCGCGGTCTCCAGACTCAAGGAGGAGGGGTATGGGGCGTATCTTCCGCTCTTCAGAAAAAAACCGACCCCTGAACCAGGGGCTGAATCAGGGACAGAGCTGCAACAGGCGACCTTTGCCGCTGGATGTTTCTGGGGTGTACAGGCGATCTTTGCAAAAATCCCCGGGGTGGTGAAAACCCGGGCCGGGTACAGTGGAGGCCATCTGGCCAACCCCAGCTACAGACAGGTGTGCAGCGGAACAACAGGCCATGCGGAAGCAGTGCTGGTCACCTTTGATCCGAAGCAGGTGAGTTACGAGACACTGCTTGGTTTCTTCTGGAGAATGCATGATCCAACTACCAGAAACAGGCAGGGTCCGGATGTGGGCAGCCAGTACAGGTCCGCGATTTTCTACTATAGTAGAAAGCAGATGAACACGGCTCTCAAATCAAAACAGGCTTTTGACCGATCCGGAGTTTTCAAGAATAAAACGGTCACAGAGATTGTTCCAGCCGCCCGCTTCTACGATGCAGAGGAATACCATCAGGACTACTTCAAGAAGAATGGCCGGGCCTGTCACCAGCTCAGGGAGCGTTGATCCCGTACACCCGGATCCGTATGCTCTTCCCTTTGAGGATATGCTTGCCAAAATCTGTCCACGCTGTTTCCGCCCGGTCTTCCCCCAGCCTGGAGTAGACCGCCTCTGAGATGAGCAGGTTGGTACCCGTCTCCTTATTCAGGGATTCAATTCTGGATGCAGTATTTACCGGGTCGCCAATCACCGTATACTCCATTCTCTCTGGAGAACCGATCAGCCCGGCCACAGTCTCCCCGATATGTACCCCGACCCCGATCTGCCACTGCAGTTTGAGTTCATTGTTGAGCTCCGGAACCGTACCAACCATTTCCAGACCGGCACGCACGGCCGCACGAGGAGCTTCCATCTCTCCGTTAAGCCCGAAAAAGGCAAGCATCCCGTCTCCAATGAATTTATCCACGATCCCACCGTGCTTATGGACGACCGGCACCATCCCGGAAAAATATCTGTTGAGTTTCTGCACCAGGTCCTCAGGATCGCTTTGTTCACTGAAGGTGGTGAAATTGCGGATATCAGAGAAAAGCACCACCAGTTCTCTGCGGCTGCTGACCACCTCGCTCTCTTCATCAGTGATAAGCCGCCGGGCAATCGCTGGATTGATGATCTTTCCGAACACCTCGCTGATGCGGCGCTTCTCCCTGAGCGCATCAATCATCCCGTTCGTATGACCGGCTATCTTTCCGAATTCATCACTGGAGACAACCGGCACGTACTGATCAAGGTCCCCTCCACTCACCATCTCTAGAACAGAGGTCTGTTTTTCAAAATGCATCCTGAGATTTTTTGCATAGGAATAGATCAGTCGTATTCCGAGCAGGGAGATCACTCCGAGGACAAAACTGAACTCTTTGAGTATTGATATCCGCACATAGTTGAGACCACGCTCCGCCATATTGCGCTGTAGCCATTGAAAATCCTTCACAATCAGGAGGAAGATTATTCCAGCGATGAAAATTGTTGCAATGATCGTGATTATCGCAAATTTCTTCGGCATGGAAAAGAACCCGCGCTCGACAAAACAACGCTGCCCCTCCTTTTGATAATTCCTCAGGATGCGACGTTCCAGGTAGAGTACCCCATCAATGGAGGCAAAGAAACCCACTGTCAGATAACCGAGAGTGATCTTGAGACCACTGCCCACTGGAAACTTGAGAAAAATCATATTGGCTATTGTATTCAGGAATCCGATCAGAAAAAAGAGCAGCAGATCAAGACGGAACTGTCTGGACGACTTCCGTTCCAGAGATACATTGTCAACAATATGTCTCATAATCAGTAACCGCAGGGCAAAAACAGGCAGCAGAAACAGGGCCATATTGAGGGCCAGCTTCTCTGTACCCAGACTCTCCAGATAGGGACAGACCTCTGCACCATAAATGACAAGCAACACGTATGCGATTGGATAATAAAAAAGGATCATTCAGAACCTCCAGATTAAATTAACGCGTTGTGTCCTGTTTTGTAGCGAAAACCAGCGCAGCTTCCGAATACAGGCTATTATATTTCCGGAGAGAAAACAACCATATATTATCACTTCAGTGCGCAAATAGCCTGGATCAAAAATATAATTGCTATGCGCTATGGAGGATGGAGTGGCCGACTTTGAGGAGAAATTGAGGAAAAATATCCTGAATTCCTGCAAGCACTGTGTGGACCATTATCTATGCCAGGAATCGGTTATTCAGCTGTGTAGATCAGAGCCTTGAAGTCACGGCTGAATGCCTCTGGAATTCGCATCGGTCGTTGTCGTTTAAGGTCAAAGAAGATCCACTGGCAATGGGCCAGAGTAGCCGGACATTTTTTCCCCTTAACCGTCATGGTGTAATGCCGATCTATACTGGCTCCCTTCGGGGATGTTAACCAGGTGCGGATCGTAAGGCGGCTGTCCATAGGCACGGGTATCAGGTAACGCACTGTGTACTTGCGAGACATAATCCCGATCCCTTCCCTGGCCATCCTGGTGAAGGGCCAGTTTACAGAGTTGCATTGCTGCAGCCCGCAGTCTTCAAAGAAAGAGACTCCAGCCGTCATATTGAGCAGTCCGGTGGGATTGGTATTGGCGTTAGTCACCCTCCGTTTGGTCGTAAAGGAGTATTTCTCAGGGAGACGGCCTATGTTATCCGGCAGACTCAACCCCAACCGCCTGACAGCAGGCGGCATAGCCAGCAGCCGCTTTTTTGCATCTTCAGGAATAGGGACAGGGTTATCTTCTTTAATAAAGATCAGTTCCGCCTCTGTTATGGAAGCGGGATTTTCTGCATCAATGGGGAGCAACGCTACCTGAAAGCGGCAACTGTAGCGGCCGCAGGCGACAAGACTGCTTTGCAGGCGGATCTTCTGTGCAGCGTGAAGCGGTTGCAGGTACTTAACAGCCGCACCGGAGAAGCGTGGCAGGAGTCCTTTATACGTGAGGCTTTCCGGATTGTAGCCAAGCGTTGCCCCGATCGCCAGCAGCCCCTCCTGCAGGTAATCGAAATAGCTGGTGTGGTTGAGGTGACCGAAGAGGTCACACTCAGAATACCGGATCTGGTAGATGTTTTCGTCCATAGATACCCCCTGAAGAATGGCTTTCAGTTTATCCTATAGCACAAACTAAGGCAAGAATAGCTGTCGATAGTAGCAAAGGTAATGAAGCAGCAGAAGTTACCCCAGGGGGTACATGAATTGTGGACAGAGGTGGCATAATACCATGGCTGTCTTTCGGAAGTGTGTGGAGCGTTTCTAATGAAATTAATTTTTTGAAACAGGCTGTCATTGTAAAAGACAGGGCCTTGAGGATGTGCAGGACAGACGGACCGGTATTCTCAGGCCTATTGCAAAGGGCTATGGCCATCGGATTTTCTTCGCTTTAAGTTTATAACTTCGTACCAGAGAATGGCATCTGTGCTGCTCTCATTTCTGTAGCGGGTACGCTGAACTCAGTCTGTCCGCCAGGCTGTCGTACTGCAATCGTAGTTTCTTGAGTGCTGCGCTCATTTCAATATAGCGGATCTGCTGTGTCGCGTAGGCGTCCCGGGCGTCCGTCACTCTGTCCAGAGAGACCCGCCCCTGGCTGTACTTCTGATAGAAGGCGCTGAGACGGAGCAAGGAGGCGGCGACAACCTGCTTTTGCACTTTAAGGCTGGTGGTGCTGGTTTTGATGGCATTATCAAGGGTTATCAGAGAGTAGCTCATTGCAATTCGCAGTTCCTGGTATTCTGCCAGATATTTTTTATAGGCCGCCAGTGCCGCATCTTTTGCCTTTTTTCGCTCCGTATTCTGTAAGGGCAGGGTCAGTTCCAGCCCGCTGTACAGGTTGTTCTGATCCAGAGTGCTGAAAGATCTTCCGAAAGAGCTCTGGCTTGAGCCGGTACCACCCTTGAGTATCAGGTTGAGGTCCGGTTTAAGGGAGGAGCCGGCGGAATGGAGGGTCAGCTTTGCGTCTTCCAGGATCAGGCGGGCGGTCTGTACGGCGCGCAGATCATTGAGGGAGGGGAGGGCGGATTTTTTGCCTCCGGTTTCCCAATTGATGACAGGAGTGTATCGTCCTCTGGTTTTTTGTGCGGGTCCACGCTTTTTTCCGGCCATCTGTGCCATTAATTCCAGATAGCGGGAGTTGCTGTGGCTGAGCGCGGAAAGGTAGCGGGTTTCATAGGAGAGGTAGTTTTGCCTGGCTAAAGCCAGATCCGCGGCATCTGCGATCCCCAGCCGTTGTTTGCGCACGGTCTGATTGAGCAGTACAGCGGAACGGTTCATGCCGCCCTGGTAGATGGTTACTGTCTCCGTGGCCAGGGCCCAGTCGATATAGGCGTAGTGCAAGGTGAGCAGAAACGCTTCGTACGCTTCCTGCTCTGCTCGTTCTACGATTTTCAGAGCAAGATGCATCCTTTTCAGATCATTCGTGTCCACCTTTCCGAGAAAGTTGCGCAGCAGGGGAATGGTCAGGGTCAGACTCAGATTGGGGGAGTGGCTGCCGCCTGAGGAGCTGGTTGTGGAGGTGTGGGTGAAGCTCAGAGCCGCATCCATGCCCAGCAGCTTCGGAAAGCGCCTGGACAGGGTGGCGTAGAGCGACCAGCTCCCTTTGTCGCCAGCGGTCAGGGACCCGCTGCTGTAGACTTTGTTGTACCAGTCCAGGTCAGTTCCCGCTCTCAGGGTGAGGTCCTGTATAGCTGCGGTTTTCAAGGAGAGGCTGCGCTCCTCTTTGTATCTGGCCTGGATCTTTTTTATTGTCGGGTTGTTGGCGAGCGCCCGGGACAGGAAGTCGTTCAGAGGCAGCGCGGTCAATTTTTGCTTACCATCGGTTTTCTCGATTGTTTTTGCCGGCTGTTTTTTTCCGAACTGTTTATCTAAAGGTGCGGCTATGGCTGTTGCACTGATCAGTATTGCGCTGTATATAGCTATCCTCTTCTTCATGATGCGGTCCTTTCTTCTGGCTTCTTGCAGGGGTCTGGAGCTGGAATTGGCGCTGTTTTTCTGGTTTTCCGCCACTGCTGGTAATCCTTGAGCAGGCTGTAGGAGCAGGGGATGAGCACCAGGGTGATCAGGGTGCCAAACAGAAGGCCCCAGGAAAGGGCCATCATCATTTCAGCCAGCATGGAGTCGTATCCGGCAATCCCGTAGGCGGTCGGCATCACCCCGGCCACTGTGGTCAGCGTGGTCAGCAGCACAGCCCGCAGCCGGGTGGCCGCGATTCTGGCAACTTTCGGGATGGTTGTTCCTGGTTCTTTGTCGAACTCCTTATCCAGCTTGTCCATCATTACGATCGAATCGTTGACCACAACCCCGGCCAGCCCCAGTACGCCGATAGCTGTGAAGAAGCCGATCAGATAGATGCCGTGCAGCAGGAAAGTGAGGATCACCCCGACAGTGCCAAAGGGGATCGCCAGCATGATCAGGAGGGGGCGGACCAGGGAGTTGAAAAGTAGCATCAGTATGCCCAGAATCAGGAAGAGGACAAGCACTACTGCCATCACCATTTCTCCACCGGATTCCCGGGTGTCTTTGATTTCTCCACCGAATTTGAAGGCGATGCCGGGAAATTTGGCCTGCAATGCGGGGAAAGCGTTTTTTTCCAGGATTTCAGCCACCATCAACGGCGTGGTTTTTGTATCCTGTTTGAGATCCGCGTACACTTTGAGGGTTTGTTTGTAGTTTTTTCGTTCAATGCTTGTGGGGCTGTAGAGTTGCTTGATTATGACCAGATTGCGCAGCGGTACCAGATAGTTTCCCTTGTTCTGTACAGGAAGACTGAGTATATGGTTGATGTTCTTTTTGCTGATTTCCGGGATACTCACCCGGACATCCACCTCTTCATCCCGGTTACTCAGTTCATAGACGACCGAGCCCTGCAGCAGAGTGCGGATTGTACTGCTTATCTGCTCTGCGGAGATCCCCAGGCGCTGTACCATCTCCTGCTTCAGGCTCAGCTGATACTCTGCCTGGCGGAACGGCTCTTCAATCTCCACCTCGCTGATGCCTTTTATTTTCAGGAGGGCTGCTTCAACAGCGAGGGCTGTGGTGCTGCGTTCTTTCGCGCTGTTTCCCCGAATCTCTACCTCAATAGGGCTGCCGCTGGTCTGACCCCAGCGGCTGCGGCGGATTCGTATTCTGGTTATTCCTTTCACTTTGCGGAAGGCGCGTAGCCAGCGGTTGCGGATGGAGCGGGCGCTCACTTTGCGTTGCTCTTTAGGGACGATCTCGACCCGGATGAAGAACTGGTTCTGGTTGACTGGCCCGCCCCGGCGGCTGCGGGATATGTAAGTGCGAAAGCCTACTACATCCTTGCCCAGCTCCTTCCGGAGGATATCTTCTGCGGTTTGCAGAATACGGGCGGTCTCCTGGCGCCCTGTACCTGATTTTGTCATTCCCGTAATCCCGAACTGGGTGGATTCCTCTCTGGGAAACATCACGAACTGCAGTTTGCCGGCACCGATTGTAGCCGAAAACAGCAGCAGCCCGCTAAAGATAAGCAGGATCAGGACACGGAAGCGGAGAATTTTCTCCAGAAACCGGGTATAGTACGCCTCGACTTTGAAGAACCAGTGTTCGTGTTCTGGTTTTGATCTCTTTTTTTTTGTATTGTCTGCGTTGCCTGGATACAGGGTGAGATGTCCGGGAAGGATGAGGGTGGACTCAAACAGACTGGCGAAAAGCATGATGAAGATCACTCCCGGGATGTATTTGGTCATCACGGAAAATCGGCCGCCAAAGAAGTAGAGCGGTATAAAGGCCACACAGGTGGTGATGATGCTGGCCATGATCGGCTGGCATACTTCAACGGTTCCTTTGACTGAAGCTTCTGTGACGGAGTGACCCTGTGATTTTTTCCGGGAGATGTTCTCTGCGACCACAATCGCGTCATCGACGATCATTCCCATTACAATGATCACTGCGGCCAGAGTGACGTTGTTGACCGTATAGCCGACCACGGGGATCATGATCATAGCGAGGCAAAAGGTGAATGGAATCCCCATGGCCACCCATAGTCCTGTCCGGATATCCAGCAAGAGGAGCAGCGTGATCAGCACCAGAGAGAATCCGATCAAACCGTTCCATCCAATCAGAGAGAGGCGGTTGCGTACATCTGAGGATTCGTCATCCAGAAGTGCCATCCTTGCGGCCGTGCCCTTGAGAGTCTTTCGGAAGGCTTTAATGGAAGCTATTACCTTGCGTGAGGCGGTGATGATGTCTGCGCTGCTGCTCTTTTTGACTCCGAAAATCACCGCTTCCCGGCCGTTGATTTTGGTTATGCTGGTATTCTTTTCAAAACCGGTGCTGATCATGGCCAGCTGCGAGAGGCGGATTGCAGGTGCGTCAAAGCCGCTGCGGATAACCAGCTTTTGCAGCTTTTTAACAGTATCGAGCTCTGCCACCAGGGAGATTTTGGTGTCCAGATGGTTGTTCATGCTTCCGGCAGGCTGGCGAATGTTATTGTTCTTCAGCGCTGTGAGCACCGTACTGACCGAGATGTTGTACTGCCGCATTCGATGGGGGAGCAGGATGATCTGGATTTCTTCTTTCAGATAGCCGTTTTTGTTTACTTCGCTTATTTCGGGCAAGGAGGTGAGTCGGTTTTCCAGTGCGCCGGCAAGGTCCTGCAATTTTATCCTTGATCCTGTGTCCAGCATTTTTACGTTTTCAAGATATATTCCAATATCGATTATCGCTTTCTGGGAGGTTTTCCAGCGGCGGATCACAGGCAGATCACGAATTTCCGCCGGTAATTTGACCCCGTTTACAGCGGAGCGGATATCGTTGAGCGCGTTGTCCATGTCGGCAAACCCGGGCTGGAATTCCAGGGTAATGGAGCAGCGACCCTCTGTGGAGGTGCTGCGGACTTCCTCAACTCCGTCGATCCCTTTAAGTTCTTGCTCCACCTTGCGGGTGACCAGCCGTTCCACGTCAGAGGGGGTAGCACCTGGATAGGAGATCGAAACGTGGATATTGGGAGAGGCAAAATCAGGCAGCTCTTCTTTTGGAGTGCGCGGCCAGGCTACGATTGCACCTATGAAGACGGCCATTACGATCATATTTGTCAGTAGATGGCGATGGGTGAAAAAAGCGATGATTCTTATGAGCATGGCTGTTACTCCTCCGTAACTTGAGAACAGGACGGTTACGACCTGCAGCTGACCCGGGATGAGCAGTCAGGCCCGATTCATGATAGTATCATTTCAGAAAATTGTGGAGAAAATATGGATGGGAACCGGAAAGGGTGTGGAAATCTGCAGAAGCTGACTCTGGAATAGCCCCTTAGCTTGCATGCTTCAGATACATTCCAGGGTGCTGTTTTAAGGAAGTTCTCCCCCTTCTCCCATAATTGTAACTCCTTTGATTATTGTCTTATCGAAAGAATGTCAGATTAAGTTCAGCTATCAAACTGTTCAGTCGTTTGCCGGTCCAGCTATGCCCTGGGCTTGCTATACGTTTTGAAGTTGATTTCAAACGTCTCGCCGGTAGGGGCGAATAGGCTACTGCTGAGTTTAATGGAAGAATGGAAAACTATTTTATATCTTCTATTTGTGGTCAGCGCTCTGGCGCTTATCTCGAAGGTTTGTGCGTTGCTGCTGGAGATGATGAGCCCTGTTATTGCAGTACTGGTGTCAGTATTGATGATCTGGATGCTGTTTGTGTTCACGCTGTTGTCCGTAACTGCTTCTTTGAAGGTGTAGTACAGGGTATCGTCTGGATATATGGACTGGTTTTCCAGCGGGTAACCTGCAATGAGGATCCCGTTGTCTGGCAGACCCGCCGCGGTAATTGCTCTATACGCGGGATCGTTGCTGCTGGAGTAAAAATTCTCACAGCCGCTGATTGTCGTTAGTAACAGAAGTGCTGATAGAACGAGTGTCATTGTGCGGAACATCTTTCATCCCCCGGTAGAGCCTGCTATTGTGTTCAATGCTCTACTATAATAATAAAAGTACAGCAGAAAAAAACAGATTTCAGGCGAGGTAAGACCGCTGTTATGCCGGCAGGGACGCTTTATCCTGCTTGTAGTGTATTATTTCACAAACAATCCCTATCATGCGATTGTCCTGGTTTTCCCGCTTGTCCTTCTCGCTTTTTCCGGATACACTGAATACATTACAAAGAATTGGAGCAGAGATGGCACAGGAGCAGATACCGCAATACGCCATGGATTTTGAAGAGTGGGATCCAATCAGGCAACGGGAAGTATTCACCAGAATCGGCTTTCCTGACCAGACCAGTGAGCGTCTTTTCCGTCTTCTCTGTCTTGAGGCGGCTGAGAAGAGAAGCAATCTGGTCAAAGTTCATGATCTGCTGGAACGCGTTTTGCGCTGGGCCGCGCATCCGGAGCATCAGAGACAGCAGCCGCGTTTCCCGCGGGCTGCATCAGTTCTGCAGAACCGGCTGGCGGCCTTTGTACAGCTTCTGGCTGCATCCGGACTTTGCGAAATAGAACAGGAAGGAGCTGTTTTGCGGCTTCATCCGCTGGATCGGGTCTCTGAGCTGTCGGCTAAGGCCCGTTTTGCTGATACGGTGGCTTCTATTCACGCCGCGCTCACTGCAGCCTCTGCTGATCCGGGCCTCTCTTTTCCCGGAGTGGATATGCTGAGCAGGGAAGGAAAACGGCTGGCGCGAACGCAACTCTCGCATAAGGAGTTCAATCAGAGCCTCATTCTTGATTCGGGTGATCCGGGAGATACGCTGCTGGAGATCAGTTTTCCATCCGGTGAAGGGGAGCTGGTTTTTCCCCGTTCTCTGGTCCTGGAAGTGAAGCGTGTGGCAATGGCCCGGATGATGGCCTATGTCGACAGGCTGGTCAACCATCTGACAGAGGATGCTTCCAACATGGCCCTTAGCCGGGTAAATAATATGCTGCAGAGTGCCTTCCCTTCCGGGTCCCCGGGCTGCCAGTATACTCTGGAGCGACTCTACGCTGCCATCTCTGGAGCAAACGGCAGTGTTGACGAACAGTTTGATGTCTGGTCTGCGGTCAGCCGCAGCTTGATTGATCAACTGAATCGAAGCCGCGAGAGCGACGAGGACGCTGTAGCGCTCAAGCAATCCCTGATCCTTCTTTACTCCTGGTTCAGTTATGCTCGTGATATGGAGCTTAAGGTCAAGGCCGGTGAGATGGTGCTTCTGGATATCCGCAATCACATGGCTGCTTTTCCCCGCTGTATCACTGAGCATGAGATCCTGCAGCGGAAGCCTGTGAAGGAATATTGTGCAAAATACGGTGCCGAGGATTTTGCAGCTCTCTTCCGACGTTTTCTTAGAGAGAACGATGTGCGTTCTCCTGAAGCGGTTCCTGGAGACTGCATCATAAGCCTGGAACCGGAGGATGGAGCGGTGGCCTTTATCCATACAGCCGGAGCTGCGGATTTTATGAGCAGACGTCTGGAGGTGGCCCGGGACCGGAAACTGGGGCTGGTGGCCCAGGAGTATCTGCTTCCCTGGCAGGCGCTGCTCAGAAGGGATCTGTACAGTGAGCGGGCGGCAGCTGTACTCAGCAATGAGAAGAAATTCCACTCTGATCTTGAGGTCGCTTTTGCCCGCCGTTATCCCTATTTGCAGGCGTTGCTTGCTTTTGCCGGCGCAGTTCCGGATCTGCTCATCCACATCTGTGAACGTGCGGAGATACCGCTGAACAGGTTTTTGACGCTGGAAGGGAAAATGAAATCTGTTGCAGCATTGCTGCCTGCGGATCGCCACACTATACTCAAGCGGCTCAATAAAACCCTCCCGCTCTGGCAAAGACTGGCCATGAGGTTGCTCCGTTTTTTCTTCAGCAGGGAACAGAGTCGTTCTCTCTGGCCGCTTATTCATGGTGCGTTGCATGGCAGGGAGGAGAAGAGAGAGCCGGTGAAAAAGGCACAACAGACAGACGGAAAGGTGCGTGCATCGGAGCTCTATCATGGGGCCCAGGGCCCGGACAAATAGTTTGCTGTGATATTGTCCTCCAGAAGGAGGGCCCGGATACTGCAACGGAGAAACGACGTCTGTTTGACTGAATTTACATCAGGGATTTATCTATTGACATTCGAGCCCGTTTTGCTATAAAATATGAAAAGCTGTTTATACATTATAATAAAATGGAGAAGGAAAATGAAAAAAATTTATGATAGTCTCTCTCCTTGCAGTCGCAGTGCTTTTTTCCGCTTGTGGTGAGGAGTTCAATACCGCAGATTTTAACGAGGGAAGGTATCTCGCTGCAGCCTCTGACGAAGCAAGGCGTTTCGATCCGCCTGTATGGAAGCCTGTTCAATTTTTGCAGTCGAAGGCTTACATTAGTAGATACCGCTGGATGTACGCTGAGCGCTTGCTTGTCAGAGCGCTGGTCAGAGTTATGCCTGAACCGAGGCAGCTGGACCTCTTCCTGAAAACCATCGAGGGCGGCTGGATGAAACTTCCTGCTGACAGAGCCAGAATGGTTGACCCCATCGATGGCTACCGGGAGATATGGGAGTTTGATGCTTCCATTGACAGCTCCAGACCCAGCATTGGGCCAGTTGCCCGTCATCCGTATGAGTTCAGCATCCGCTATCGCCTTGCAAACGGCGAAATCTACTGGGACCGCGGCAAACCCAGCGGCAAATCCAGCGGTTACCGGACCGGGCTCGGGGACGGAGTCATGCTCAGTAAGGAACTCAAACTTCTGAGGGACTATGACTTTGGAGTCAAGTCTACTTCCCGCTTTTTTTCAACTTTTCTGGTCCGCGAGGAATTTGCTGATGGCAAAGTTGCTGCTGATCTGGTTTACGCAACGTTCTCAACGAATGGCCAGCTAACGATTCAAAGAGACCCCTTCCGTCCTGAGGATGTCTTCAATTACCCTGATTATGGGTACGCTGTGCAGTATCCAAATGCCCATAGTCTACGACGCTGGACGATTACAAAGTATTTCTCTCCAGCTGTAGAAGAGGTGATCTATCATATCGAGTATCATCTGCTTGATCATGGCATAACCTATAGGGATGACAATTTTGGCCGCTATTATATTGTGAGAATGCGGTAACTCTAAGCCGGGTGGAAAGCGTTCTGCTCAAGTTTGAAGCAGGGGGCAGAGTTCAACCCCTGCTTCGTATATACCGAAGTCTGGAGTTCTTCCCCAATAAAATAAGAACTGATTTTTTCAGGGAAAATACAGATACTTACAATATGCTCTTTTTTTATTCTATTCACAACTTCCCAATATAATTTTTAATATAGAAGTCTTTCTTGTTGCTTTTTTTGCACTGGTTGTCTACGTGACGCACCCCACATTCTGCGCTGTAGAAGTGGAATTGAATAGATTAAGGAATTCTCATGTCCAGAACCCTCTATGTTATTGATGGCTTTGCTCTCATTTTTCGTGCTTATTATGCCTTTGTAAACCGTCCGCTGATCAACAGCCGCGGTGAGAATACAAGCGCGGTGTTCGGTTTTTTCCGGATGGTGTTCAAGCTTATTCGCGAGTATTCTCCGCAGGATCTGGTGATCGCCCTGGACGCGAAAGGAAAGAGTTTCCGTCATGAGTTGTACGGGGATTACAAAGCCAACCGGTTTAAGGCGCCGGAGGAGCTCCTGGTGCAGATCCCCTGGATCATAGAACTTATTGACAAGATGGGGATACCTTCCATTTCTCTGGAAGGGTTTGAGGCGGATGATATTATGGCCACTCTGGCAGGCAGCTGTCGGGAGAAGGGGTACAGCTGTCGTATTTTTTCCGGGGATAAGGATATCCTGCAGCTTCTCGGAGATGGTGTTGAGGTGCTGGCCTCCCCGCATGGCCGCCAGGAGATCACCTGTATTACAGAAGCGATGGTTCAGGATAAATTCGGGGTGCTCCCGGGGCAGATGGCCGATTATCTGGCTCTGGTAGGGGACAGCTCGGACAATGTACCGGGGGTGAAGGGGATTGGCGCTAAGGGAGCGGCTAAATTGCTGGTTGAGTACAGGAGCATTGCCGCTATTTATGAGAAACTGGAGCAGGTGAAGCCAGAGAGCATCCGGAAAAAACTGGAGGCAGGGCGTAAGGACGCTGACCTCAGCCTCAAGCTGGTGCGGCTGAATAGAGTGGAGAAGCTGGATTTTCCGGAAGAGCGATGGATTTTTACCGGCCTGCATGCAGAGCAGTCTGCGGGTAGACTGGTTGAGCTGGAGCTCAAGTCGCTTCTGGAAGATCCGTTGATGGAGAGCGGTGCTCTGGTTCCTGTTGCCCTGGAGAACAGAGAGCTGGATGCTGTGCTTGTAGATTCTGAAGAAAAGTTCAGAGAGGTCGTTCAGCAGCTGCTTGAGGCGGACCTTTTTGCTCTGGATACGGAAACCACCTCCCTGGATCCAATGAGCGGGGGGTTGCTGGGGCTGTCGCTCAGTTTTGAGCAGGGCAAAGGGTACTATATTCCGCTGGCCCATCGGCGGAATCCGATTCCAGCCGGAGAAGCGCTGGCTGTTATGAAGAAGACTCTGGAAGAATCGCAAGCAGTGATGATCGGGCAGAATCTCAAGTTTGACCTGTCGGTGCTTCGGGAGCAGGGGATAGAGCCGGGGTGCCCGCTGTTTGATACCATGGTTGCCGCCTACCTCTGTGAGCCGGGTCAGCGGTATAAGCTTGAGGAGCTGGCGCGCCGCTATCTGGGTAGAGAGATGATTGCGTATAAGGACCTGGTTCCGGAAAAAGAGATGACCCTTTTTGATGTAGCACTGAAAAAGGTTACTCTTTATGCTGCTGAGGATGCGGAAGTTGCCTTTTGCCTCCATGAGAAGCTGGCAGGAGAGCTTGAAGAAAAGGGGCTGACAGAACTTTCGAAGACTCTGGAGATGCCGCTGGTTTCTGTTCTCAGCCGGATGGAGCGGCGGGGGATCGCTCTAGATGGAAAACAGTTCGCCTCACTTTCAAAGGAGATTGAAGGACGGCTGAAGCAGGTGGAGAAGGCGGTTTTTGAAGAGGCGGGGGAGGAGTTCAATCTCAACTCTCCGAAGCAGCTCTCTGCGATTCTTTTTCAGAAGATGGGTATCCCTCCTGTCAGGAAGACCAAAACCGGATATAGCACAAACGAAGAGGTTCTTCTGGAGCTGGCGGCTGAGCATCAGATAGCGGTTCACATTCTTGCCTGCCGTAAATTGGCCAGGTTACGCAATACCTATGTGGAAGTGCTGCCTGCTCTTGTGCATGAGAAGAGCAGACGTCTCCATACCTCCTTCAATCAGACTATCGCAGCGACCGGCCGCCTTTCTTCCAGTAACCCTAATTTGCAGAATATTCCTATCAGGGAAGAGCTGGGTCGGGAGGTGCGGCGCGGTTTCATCGCTCCATCAGGGAAGAAATTGCTGTCAGCAGATTATTCTCAGATCGAACTGCGGGTACTGGCAGCCCTCTCCGGTGATCCTGAGCTGATCCGCTCCTATAATGAGGGGGCAGATATCCATAAACGGACCGCTGCTGCCATCTTTGCGGTGGAGGAGGCAGCAGTGGATAGGGAGCAACGGGCTATCGCCAAGACGGTCAATTTTGGGGTGATCTACGGACAGAGTGCCTTTGGATTGGCCCGTGAGCTGAAGATCGGTAGAGATGAGGCCCGGGGATTCATCGATGCTTATTTCGGGCTGTACAGCGGGGTGCAGAAATTTGTGAACGAGATTGTCACTCAGGCAGAGGGTGATGGATATGTTCGGACGTATTTCGGCCGTATCCGGTTTATCCCGGAGCTGGCCAGCAGAAATAAAATGACCTACGGCATGGGGAAACGGTTTGCCGTGAATACTGTCATCCAGGGGACAGCGGCTGATCTGATTAAGCTGGCTATGCTCAGGTTAGAAGAGGCGATCGCAGGGCAACGCCTGGCTTCCAGGTTGCTGCTGCAGGTGCATGATGAACTTCTCCTGGAAGTTCCAGATGCCGAGCTGGATCTGGTATCCGCTCTGGTAGAGAAAAAAATGAAGGAACCGTGGCCTTTTGAACTGCCGGTTGAGGTGGGTATCGGCAGTGGAGAGAACTGGGACGAGGCGCACTGAGATGAAAAAACGGGTGCTCGGGGTGACCGGTTTGATGGGCAGTGGTAAGGACACTGTCTGCCGTTTTCTGCGTGAGCTGGGTGTGGATGAGATCGATGTGGATTGGGTGGGGCACATAGTGCTGCGTGAAAAGCAGGAGCAGGTGAGGACCCTCTTTGGTGCATCAGTATCGACCGCTCGGGGGATTGATCGCAGAGAGCTGGGTCGGGTTGTGTTTTCTGATCCTGGAGCTCTGAAACAACTGGAGCGACTCCTCCATCCGGAGATGGTAGTCCGTGTTCGGCAGCGGATAGACGGGATCAGTTCGCCTGTGGCTATCAATGCTGCTGTCCTGTATACGATGGGGCTGGATGAGCAGTGTGACGGCGTGCTCAGGGTCTGCGCACCTGATTCAATACTCATTTCCAGACTGGTTTCCAGAAGCGGGATACCTCCTGCGGAAGCCGCACGACGGCTTGAGGAGCAGAAAAGCGTAAACCCGGAGCTGAATTCATCCGAAGTAGTGATTGAGAACGCCTGTACCCCTGAAGCTCTCAGGGATAAGGTCAGGGCGTTCGCAGAATCATTCTTCGGGGAGGGCCCCTATGGAACAACCGCAGGGACGAAATGGCCGCAGGGAGATGTATATCCTCAGCCTTGACAATAACCGCATCTTCTGGATTCTTTCTATTGCGCTTCTTGTGCTTGTATTTCTTTTTCTACTTGGCTACTGGATCGGACAGGACCACTCGGATACAGGGCTACAGAGTAGCATACGCCATAGCAATCGATCTGTGGATGAGCATCTCGGTTCGTTGAAGCGGATGCTTGATGGCCGGCGGGCAGCTGTGCCTTCAGCGAGCCTTGCAGGAGGGCGGTCTGCTGCTATGCCTCAGAGTAGAGCCGGGAAAACAGCTGCCCTTCAGGATGGTAAGAAGCTTGTCGGAGCGCTCGGATTGAAAGCCGATTCTTTGTCTCCAGAAGAGAAGCGGGAGCTGACAATGCTGCAGAAGGATGCGGTACGGCCGCTTGTAAAGAAGACGGTTGTTCCGATTAAGCGAGTTGCTGCCAGACGACGGAGTGCGCGTAAAATCGCCCGGCAGACCAGGAGGGTGCGCAGAGGCGATTCTGTGTATTCCCCCTCCGGGAAGTATGCAATTCAGGTGGCGTCACTGGGGAGTTCCGGTGGTGCCTCCCGTCTTCGAGGCCGGCTTTCCAGCCGCTCTTTTCGGGCCTATATCAGCCGCGCTACTGTTAATGGTAAGCGCTATTACAGGATCAAGGTGGGCCGCTTCTCTTCCTATTCTAAAGCACGTCAGGTGCTTGCATCCCTTCAACGGACCAGCTATGGACGTGGGAGTTATATTGTGACAAATTAGGGGCGTTTTGAAGTCGGAGTTCTTGTACAACACCCTTATCCATAGTTCAATGAGGCATAGCAGGGACCGGCGGGAATTCCATGCAACAATTCTGAAATGGCCTGATCTTAAAATTAGGCTGCCAATTACAATACTATAGTGATGGATTATTGCACCCGCGGATGTGTGCACCACGAGCTGATGCGCTCCATCCCCTCCCGGCAGCTGCGAACCCAACCTACAGATCTATTTCCCCCGCAAATTCAGGCTGACTCTCCGGCTTCCCAGGAAGGGCGTGGCATCTGGGACAGCCTTTGATGAACACCTTGTCTCTGGGGACCGCCTTATAGATCTCGGCATACAGCTTATCCGAGGGGCCCATCTCAGAACCGCAGATCGGGCAGATACGCATTCCCGGTTTAGCAGGAGGCTCAAGCGTCCTGGCCTCAGGCTCACCTCTCTTTTTTTTCGTTTTGCCTCTCTTTTTTGCAGCCCTTCTTCCCTCGGTCGCTGTGACCGCATAGAAATAGATCACCAGAACCGTTCCGATTCCGAGAAGGATATATTCCAAAGCGGCCTCCGTCCCTTTTTTCCACCTGTTACAAGTATCGGCCGCATCCACCCCTCATTTGAATAGCAGGGGCAGAATAAATTTGATTCCATTTCATGAAAACAGTACTTTTCAGGCAAAAGCGGAATAAACCGCTTAAAATTTAAGCAGCTCTTAAAAATCTGGCTAACTCACTTAGCCCTGTCTGCATACATAGAGGAGGGGAACATGTACAATCCGCCGGACCTTAAAAAAGAGGGGCTCTATGATCCTGAGTATGAGCACGACAACTGCGGTGTGGGCTTCGTAGCGAATATTAAAGGCCAGAAAGTGCACACAATCATCAAACAGGGGCTGAGAGTACTGAAAAATCTGGTCCACAGAGGCGCCATCGGAGGTGACCTCAAGACCGGGGACGGGGCGGGCATTCTCACCCAGCTTCCAGATGCTTTTATGCGCAAAGTCTGCGGAAAAGAAAAGTTCGAGCTGCCTGAAGCCGGGAAATACGGCGTCGGCATGTATTTCATCCCTATGGATGAGACCAGAAGCAAACGGGCTGTGGAGATCATCACAGACTCGATCAAGGACAACGGCGGCACCCTTCTCGGCTTGCGCGGTGTCCCGGTCAATCCAGGCAGCCTCGGCCCGATCGCAGTGGAACATATCCCCCACATCCTCCAGGTATTCGCCAGTTTCGGCGATAAAAGCGGGGACGATCTGGAGCGGCGCCTCTACGTGGCTCGCAAAGTTTCTGAACACACCGCTGCAGCAGAGGGCATGGATGCGATCCAGTTCTACTGCTGCAGTTTCTCTTCAAGAACCATTGTCTATAAAGGCCTCCTCAATCCGGACCAGATGCAGGAGTTCTACCCGGACCTGGCTGACGAGGAATTCGTGAGCGCTCTGGCGCTGGTTCACCAGCGCTACAGCACCAACACGCATCCCAGCTGGCCTCTGGCTCAGCCGTTCCGCTTCCTGGCGCATAACGGGGAGATCAACACCCTGCGCGGCAACATCAACAAAATGCGAGCCAGAGAACACTCCATGCGCTCTGACCTCTTCGGAGACGATCTGGAAAAAGTCTGCCCTGTTATCGAAAGCGCCGGAAGTGACTCCGCCTGTTTCGACAATATGTTCGAGCTGCTGGTCAACGGTGGTCGAAGCATGGCGCACTCCGCTATGATGATGGTCCCTGAAGCTTTCGGGGTGAAATACCATATGAGTGAAGACAAACGCGCCTTCTATGAGTTCCACTCCAGCTTCATGGAGCCATGGGATGGACCCGCGGCTCTGGTCTTCACCGATGGCCGCAGAATTGGCGCCACGCTGGACCGGAATGGGTTGCGCCCGGCTCGTTTCACCATCACCAGAGACGGCTTCATTGTTCTGGGCTCTGAATGTGGAGTGATAGAAATCGAACCGGGACGCATTCTCAAACGGGGACGGCTGCAACCAGGCAAAATGATGGTGGTTGACACAGAAGCCGGCCGGATCATGGATGATGTAGAACTCAAGGCGAGCGTATCCAGACGCAAACCGTACCGCCACTGGCTTAACAAACATAAAATTGAACTTAAAGGACTCTTTGGCGAGACTGTTTGCGCGGAACCGGACCACGATACTCTGGTCACCACCCAGAAAATTTTTGGCTATACAAAAGAAAACATCGAAGATGTTCTTATCCCTATGGCCTCCAACGGCCAGGAGCCCACTGACTCCATGGGGGCAGACGGCTCCCTGGCGGTTCTTTCCGAAAGGCCGCAGCTGCTGTTCGACTATTTCAAGCAGCTCTTCGCCCAGGTCACCAACCCGCCGATCGATCCGATCCGTGAAGGACTGGTGATGTCCCTGATGAGTTTCGTGGGAAGAGAGCACAACCTCCTGGACGAGACCCCCTACCACTGCCATAAACTGAAACTGCCGCATCCGATCCTCACCAACGCAGATCTCAAAAGGATCAAAGAAGGCAAGGACGAGATCTTCCGATCTGAAGTCATCCCGGCAATCTTTCAGGCTAACGGCGGAGAGGATGCGCTGGAACGTGGACTGCAAGAGATGTTCGCCAGAGCTTCAGAAGCTATCCATGGCGGCGCTTCCACTGTGATCCTGAGCGACCGGGGCGTCAACAAAGAGATAGCCCCGATCCCGATCCTCCTGGCCGCCACCGGACTCCACAGCCACCTGATTCAGGAGGATATCCGGGACATGGCCGGTATTATCGTGGAAACCGGAGAAGCCCGCGACGTGATGCACATCGCGCTGCTGATCGGCTACGGCGTCAATGCGGTCAATCCTTATCTGGCCTTTGAAACTCTGGCCTCCCTGAAATCAGGAGGAGCACTCGCCGAGCTGGATATCGACACAGCGGCCGACAAATACATCACGGCGGTCAAGAAGGGTCTGCTCAAGATATTCTCCAAGATGGGGATCTCCACTCTGCGCTCCTACAGAAGCGCTCAGATATTCGAAGCGGTCGGCCTCAACAAAGAGCTGGTGGATAAATACTTCACCAATACCGTTTCCCGCATCCAGGGCATCGGTCTGAAAGAGATCCAGGAAGAGACGCTGCAGCGGCATTGCCTGGCTTTTGTCAAATCCCGATTCTCCGGGACTCTGGAGATCGGTGGTGCCCACCGGATCCGGGTTAAATCCGAAAATCACCTCTGGACACCGACCACAATCAGCAACCTGCAGCGATCCTGCCGGGAGAATGACTACCAGCTGTACAGGGTCTATGCTGATGAGATCAACAAGCAGGCCGGCAAGCTTAACACCCTGCGCGGACTCTTCTCTTTTAAAAAGGGCAACTCTATTCCGCTTGATCAGGTGGAACCAGCCTCAGAAATCGTTACCCGATTCGCCACAGGCGCTATGTCCTATGGCTCCATCAGTAAAGAGACGCATGAGGCGCTCGCTATTGCCATGAACAAACTGGGCGGCAAGAGCAATACTGGAGAGGGTGGTGAAGAGGTCGAACGGTTCACGCCGGGTGCGGACGATACCAGCAGCCGCAGCGCGATCAAACAGGTCGCATCCGGCCGTTTTGGCGTTACCACAGAGTATATGGTCAATGCTGACGAACTGCAGATTAAGATGGCCCAGGGCGCCAAGCCAGGGGAAGGGGGCCAGTTACCCGGACACAAGGTCAACAAGATCATCGCTAAAGTGCGCCACAGCACGCCAGGCGTGACCCTGATCTCTCCCCCCCCACACCACGACATCTACTCCATCGAGGACCTGGCGCAGCTCATCTTTGATCTGCATAACACCAACCCGAAAGCGCGCGTTTCTGTGAAACTGGTTTCTGAGGTGGGTGTGGGTACTGTCGCCGCAGGTGTGGCCAAAGCGAAATCCGACATGGTCCTGATCAGCGGCCACGACGGAGGGACAGGTGCTTCTCCGAGAAGCAGTATCCTCTCCGCCGGTCTTCCATGGGAGCTCGGGCTCGCAGAAACGCAGCAAACCCTGGTCAATAATAAGCTCCGGGATAAAATTCGGGTACAGGTCGATGGCCAGATGAAGACCGGCCGCGACGTGGTTGTCGGCTGTCTGCTCGGCGCCGAGGAATTCGGCTTCGCCACTGCTCCGCTTGTAACCCAGGGCTGCGTAATGATGCGCAAATGCCATAAGAACACCTGCCCTGTCGGGGTTGCTACCCAGGATCCGGAACTCCGTAAAAAGTTCAACGGTGGCTGGAGCAATCTCTACAATTATATGATGTTCGTGGCTGAAGAGATAAGGGAACTCATGGCGGAACTCGGCTTTAAAACCATGGATGAGATGGTCGGCCGTGCCGATATGCTGGAAACTAATGAAGCGCTCCTCCACTGGAAAGCCAGAGGGCTGGACTTCTCCAGCATCTTCCACACCGGCCACTTCAATAAAAAGACTGCGCTGCGCTGCACCATCGGCCAGCAGCACGATTTCAGCAATCTGCTCGACAAAAAGCTGATCCAGCTGTGCAAGCCGGCACTGGAGAACAAAGAAAAAGTCCAGCTCCGGATGCCGATAAAGAACCGTCACCGCACCTGTGGCGCGATGCTGGCCGGGGAGATTGCCCTCCGCTACGGTGGGGACGGACTCCCGGCGGAAACCATTGATGTCACCTTTGACGGCTCCGCAGGACAGAGCTTCGGTGCCTTCATGAGCCCGGGGATGAGCTTTCGACTGCACGGAGAGGCCAACGACTACATGGGCAAAGGGATGTCAGGCGGACAAATCGTGGTCCGGCTGCCTGAAAAGATGGACATCATCTCACAGGACAACATCATTGTCGGAAACACCCTCCTCTACGGAGCTACCGGCGGCGAGGTCTTCATCAACGGGATGACCGGAGAACGTTTCTGTGTGCGCAACAGTGGCGCGACCGCTGTGGTGGAAGGCGTGGGAGACCACGGCTGCGAATATATGACAGGCGGCACAGTTGTAGTCCTCGGCAAGACCGGGCGCAACTTTGCGGGCGGGATGAGTGGCGGTGTTGCCTATGTCCTCGACGACAACCAGCTGTTTGACACCCTCTGCAATCTGGACATGGTGGATATCGAACCGGTGATCATAGAAGAGGACCAGGAGGCCCTCAAAAATCTGGTCACCCGGCACGTAGAACTGACCGGAAGTAGATATGCGGAAGGCATTCTCAATAACTGGAGTGAGTATTTGCCCCGCTTTGTCAAAGTGATGCCGATCGAATACCGCAGGGCTCTTGCCCGGCAGCGTCTCGATGAAGAGAGCGATACCGACACTGTCGTCGTCACTGAGGAGGTGTTTTCCAGAAATGGGTAAGCCAACAGGATTTATGGAATACAGCCGCGAGGTCTGGGAAGAGCGGCCGGCCGAGGAGAGGCTCAAGGACTGCAAAGAATTTCGTCTGCCGTTCTCCAGGGATAAACTGTGCGAGCAGGGTGCCCGCTGCATGGACTGCGGCATTCCTTTCTGCCACTCCCACGGTTGCCCTCTGGGCAATTTGATCCCGGACTGGAACGATATGGTGTACAACAACCGGATGAAGGAGGCGATCAACCTCCTCCACCACACCAACAACTTCCCGGAATTTACGGGACGGATCTGCCCCGCCCCCTGCGAGAAAGCGTGCACTCTCTCCATCAACGACGCTCCGGTAGCCATTGAGCTGATTGAAAACGAAATCATCGAATATGCTTTTGCTCAAGGCTGGGTTACACCCCTGCCCCCGGTGGAAACAACCGGAAAAAAGGTCGCTGTTGTTGGCGCCGGGCCGGCCGGACTGGCTGCGGCCCAGCAGCTGCGCCGCGCCGGACACGCTCTCACCGTGTTTGAGCAGGACGAAAGAGCCGGGGGGCTCCTCACTTTCGGTATCCCGGACTTCAAACTGGAGAAAAACATTGTTGTCCGGCGTATTGAACAGATGGTTGCAGAAGGCGTTGACTTCAAATACGGCGTAAAAGTTGGAGAAGATATATCTGTCGGTTATCTGAAGACGGAATTCGACGCTATCGTACTCGCCTGCGGTGCCAGAGTACCGCGCGACCTTCAGGTACCAGGACGGGAGCTGGACGGCGTTCACTTTGCCATGGACTTCCTCACTCAGAACAACCGCAGAGTCAACGGAGACCCTATCCCCGCTTCTGAAGAGATCACAGCCAGAGATAAAATTGTCGTGGTCATCGGCGGCGGTGATACAGGCAGCGACTGTGTGGGCACCAGCAACAGGCAGGGCGCCAGAAAGGTCTACCAGATTGAGTTGCTCCCCATGCCACCAGACCACCAGGAGCCCTGGAACCCCTCCTGGCCTGACTGGCCGGCAATTCTGCGTACTTCCAGCTCCCATCGCGAGGGCTGCGAACGAATGTGGGGTATTGCAACAGCGGAACTCAAGGGTAACGGGAAAGTGCAGAGGATCATCGCCGATGAAGTGGAATGGCTCACTCCCGGGACCCCGGGCGGACGACCCTGGATGAAGATCAAAGAAGGCGGCCGCTTTGAACTGGAAGCTGAACTGGTCCTTCTGTCCATGGGTTTTGTTCATGTGGAACATGGCAAGCTGATCAATGAACTTGGTGTGGGCCTGGATGAGCGGGGCAATGTGAAAACAGACGACTACGGAGTAACTTCCGTAGAAGGCATTTTCGCTGCCGGAGACACCCGTCTCGGGGCCTCTCTTGTGGTTCGCGGGATAGCGACAGGCCGCAAGGCCGCGATCGCCTGCGACAGATATCTGATGGGCGACAGCTTTATCCCTGATACAACCCTGCTGTGATAAAGAGCATCACCACCTGGAAGCAGGGAATAATTTTCAGGCTGTTCGTAACCCTTTTCTTTCTTCACCCTCTTCCTGGAAAGCCGGGATCTCTGTACAGCTGAACACAGACCGGCTGCGTGGGACAGCGCAACCTGATCCTCAAGAATAGCTGCGATCAGAGACTCAAACCCATTTTCTTTACCGGCCATTCTATTATGCGGCCCTCTTCCCCTGCTTCACGTGACAGACATCTGACCTGCTCCTGAGGCTTTCGCCTGTAAAACCTGGAATATCGGAATAATCCCTGATTGTGGCTCAAATAGAGCTCCAGGCTGATGCGTACCAGTTGCCCGCGGCTGATCCCATTTGCTTGAGCAGCATCTCCCAGCGCTTCATACATACGCTTCGGCAGAGTAATCTGTTCAGACGAATACCCCCGCCGGAAGAAGCCTCTGCCCGAGGGTGGGCAATGGAGCCGTAGCTTCCCATTCACATACAAAAGCAGCGCCTCCTTCACTGCCAGGCAGGCCAGCTCCACAAACCGCTTACCATTTCTTCTCTTCCAGACCGCAATCTTCTGCTGCAATCCGGCGCCACACCTGAAATTGAACTGTACATCTGTATTGTTAGTATCCATACCCATTGGAACCAGAAACTGCGCTTCGGGTTCTGGTTTTTATGAAAAAAATTCATAGAAATGCAACACGCCTCATCCCGGGATGCTGGTCCCGGGGTTTTGAATATTTGCTCCGGGCTGACGGTTACAGCTTCATTCATAAAGAAGTACGTTGCCGGCTCTGCTCAAATCGAGCTGTCAGCCACACTGCCGTCACTTTCGTCAGGGATCAGGATATGGCATTGTCGCCTGTCTCAGTGCAGATCCTGGAGGGATACCCGTTGCTCATCAGTTGCATACTAATCCGAGTACACATACGATGATGCTTCTCTGGAGCTGGCAATGATCGTTCGCTTTGATGTCATCAAAAATAAGGATTTCGGCTTTAACATCCATGCCGGGCCAGCCATCGGATACAACCGCTTCTCACAGGTGGCCAGAGCTCCGTCAGAAAAATACGAAGACCACGCGGAGAGAACTGATATCAATCTATCCGTTTATCCTGGCATCGGCTTCAGCTTCGCATTCTTTGAAATAGAAGTTCGATATAACCATGGCTTTACAGACATGCACAGCAGCAACTCTACTGAAGCAACATTAAGTGGCTTTTTTGCAACGGCCAGTACATGGTTATAAAAATAAAAATACAGGAGAAACTTAATGAAAAAAACAATACAATACACAGGCGTCAGGGGGAGGGTGGCATGGGGGGCTCATAGCTGCTAAGAAACAGCGCAAAATCTACGCTATGCTGACCAATATTGATCCCGGACCCTATACTGAAAAACCTGCAAGAAAAGTATTGGAGGATTTTGGTGTGAAATACAGGATCACAAATCAGCCCACAGTTTCTTCCACCAACGGGAAGCCGGATCAGATCCCTCCTTTTATCAAAGGAAGTAAATTCCCGAAATCTGATCGGGATTTCAGCGCACTCAAGGACAAAACAAAAGCCAGACTTGTTCTGGAATTCAGAGTTACTGGATTCTCTATTATCCAGAACCGGGGTCTCGCCGGGACTAGGATGTGGTCATCGAGATATTGGGTATCCTCCATGATCTTACAACAGGTACTAAAATCTGGCAATCCGTTGGTTCCTCAAAAATTGACTTGACGGGTATTCTCTCTCAGAAATGATTGCCGATAAAGGCAGGGCTATCAAAACTTATATGAAAATGGATCTTCACCGGTCGCTCCGCAAAGTCATTTCTGAATTGCGCAACTGATCTGTTTCATGCACCTGGCCAACAACTCCCTGTGGGACAGCTGCATCGCCCTGAAACAACAGTCTCCTGATCGCTTCAATAAATATAGGTACCTTATATATACTGCAGCTCTATCAAGGGAGACAGCCATGAAGATCGCCCTCGCACAGATTGACCCGATCATCGGAGACTTCTATTATAATTACGCCCTGATTCTGCGCGCCTACGAAGAGGCGGCCGCACAAGGGGCAGAGCTGGTGATCACTCCTGAACTCTCTCTCACCGGCTACACCCCCTGCGACATTCTCACCATCCCCTCTTTCCGCTGCTCCTGCGAAACCTGGACAGCAAAGCTGGCCGCTCAAACCAGGCGGTGCGGGCTCATCTTCGGCAGCCCCCGGACTGAACCCCGCAACAGCAGGCTCTATAACAGCGCTGTGCTGGCCGCTGAAGGGAAAATACTCTTCAGCCAGGCAAAAACCCTCCTCCCCTTCTATGACATTTTCGACGAAACCCGATACTTTACCCCTGGCCCTGAGCCGGAAATATGCAACTTCAGAGGAACAGCGCTCGGCATCACAATCTGCGAGGACAGCTGGAACATCCCCGGACTCCTGGAAGAAAACCTCTATTCAACAGACCCGGCCAGTATCCTGGCCCATAAAGGTGCCGCCATAATCATCAACATCTCTGCCTCTCCTTTTCAGAAAGGGAAAACAGGCATGAGAAGGAAAATAGCCGCATATCACAGTGAAAAGCATAACCTCCCGTACCTGCTTGTCAATACAACCGGGGCCAACGATGAGCTGATCTTTGATGGCAGCAGTTTCTTCTACAGTCCTGATGGCAAAATTCAGGCGTGTGACAGCTTCAAGGAAGAGCTCCTCATTGTTGACACCAATGATATCAAAGAAAAAAACAGGACCTTGCCTGATGAAACACAGCTCCTCCACGACGCACTGATCACAGGTATCCGCGGCTATGCCCGGAAATGCGGCTTCAAACAGGCTGTGATCGGCCTATCCGGAGGCATTGACTCCGCACTCAGCGCAGCTCTGGCCTGTGAAGCGATGGGACCGGAGACTGTTCACGGCATCACAATGCCTTCCATGTACTCTTCCAGAGGGAGCGTCGCTGATTCGCAGTCGCTTGCTGATAACCTCGGAATAGGTATTAAAACCATAGCCATCAAAGGGATCTACGACAGTTTCATCGCCGGACTGGAAAACAGCTTCACGGGAACAGAGCCAGGTGTTGCTGAGGAAAATCTCCAGGCCAGGATTCGAGGCAGCCTGCTGATGGCGGTCTCCAATAAATTCGGACAGCTTTTGCTTACAACAGGGAATAAAAGCGAAATGGCGATGGGGTATTGCACGCTGTACGGAGACATGAACGGCGGGTTAGCGGTCCTGGGAGATGTCTTCAAAACCAGAGTCTACGAACTCTCCCGCTGGATCAACCGCGACAGAGAAATCATCCCCTGGAATACAATCCACAAACCACCCTCAGCAGAGCTGCGGCCGGATCAGAAAGACCAGGACAGTCTCCCGCCCTATGATATCCTGGACAGGGTCCTCAGACTCTATCTGGAGGAACACCTGTCAGGAGAAGAGATCATACAGCAGGGATTCGATGAAGAAACCGTGACCCGTGTCCTCCGCACTGTCCGCCTGAACGAATACAAACGACGACAGGCGCCACCTGTGCTCCGGGTCACAGGCAAAGCTTTCGGCACAGGAAGAAGAATCCCCATCACAGCTCGATTCTGAAATGTTTTTTCAACCGGAAAATGTGCGGCTGCCAGATTGCGCTTCAGACGTTTTTCTTTTCGGTATTCTATTTCAGCAATGAAGATAGAATCAAGAAAAGTTATGGACGACTTTTTCTCTCGCTCAGCATCTATAATGATTTCGTCCAGCTGAGAAAGGATGCCTTTCATTTTGAG
>Ga0056109_1000156_pt1 | contig 26175 bp, 25 predicted proteins | sample WorMetG1BERMUDA2_FD_80077 | JGI IMG/M metagenome (GOLD analysis project Ga0056109, IMG submission 80077) | Marine gutless worms symbiont microbial communities from Max Planck institute for Marine Microbiology, Germany - Inanidrilus... ...
ATCAACACTTCGATATAGGCATCAGTGGCAGCCATCAGTTGTGCATACCCCATCTGTGCAACGACCATTTTCACGATCCTATACTCACGCCACTCGTTTTGTCAAGTAATGCTCATAAATCCCAAAAAAAGACGGCGCCAAGTGTTTGTAGTGAATACGTTATCGTACACCCTCGAATTACAGCTGCTGCAACGCAGCAATCGGGTCTTCGGTGGGCATCAGCGGCGCCGCGAAAGCGAGCCAGGCGAAGCGGTTGCCCTGACGCAGGTCGATCCCGTCGGGATCGCAGCCGACCGCCTTCCAGCGGTCGCCCCGCCGGCCCAGCCGGTCGCGGACAAGCCGTTGAATCAATTCCGAATGCGCGTTGTTCAGGCGCTCCAGAAGCTCGGTTTCCGCCGCCGCCAGTGCGCTGCCGTCGACGTGCCAGCCGGCGGCCTCGATCCAGTGGGCGCGGGCGAAACCACCGACGTAGTGGACCCGTTCGACGCCCAGACGGTAGAACCCGAAGTCGGCGAATCCGGCGTAGCCCCGGGCCGAAGGGTGGTGGGCCAGAAAGCGCGTCGAGGCGGCGCCACCGACGATCGGCGCCACCCGGCCCTGCAGTCCGATTCGCGGACCGGTCTGTGGATTGACCCGGCCGCGCGCCTCTTCGAGCAGCAGCGAGGCACGGTCGTCGGCCTTCAGGTTGCGGGTGTGGTCGGCCAGGTCCGACAGCAGTAGCAGCACGTCGCCGGCGGGATCGGAGGCGATGGTGACCAGCGAGGCGTAGGGCGCGCCGTCGGCCAGTGTCGCCAGCGTGCCCGAGCGGGCGCGGCGCAGGATCTGGCGTGCCTGGAAGGCGACGCCGCCCGCCGCCATCACGCCTTGGTCGCGCTCTGCAGCACCATGTCGCGCAGGGTGACGATGCCGACCGGCTCGCGGTTGCCGTCGACCACCAGGGCGCGCGACAGCTTGAACTTCTCGAGCAGGCGCGAGGCGTACTTGACATTCATCTCGACCTGCAGGGTCAGCACCGGCTTGGTCATGATGTCGTAGACGTAGGTGCGGTCCGGCGCGCGGTCGACCGCGACCACCTCGCGGGCCAGGTCGCTGACCGTGACCAGGCCGCATTCGTCGGCTTCGTCGTGGCGCGGCACGACCAGCGAGCTGACGCCGGTCTGCTTCAACAGGTCGATGGCTTCCTGCGCTGTGGCGGTGCGGGCGATCGTGCGCAACTCCTGCGTCATCACGTCGCCAACTTTGGTATAGGTGGTCTCGCTCATACCTCGTCCTCGATTTCCTGCAGCAGGGTGGGCAATTGCGTGGTCAGGCCGACCGCATCGTCGATATTGATCTCGAATGCGATGCCGGCGCCATGAACTTTGTCAAATTCGCCGGCGGCGGCGATGGTTTCGAGGATCTCGCGCGAGCGCGTCGCCGCGACCAGGAACAGCAGCAGGTCGCGCTGGGCGCTGAGATCGAGGCCGAGGAAAGTCTTCTCCGGCTTCAATCCCTCGCCGCGCACGCTGGTGACCGTGGTGGCGCCGGTGGCGCCGGCCTCGCGCGCGGCGTCGATGACCACGTTGGTGCGGTCCTCGCTTACCAAGGCAATGATCAGTTTGAGGTTCATGGGTTCGACTCCTCATCCCCCTTTGGTCGACCCTCGCGCTGGCGGTACCATTGCGCGATCATGGTGTACCCCATGACCGACATCATTGGAAACACACTGGCGAAGGCAATCAGTCCAAATCCATCTATCAGCGGGCTGCGCCCGGGAATCGTTGAGGCCAGGCCGAGGCCCAGCGCGGTGACCACCGGCACGGTGACCGTCGAGGTCGTAACACCGCCGGAATCGTAGGCCAGCGGAATGATCGTCTTCGGTGCCCGTAGGGTCTGCAGAATGACGATCACGTAGCCGGCGATGATGTACAGCGGCAGCGGCGTGCCGGTGACGATGCGGAAGGTGCCGATCGAAACGCCGACGGCGACGCCGACCGCCACCGCCACGCGCAGGCCCCAGGCATTGACCGCACCGCCCGAGATCTCGCCGGCCTTGACCGACACCGCGATCAGCGCCGGCTCGGCCACCGTGGTGGCGAAGCCGATGGCGGCGGCGAAGATATAGACCCACATGTAGTCGGTCCACTGCGGCGCCGCCGGCACCTCGGCGCCGGCGCCGTAGACGAAGTCGGGCGAGGTCAGCTGCTTGGCCATGGTCTCGCCGATCGGGAACAGCGCCTCCTCGAGCCCGACCAGGAACAGGCTCAGCCCCATCAGCACGTACAGGAAGCCCCAGGCGATCTGCACCAGGTTGGCCGGCCGCTGGCGAATGATCAGGAACTGGAAGAAGAACAGGATGGCGGCGATCGGCAGCACGTCGAAGATCGTACCGATGGTGGTCATGGCGATGTGTTCGATCAGGGCCATGTCACATCACCATGCCGAAAATGAGCACGAAGATCATCGGCGTCAGGCTGGCGAAGGCGACCAGGCCGAAGCCGTCGATCAGCGGGTTTCGGCCGCGGATGGTCGAGGCCAGGCCGACCCCCAGCGCCGCGACCAGCGGCACCGTGATGGTCGAGGTGGTGACGCCGCCCGAATCGTAGGCGATGCCGACGATCTCGTCCGGCGCGATGGTGGTCAGCAGCACCACCGTGATGTAGCCGCCGATGATCAGCAGCGGCAGCGGCCAGCCCTTGAGGATGCGGAACACACCCAGCACCAGGGCGGCGCCGACCGACAGCGCCACGGTCAGGCGCAGGTTGAAGGCGTAGCTGTCGCGGGCCTCGGCGTTGTTGTCGATGGCGCCGGCCTTGCCGGCGACCTCGGCCGCCTTGTCGGCGACGGCGATCAGCGCCGGCTCGGCGACCGTGGTGCCGAAGCCGAGGCAGAAGGCGAACGTGAGTAGCGCCGCCAGGCTGCCCTTGCGGGCGAAGGCGTGGGCCATGGTCTCGCCGAGCGGGAACAGGCCCAGCTCCAGCCCCTGTACGAACAGGGCGAGGCCGAGCAGGACCAGCGCGAGGCCGATCAGGATGCGTTGCAGGTCGGGAAACGGCTGCTGGATCACCGCGACCTGGAACACCACGATGACGATCACGATCGGCAGCAGGTCGCGCGCCGCGCCCAGCAACAGTTTCATGAATCCGCTGATCGGCGTCATGCGCGCACTCCACGACGGCCCCGTCCGGGCCGCCCCTCCTCGCGAAAGCGAACGGGCGCATGGTGTCGAAGCACCACGCGCCCGTCAAGCACGCATATCGGGACGGCTCGAGACCGGCTTTGATTTGTCGTGCGTCGGTGCACGGTGCTAGGCCGAGCCCGGGCAGCAGCGCTATGATTTCGCCACAAAGGCGCCGTAAGCCTATATCTGCAACGGTTTTGCTGTGATGAGAGAACCCAAATGACCTACTCGATCGCCCTGGTGGACGACGACCGCAACATCCTGACCTCGGTATCCATGACCCTGGAAGCCGAGGGATTCAAGGTGACCACCTACAAGGACGGCGCCGAAGCCCTGAGCGGCATGGAGCGCGCGCCGGTCGACCTCGCGGTGCTGGACATCAAGATGCCGCGCATGGACGGCATGGAACTGCTCGGGCGGTTGCGCAAGAGCTCCAACCTGCCGGTGATCTTCCTGACCTCGAAGGACGACGAGATCGACGAGGTCCTGGGCCTGCGTATGGGCGCCGACGACTACATCACCAAGCCGTTCTCGCAGCGGCTGCTGATCGAGCGCATCCGCTCGATCCTGCGCCGCCAGGAAGTGCTCAGCGCCGATGACGTGGCGCAGACCGAGGACAAGGACGCGATCCGCCGCGACGACCTGGTGATGGAACCGTCGCGCCACCTGTGCACCTGGAAGGGCGAAGCGGTCAACCTGACCGTCACCGAGTTCATGCTGCTGTATTCGCTGGCCAAGCGCCCGGGCCACGTCAAGAGCCGCGACCAGTTGATCGACGCCGCCTACGGCGAACACATCTACGTCGACGACCGCACCATCGACAGCCACATCAAGCGGCTGCGCAAGAAGTTCCGCGACATCGACGGCGAGTTCGCCGAGATCGAGACCCTGTACGGTGCCGGGTATCGTTACCGCGGCACCTGACGCGCCGCTGTAACCCGCCGTGTGAGAGCGCTACACTCTCGCCATGAGCAGGCACAAGGGCGACGACGGACACGAGCGGAAACGGCGCATTCGCACCGTGTCGCCGATCACGCGCCGGCTGCTGACCATCAACCTGGTCGCCCTCGCCATCCCCATCGCCGGCCTGCTCTACCTGGAGGACTACCGCCGCGGCCTGATCGAATCCGAACTCAAGGCGCTGCAGATGCAGGCGCGCTTGTTCGCCGCGGCGCTGGGCGAGGGCGCGGTGACCACCAGTTCGAGCGAGGCGCAGCAGATCCGCCGCACCATCGCCAACCAGATGGTCCGGCGCATGGTCGAGACCACGCGCACGCGCGCCCGTCTGTTCGCCATCGACGGCAGCCTGGTCGCCGATTCGCGGTTGCTGCTCGGCTCGGGCCGGGTGGTCCAGGTCGAGGAACTACCGCCGCCGAGCGCCGAGCGCGACATGCTGGGCGGGTTCCTCGAGGTCTACGACCGGCTGACCGGCCGCCTGCCCTGGAGCCCGGACTACCCGCCCTACCAGGAGGGCCAGAGCCGCACCGCCGCCGACTACGCCGAGGCGGTGATGGCGCTGAACGGCGATGAGATGGGGATCGTGCGCAGCACCCCGCGGCACGAGCTGATCCTCAGCTTCGGGGTGCCGGTGCAGCGCTACAAGCAGGTTCTCGGCGGGCTGATGCTGTCCAAGGACTCGCATGAGATCGACGCCGCCGTGCGCGAGGTGCGCGAGGAGATCCTGCGCGTCTTCGCCATCGCCATCGCCGCCACCGTGCTGATGTCGGTGTATCTGGCCGGCACCATCGCGCGGCCGCTGCGCCGGCTCGCCGCCGCCGCCGACCTGGTCCGCCACAGCCATGCGCGCCAGCACGCGATTCCCGAGTTCCCGGCCCGCGACGACGAGATCGCCGACCTGGCCGAATCCCTGCGCGAGATGACCGAGGCGCTGTGGCTGCGCATGGACGCGATCGAGCGCTTCGCCGCCGACGTCGCGCACGAAATCAAGAATCCGCTGACCTCGCTGCGCAGCGCCGTCGAGACCGCGGCCCGGGTCAAGGACCCCGAGCAGCAGCGCCGTTTGATGGATATTATCCTCGAGGACGTCGGCCGGCTGGATCGGTTGATCAGCGACATCTCGGACGCCTCGCGCCTCGACGCCGAACTGTCCCGGGCCGAGCAGGAGCCGGTCAACGTCAGCCGCATGCTGGCCGCCATCGCCGACATCTATACCGCCAGCGAGAAGGAAGATCAGCCGAGCCTGGCCTTCGCCGACGCCAGCGGGCGCAACCTCGTCATATCCGGCATGGAAGGGCGCCTGGTGCAGGTGTTCCGCAACCTGGTCGGCAACGCCATCACCTTCAGTCCCCCGGACGGGGTCATCACCCTGGCCCTGCGCGAGGACGGCGACTGGATCGAGGTCGCGATCGAGAACGACGGTCCGGGTATTCCGCCGGGCAAGGAAGAGGCGATCTTCGAGCGCTTTTACACCGAGCGGCCGGAGAGCGAGAAGTTCGGCACCCATTCGGGCCTCGGCCTCAGCATCTCGAAGCAGATCGTCGAGGCGCACGGCGGCACTTTGCACGCCGAGAACCGCCTTGCCGCGGACGGCGCGGTCGCCGGTGCGAAATTCGTCGTCCGTCTGCCGCTGCTCGAAGGCGGCGAGGAGATGCCCAGAGAACGTCCGCGGCGACGGCGCGAGGCGGCCCTGTGAGCGCGCCCAACGACCACCTGCAGGTGCATGGCACCGCCGTCGCCATCGATGGCCGGGGCGTCTTGATTCGCGGTGGGTCGGGCAGCGGCAAGTCCGATCTCGGCCTGCGCCTGATCGACGGCGGCGCGCGCCTGATCGCTGACGACCGCACCGACCTGATCCGCGTCGGCGACGGCATCGAGATGCGCGCACCGGCGACAATCGACGGCGTCATCGAGGTGCGCGGGCTGGGCCTGCTGCGCCTCGGCGCGCTCGAGCGGGCACCGCTGTGCCTGGTGGTCGATTTGGCCGCCCCGGAGGCGGTCGAACGGTTGCCGGAGGCCGGGTTTTGTGAATACTTGAACCTGCGTGTGCCGCTGGTGCCGCTGGCGCCCTTCGAGGCCTCGGCGGCGGCGAAAGTCCGCCTGGCGGTACGCCTGCACGGCGGTGACATCACGGGATGGGACGGGGCGTCCTGATGAGCAGCGAGACTTCCACGGCCGGAGCCCGCGTACTGCTGGTCACCAGCATGTCCGGCGCCGGCAAAACCTCGACCCTGAAGGCGCTCGAGGACTTCGGTTTCGAGGCGGTCGACAATATCCCGCTCTCCTTGCTCGGCAACCTGGTGTCGCTGCACCCGCGGGTGCCGCCGGGCGGCAAGGCCAAGCCGCTGGCCATCGGCGTCGACATCCGCACCCGCGACTTCGCGATCGAGAAACTGCTTGGCGAGCTGGACGCGCTGTCGGCGCAGGACGGCACCGAGCTGAGCGTCCTGTTCCTCGACTGCGACAACGACGAGTTGCGCCGGCGCTACGCCGCCACCCGGCACCGCCATCCGCTGGCCCAGGACCGACCACTGGTCGATAGTATCGCCAGCGAGCGCGACCTGATCTCGCCGCTGCGCGGCCGCGCCGATGTCGTGCTCGACACCACCGGGCGCACGCTTGGCGACCTGAAGCGGATGCTGCAGGGACATTTCGTCGAGGCCGGCGACGAAGCCCTGAGCATTTTCGTCACGTCGTTTTCGTTCCGCCAGGGATTGCCGCGCGAGGCGGATCTGGTTTTCGACGTTCGTTTTCTGGTCAATCCCTACTATGATCCCGAACTCAGGACGTTGACCGGGCGGGACGCGTCGGTGGGCGCGTTCATCGAGACCGATCCGGGGTTGCATCGGTTTCTGGAGAACCTGAACGCGCTGCTGTTACCGCTGCTGCCCAGATACGTCGCGGAGGGAAAGAGCTACTTGACCATCGCCATTGGCTGCACCGGCGGCCAGCACCGTTCGGTCTACGTCGCGGAAAGGCTCACGGCCTGGCTGGAAAGCCAGGGCCAGCGGGTCAGCCTGACGCACCGCGAACTGGACCGGTGAGCGATGGTGGCGGAGAATAAAGAATTGCGCATTTTCAGGATACTAGCATGATCGGTTTGGTTCTTGTGACTCACGGCCGTCTGGCCGAGGAATTGATCGCGGCCATGGAACACGTTGTCGGGCCGCAGCAAAACACGGTGGCCGTGTGCATCGGTCCCGAGGACGACATGGAGCAGCGCCGCGCCGACATCCTCGACAGTGTCGCCCGCGCCGACGACGGTGACGGGGTCATCCTGCTGACCGACATGTTCGGCGGCACGCCGTCGAACCTGGCGATCTCGGTGATGGACAAGGCCAAGGTCGAGGTCATTGCCGGTGTCAACCTGCCGATGCTGATCAAGCTCGCGAGCGCCCGCGAGACCGCCGATCTGAACGAGGCGGCGGCGCACGCCCAGGAGGCCGGGCGCAAGTACATCAATATCGCCTCGCAGCTGTTGAACCAGGATTGACCGCCGCCATGGCCCCCCAGGACATCGACATCGCCGATCCCGACGTCGACCGCGACGCCACCATCGTCAACCAGCGCGGCCTGCATGCCCGCGCGGCATCGCGCTTCGTCAAGATGGCGTCCGATTTCGAAGCCGAGATTTCGGTCACCAAGGGGGGACAGACGGTCTCGGGCCGCTCGATCATGGGCCTGATGATGCTGGCCGCCGGGCCGGTAACCGAAATCCGCATCCGCGCCTCGGGGCCGCAGGCGGAACAGGCGGTCAACGCGATCTGCGAAATGATCGCGGCGAAATTCGGGGAAGAAGAGGTCTGATCTCCATGCGGAGGAGGACGACATGAACGCCGCTTCCGGCAAGGAAACGGTGCTGCAGGGGCTTGGCGTGGCGCCGGGCATCGGCAGCGCCTACGTGCGCGAAGCCGGTGCCGTCGACGCTCCCGAATTCGAGATCGGCGCCGAACAGGTCGAACCCGAATGCCGGCGCCTGCGTATGGCCGCGAACGCGGCGCGCAAGCAGATCCAGCGGCTGCAGGAAAAGGCCCAGGACATCCCCGGCGCCGCCAGCGAGGAGCTCGGATTCCTGCTCGACGCCTACTTCCACATGCTCAAGGATTCGCGCCTGGTGCGCGGCGCCGACGAGCGTATCCGCGAGCACCGGATCAACGCCGAGGCCGCCGTGCACGCCGAGATGATGGAGATCTCGCAGCAGTTCGCCGGCATGGACGACGCCTATCTGGCCGCCCGCGTCTCCGACATTCGCGAGGTCGGCAACCGGCTGATCCGCAGCCTGGTCAAGCGTACCCGCGCCTCGCTGTCGGACCTGCCCGAGGACACCCTGATCGTCGCCGAGGAACTGACCCCGGCCGAGGCGGCGCAGCTCGATCCCTCGCGCATCCGCGGCATCGCCGCCATGCTCGGCGGCGCCGAGGGGCATACCGAGATCATGGCCCGGGCGCTGGGCCTGCCGGCGGTGCTGGGGGTCAGCGGATTGCTCGGCGGGGTGCGGCCGGGTGATACGATCCTGGTCGATGGTGACGCCGGCCGGGTGGTCATCAACCCGACCGGCAAGACCCTGGCCCAGTCCGAGCGGCGGCGCAAGAAGCGCGAGCGCGAGAACCGCAAGCTGATGCTGCTGAAGGAAAAGCCGGCGGTCAGCCGCGACGGTATCGGGATATCGCTGCAGGCCAACATCGAGCTGCCGATCGAGTTGCGCCTGCTCGGCGATTCCGGCGCTGAGGGCATCGGCCTGCTGCGCAGCGAGTTCCTGTTCATGAACCGCACCGACGTGCCCGACGAGGACGAACAGTTCGAATCGCTGATGCAGGTGGTCGCCGCCATGGGCCAACGGCCGGTGACCATCCGCACGCTGGACGTCGGCGGCGAGAAGACCTCGGCGGCGCTGATGGGCGATCTGTCGGAAAGCGCGCAATCGGCGCTCGGCCTGCGCGGCATCCGCCTGTCGCTGGCCCGCACCGACCTGCTGGAAACCCAGTTCCGCGCCATTCTGCGCGCCGCCGCGCGCGGCAACGTGCGCGTGCTGCTGCCGATGGTGACCACGGTTTCCGAGGTGCGCAAGGCGCGCCAGATCCTGAAGAAGGCGCACGGACAGTTGCGCAAGCGCGGCGTCGACCTGCCCGACGAGCTGCCGCCGGTGGGCGCGATGATCGAGGTGCCGGGCGCCGCCCTGGCCGCCGACGCGCTGGCCAAGGCGGCCGACTTCTTCGCCGTCGGCTCAAACGACCTGACCATGTACACCTTGGCGATCGACCGCGGCGACGAGCAGGTCGCCTCGCTTTATGACAGCCTGCACCCGGCGGTGCTGCGGCTGATCCAGTTCTCCGCCGCCGCCGAGCGCGCCGCCATCCCGGTGTCGATTTGCGGCGAGATGGCCGGCGATCCGCGCTACGCGGCGCTGCTGCTGGGCCTCGGCCTGCGCGACCTGTCGATGGTTCCCTCCAGCATTCCGCGGGTGAAGCAACGGATCCGCGAGATGGACTTCTCGGCCGCGGCGCAGCGCGCCGGGCTGATCATGGGCCAGGTCGATTCCGGGCGCATCGCGACCCTGCTCGACGACTTCAACGGCCTCGCCTGAGCCGCCGCGAAACAAGCGCATTTTTCGCTTGATAAACATATAAAGATATCTTTATATACCCTCCAAGAGTTCACCCGCCACCCGCGCGGTAGCTGCGCCGTGTACGGAACGATCCGTCGCGGCGTTCTCAATGGAGTCCCCTGATGACGTTCACCGACTACAAGGTCGCCGACATCTCCCTGGCCGATTTTGGCCGCAAGGAGATCGAGATCGCCGAATCCGAGATGCCCGGCCTGATGGCCATCCGCGAGGAGTTCGCCGCGGCGCAGCCGCTGAAGGGCGCGCGCATCGCCGGCTCGCTGCACATGACCATCCAGACCGCGGTGTTGATCGAGAGCCTGCAGGCGCTCGGCGCCGACATCCGCTGGGTGTCGTGCAACATCTATTCGACCCAGGACCACGCCGCTGCGGCGATCGCCGCCGCCGGCATTCCGGTGTTCGCGCACAAGGGCGAGACGCTGGAGGAGTACTGGGACTACACCCACCGCCTGTTCGAGTGGGGCGACGGCGGCGCGCCGAACATGATTCTCGATGACGGCGGCGACGCCACCCTGCTGGTCCATCTGGGCATCAAGGCGGAGAAGGATCTCCCGGTGCTCGACAACCCGGGCAGCGAGGAGGAAGAGGTTCTGTTCGCGGCGATCAAGAAGCGCGTCGCCGAGCGGCCCGGCTGGTACTCCGAGCTCGGCGCCGCCATCCGCGGCGTCACCGAGGAGACCACCACCGGCGTCCACCGGCTCTATCACATGGAGCAGGGCGGCACGCTCTTGTGGCCGGCGATCAACGTCAACGACTCGGTGACCAAGTCGAAGTTCGACAACAAGTACGGCTGCCGCGAGAGCCTGGTCGACGGCATCCGCCGCGCCACCGACGTGATGCTCGCCGGCAAGGTCTCGGTGGTTTGCGGTTACGGCGACGTCGGCAAGGGCTCGGCCGAATCGCTGCGCGCCAACGGCTGCCGCGTGCTGGTCACCGAGATCGACCCGATCTGCGCCCTGCAGGCGGCGATGGAGGGCTTCGAGGTGGTCACGATGGAGAACGCCTGCACCCGCGGCGACGTCTTCGTCACCACCACCGGCAACGAGGCGGTGATCACCGTCGAGCACATGCGCCAGATGAAGGACCGCGCCATCGTCTGCAACATCGGCCACTTCGACAGCGAGATCGAGGTCGCCGGTCTGCGCAACTTCAAATGGACCAACATCAAGCCGCAGGTCGACGAGATCGAGTTCCCCGGCGGCAATCGCATCATCCTGCTGGCCGAGGGCCGGCTGGTCAACCTGGGCTGCGCCACCGGCCATCCCAGCTTCGTGATGTCGGCCTCGTTCACCAACCAGGTGCTGGCGCAGATCGACATCTGGACCAAGCCGGGCGAATACGAGCGCAAGGTCTACGTGCTGCCGAAGCACCTCGACGAGAAGGTCGCGGCGCTGCACCTGGCCCAGCTCGGCGTCGAGCTGACGACGCTGACCCAGAAGCAGGCCGACTACATCGGCGTGCCGGTCGCGGGGCCGTACAAGCCGGAGCACTACCGCTACTAGGCCGCCTTGATTCCGACACAAATTCAACGCAAAGTCCCGCCTCCGTCGATCGGTGGCGGGACTTTTGATTCGGGAGGGCCGCAAGAATGCGCCGACTCGTGACCTATCTGACCTTTTTCGTCGGCGGCTGGCTGTTCAACTTCATCGTCGACATCAAGTTCTTCGCCGGCTTCCTGTCCGGCTGGCTCAGCCACGGCGCCGCCGCCGACGTCATCGAGTGGGTCGAGAACCTGGTCGGCGCCTAATCCGCCAGGTCTTCGATCGCGCCGAGGAACCGCGCCACCTCGTCCTCGCTGTTGTAGTAGTGCAGCGAGGCGCGGACCATCGCATCGAGCCCGCGCCGTTCCAGGTCCAGCCGGGCGTAGTTGAGCGGTGAGACGGAGGTGTTGATGCCCTGCGCCGCCAGCGTCCCGTGCAGGGATTGCGGATCCTGGCCGGCGAGGGTGAAAGTGACGATGCCGCCCTTCTCCGCGCCCAGGTCGTGCACCGCGACTCCTGGAACCGAAGCCAGCCCGGCGCGCAGGTCGGCGGCCAGGCCCTGCAGCCGGGCGTAGGTCGTCTCGATCGCCCAGGCCAACGCATAGTCGATGGCGACGCCCAATCCGAGCTTGCCGGCGTAGTAGCATTCCCAGTTCTCGAACCGGCGCGCGTCGGCGCGGATCTTGTAGTCGTGGGTCGACGTCCATTCGGCCGCGTGCAGGTCGATGAACGGCGGCTCCAGCTTCTCGATCAGGTCGCGGCGCACGTACAGGAAACCGGTGCCGCGCGGTCCGCGAAGGTACTTGCGCCCGGTCGCCGACAGCATGTCGCAGCCGATCGCGGCGACGTCCAACGGCACCTGTCCGGCCGACTGGCAGGCGTCGAGCAGATAGAGCGCATCCAACTTGCGCGCCACCGCGCCGACCGCCGCCGCCGGGTTGACCAGGCCGCCCTGGGTCGGTACGTGGGTCAGCGCGATCAGGCGCACCCGCTCGTCCATCATCTCCTCCAGGGCGGCGAGCGAGACCTGCCCCGTGTTGTCGCAGGGCACGACCTCGACGCTGGCGCCGCTGGCCTTGGCGGTCTGCAGGATCGCCAGGTAGTTCGACACGTATTCGGCCTCGGCGGTGAGCACCCGGTCGCCCGGCTTGAACGTGCGGGCGAGCGCGTAGTAGGCCATGTCCCAGGCGCGGGTGGCGTTCTCGATGACCGCGACCTCGTCGGGGGCGCAGTTGATCAATTCGGCGACGGCGCCGTAGACCCGCTCGATGGCGTCATGGTTGCGCGCTGCCGCCTCGTAGCCGCCGATGCGCGCTTCCAGGTCGAGGTGGTCCTTGACCGCCGCCAGCACCGGATCGGGCATCAAGCCGGCGCCGGCGTTGTTGAAATGCAGCACCTCGGCGCAGCCCGGCGTCTCGGCGCGCGCGGCGGTCAGATCGAAGGCCCGCGCGCTCATGATCCGGGCACGCCCTTCGAGGTCGAGTACTCGAAGTGCAGCTCCTCGTCCGGGTAGACGATCCTGCGCGCCGCGTGCGCCGCCGCCGCGGCCTCGGCGAAACCGCTGAGGATCAGTTTAAGTTTTCCTTCGTAGGTGACGATGTCGCCGATGGCGAAGATGCCGGCGCGGTTGGTGGCGCAGGTCGCCGGGGTCACCTGGATGTGGTTGTAGTCCAGGTTCAGGCCCCACTCGGCGATCGGGCCCAGGTTCTGTGCCAGGCCGAAGAAGGGCAGGAAGAAGTCGGCCTCGAGCCGCTTCTCGTTGCCGTCCAGGTCGCGCGCGACCACGGCGGCGAGTTGGCCGTCCGTGCCTTCCAATGCCGCCGGCTGGTACGGGATCACCAGCTCGACGTTGCCGTCCTCGGCCAGCTTCTGCAGCCGCGCCACGCTTTCCGGCGCGGCGCGGAACTTGGGCCGGCGGTGGATCACGGCGACGTGCGCCGCCAGCTCGGACAGCGACAGCGCCCAGTCGACGGCGGAATCGCCGCCGCCGGCGATGACCACCCGTTTGTCGCGGAAATCGCGCCGCCGGGTGACCAGGTAGCGCACGGCGCCGCTGGCCTCGTAGGCCGGCAGGTCCTCCATCGGCGGCCGGTTGGGGCCGAATGCGCCGACCCCGGCGGCGATCATCACCACGGCGGCGTCGATCACCGTGCCGGCCGAGGTCTCGACCCGCCAGCGGCCTTCGCCGGTTTCGTCCAGCGACACCACCTGTTGGCCGAAGTGGTACACCGGCTCGAACGGCGCCGCCTGTTCTTCCAGTTTGGCGACCAGATCCTCGGCCATGATCTCGGGGTAGCCGGGAATGTCGTAGATGGGCTTCTCCGGGTACAGCGCCGAGCACTGCCCGCCGGCGCCTTCCAGCGCGTCGATCACGTGGCAGCGCATGTTCAGCATGCCGCATTCGAAGATCGCGAACAGGCCGACCGGGCCGGCGCCGACGATGGCGACATCGGTCCGCTGACCGGTGCCGGAACTCACACCGGAATTGGCATCTGACATGGAAACCCCCATGGAATAACTCGGAGCCGCGCGGTAAAACTGGGCCGTGCGGCGCGGCGCCCCTAAAATGGACAGACGTTGCGGCATAATCAAGCTTTGCGCGCGCCTCCGGATGGGTTATCGGAAAGCATTCGAAGGGACCTTCAGGCCGGCATGGGTTCGACGACCGAAATCATCATCGATCTGCGCGACGAGGCAGCGACCGCACGCCTCGCCGAGATGCTGTCGCAGGTCGTACGCATCGGTGACGTGATCGCCCTGCACGGTGACCTGGGCAGCGGCAAGACCGCCTTCGCCCGCGCCTTCATCCGCGCCCTCGGCGATCCCGAGGAGGAGGTACCGAGCCCGACCTTCACCCTGGTGCAGATCTACGACCTGAGCGTTGGGCCGGTCTTCCACTTCGACTTCTACCGCCTGAACCGGGCCGAGGAGACCTACGAGCTGGGCATCGAGGACGCCTTTCACGAGGGGGTCTCGCTGATCGAGTGGCCGGACCGGGTGCGCGGGCTGCTGCCGCGCGAACGGCTGGACCTGGAGCTCAGCCTGCGCGGCAAGAAGGCCCGCCGGGCGGTGTTGCGCGGCGGTGGCAGTTGGATGGAGCGGCTGCGGGAATCCGGCCATGCCTGAGCGAGGCCGCGAAATCGACGACTTTCTCAGCGGCGCCGGCTGGACCGGCGCGGCGCGCAGCACGCTGGCCGAGGACGCCTCGTTCCGCCGTTACGAACGCGTCGTCAACGGCGGCCGCCGCGCCGTGCTGATGGACGCGCCGCCGGACAAGGAGAACGTGCGCCCGTTCGCCCGGGTGGCGCGCCACCTGATCGGCCTGGGACTCAGCGCGCCGCGCATCCTGGCCGAGGACGTCAAGCGCGGGTTCCTGCTGCTCGAGGATTTCGGCGACGCCACCTATACCCGCCTGCTCGCCGGCGGCGCCGACGAGGAGGACCTCTATACCCTCGCCGTCGACACCCTGATCGCGCTGCACCACCATCCCGAGACGGCGGCGGTGCCGACCGGCCTGCCAGCCTACGACACCGACAGCTTGACCGACGAGGCCTGCCTGCTGGCCGACTGGTACATGCCGGCGGTGCTCGGCGCCGACACGCCGGCGGCGGCGCGCGACGAGTTCGTCGGCATCTGGCGATCGCTGCTGCCGCGGCTCGCCGACGGCCCGCGCACCATCGTCCTGCGCGACTACCACGTCGACAACCTGATCCTGCTCGACGGCCGCGACGGCATCGCCGCCTGCGGCCAGCTCGATTTCCAGGACGCGGTCGCCGGTCATCCGGCCTACGACCTGATGTCGCTGCTCGAGGACGCGCGCCGCGACATCGGCGACGATCTGATCGCGGCCATGCGTGGGCGCTACGCCGCCGCCTTTCCCGGCCTCGATGCCGACGCCTTCGACGCCGCCTACGCCCTGCTCGGCGCCACCCGCCACGCCAAGGTCATCGGCATCTTCACCCGGCTGTGCCTGCGCGACGGCAAGCCCGACTACCTGGAACACATTCCCCGCGTCTGGCGCCTGCTGCAGCGGTCCGTGCAACACCCGCTGCTGGCGCCGCTGGACGCCTGGCTCGCCACCCACATACCAACAGAAAAAAGGGAGATCCCGCCATGTCCGGCCGCCCAGTCGTAGAGGTCACCAACGGCTCGGCCAAGCCAGACGGCCTGCCGCGCCGCGCCATGGTCATGGCCGCCGGATTCGGCAAGCGCATGCGCCCGATCACCAACAATCTGCCGAAGCCGCTGATCGAGGTCGCCGGCCGCTCGCTGCTCGACCGCGCCATCGACCGGCTGGAGGAGGCCGGGATCGAGACCGTGGTGGTCAATACCCACCACCTCGGCCACCTGATTGAGCAGCACCTGCGCCAGCGCGAGGCGCCCGAAATCCTGATTTCGCCCGAGGAGGAGCAGATCCTGGAAACCGGTGGCGGCGTCGCCCACGCCCTGCACCTGCTGGGCGACGAGCCGTTCTACGTGGTCAACGGCGACAGCATGTGGCTGGACGGCTATGAATCGGCGCTGTGGCGGATGTGGCGCCAGTGGGACGACGACAAGATGGACGCGCTGCTGCTGGTGCATTCGACGGTCACCGCCTTCGGGTATTCGGGTCGCGGCGATTTCCTGCTCGATCCGCTGGGACGCATCTCGTGGCGACCGGAACAGGAGGATTCGCCCTACCTGTTTTCGGGCATCCAGATCCTGCACCCGCGCCTGTTCGAGGGCTGCCCCGAGGGGGCGTTCTCGCTCAACCTGCTGTACAACAAGGCCGGCGAGGCCGAGCGCCTGTACGGGATCGTGCACGACGGCGAGTGGTTCCACGTCGGCAACCCGGACGGCCTGGCCGAGGCCGAGGACTACCTGACCCAGCGCTGGCCGGAATCCCGGCGCCGATGAGCGACGGCGCGCCCCGTCCGCCACAGGTCTTCACCATCCCGGCAGGGGTGCCCTTCGTCGACGCGCTGGCCGGCGGGGTCCGCGAGAGGGCCGGCGCCGATCCCGAGGCGCTGATCCGTTTCACCATCCTGTTGCCGACCCGGCGCGCCTGCCGCGCCCTGCGCGAAGCCTTCCTGCGCCAGGGCGACGGCCGGCCGATGCTGCTGCCCCGGCTGCTGCCGCTGGGCGAGCTCGATGACGAGGATCTCGACCTGCTCGGCTGGGAGGCCGAGCCGGCCGGCGGCGGCGCGCTCGACCCGGACATCCCGCCGGCGATCGGCGGCCTGCGCCGGCAACTGCTGCTGGCCCGCCTGATCCTGGCCAAAGAAAAAACCGAACGCGCGCGTGCCGAAGCGCAGGACATGTCGCCCGACCAGGCGGCGCGCCTGGCCCAGGAGCTGGCGCGGCTGATGGACCAGGTGCATACCGAACGCCTGTCGCTCGACGGCCTCGCCGAGCTGGTACCCGAGGAATTCGCCGATCACTGGCGCATCACGCTCGAATTCCTGACCCTGCTGTCCGAGCACTGGCCGCTTATCCTCGCCGCCGAAGGCTGCCTCGACCCGGCCGAGCGGCGCAACCGCCTGCTCGCCCGGCGGGCCGAGGCCTGGCAGTCGAATCCGCCCGCCGACCCGGTGATCGCCGCCGGCTCGACCGGCAGCATCCCGGCCACCGCCGACCTGCTCGAGGTCATCGCCGGATTGCCGGACGGCGCGGTGGTGCTGCCGGGGCTGCAGCGCGATCTGCCCGACGAGGCCTGGGCGGCGCTGGAACCGTCGCATCCGCAGTTCGGCCTGGCCCGCCTGCTCGCGCGCTTCGGCATCGGTCGCGACGCGGTGCACGACTGGTGCGACGATCCGCTGCCGGCGCGGGCACGCCTGATCAACACGGCCCTGCGCCCGGCCGGGGCGACCGGGGCGGCGCTGCGGCTCGACGCGGCCCTGAACGGCGTGACACGGATCGATTGCCCGACCGCGATCGAGGAAGCCGCGTCCGTTTCGTTGCTGGTGCGCGAGACGCTGGAGACGCCGGGACGGACCGTGGCGGTGGTGACGCCCGACCGGGCGCTGGCCCGGCGCATCACCGCCGAGTTGCGCCGCTGGGATGTCGAGGTCAATGATTCCGCCGGCCTGCCGCTGGGTCAGACGCCGCCCGGCGCCTTCCTGCGCCTGACCGCGCAGATGGTCGCCGAGCGGCTGGCGCCGGTGTCGCTGCTGGCGGCGCTGAAACACCCGCTGGCCGCCGGCGGGCAGGCGCCAGCGGCGTTCCGTGCCGAGGTGCGGATGCTGGAGCGCTGCGTGCTGCGCGGCCTGCGCCCGGCCCCCGGAATCGCCGGCCTGCGCGCCAGCCTGGGCGAAAAATACCAAGGGCTCGAGCCTTTCCTGACCCGGTTCGAGCAGGCCCTGCATCCGCTGGCCGCGGCGCTGTCGCGGCGTCGGGCGCCGTTGCGCGAACTGCTGCGCGCCCAAGTCGAGGCCGCCGAGGCGCTGGCCGCCAGCGACAGCGAGACCGGCGCGGCGCGGCTGTGGGCCGGCGAGGCCGGCGAGACCGCCGCCGACTTCGTCGCCGAGCTGAGCGAGACCGGTGACCTGCTGGCCGGTGTCGACGGACAGGACTATCCGGCACTTCTGGAGACCCTGCTCGCCACCCGGGTGGTGCGGCCGCGCTTTGGCCGGCACCCGCGCGTGGCCGTCCTCGGCCTGCTCGAGGCCCGCCTGCAGCACGCAGACAGGGTGGTGCTGGCCGGCCTCAACGAGGGCACTTGGCCACCGCAGGCGCATGCCAGCCCGTGGATGAGCCGGCCGATGATGGCCGCCTTCGGCCTGCCGCTGCCCGAGCGCCGTGTCGGCCTGACCGCGCACGATTTCGTGCAGGGCTTCTGCGCCCCCGAGGTGGTGATCACCCGCGCCGAGCGCGACGAGGGCACGCCGACCGTGCCGTCGCGCTGGCTGGTGCGCCTGGACAACCTGCTCGACACCACCGAACCCGGGGCACAGGCGTTGCGCCGGGCGCCCTGGCTCGACTGGGCGGTGAACCTGGATGTGCCCGAACGGGTATCGCCGGTGGCGCCGCCGGCGCCCTGTCCGCCCGTCGAGGCGCGGCCGCCCGGCCTGTCGGTGACCCAGATCGAGACCTGGATCCGCGATCCCTACGCCGTCTACGCGCGCCACGTGCTCGGCCTGAAGCCGCTCGACCCGCTCGACGCCGACGTCGGTGCCGCCGACCGAGGCATCGTCGTGCACGAAGTGTTGGAGAAATTTATCAAGTCCTGCCCCCAGGAATTGCCGGCGGACGCGCTCGACCGCCTGCTCGATATCGGCCACGAGGTGTTCCACGCCTACCGCGACCGCCCGGCGGTGCGCGCCTTCTGGTGGTCCCGCTTCGAGCGTATCGCCGCCTGGTTCGTCGAGTTCGAACGTCGCCGCCGAGCCGGCGGTATCGTCACCGCCGCCATCGAGGCGAGAGGCGAGCTGGACATCAAGGGCCCTGCCGGCAGCTTCCGTTTGACCGGCGTCGCCGACCGCATCGACCGGCTGGCGGAGGGCGGACTGGCCATCCTCGATTACAAGACCGGCGCGCCGCCGAGCGACAAACAGGTCGACGCCGGACTGACACCGCAACTGTCGCTCGAGGCGGCGATGGCCGCCGACGGCGGTTTCGAGGGCTTGTCCGCCGGCACGGTCGACGAGCTGATGTACGTGCGCCTGTCGGGCGGCCGCGTACCCGGCGCCGCCCGCGCTCTGAAGCTCGATGTCGGCGAGGTCCGCGACGCCGCCCGCGCCGGCCTGCAGAAGCGCGTCGCGGCGTTCCAATTCCGTGAAACCCCCTACCGCTCGCGCCCGGTACCGATGTTCGAGGGCCGATTCGGCGACTACGACCATCTGGCCCGGGTCAAGGAATGGCGCGCCGCGGGAGGCGACGAATGAGCCGGCCGGCCGATCTGAGCAACCTGTTGCGCCGCCAGGTCGCGGCCGCCGACCCGGCCGCGTCGGTCTGGTTCGCCGCCAACGCCGGCGCCGGCAAGACGCGGGTGCTGGTCGACCGGGTGCTGCGGCTGCTGCTCACCGGCACGTCGCCGGCGCGCATCCTGTGCCTGACCTTCACCAAGGCGGCAGCGGCGGAGATGGCCAACCGCCTGGCCGAGCGCCTTGGCGAATGGGCGGCGATGGCCGACGATGCCCTGGCCGAAGATCTGGAGAACCTGACCGGCACCGTACCCGAGACCGGCAACTTGATCACCGCGCGGCGGCTTTTCGCGCAGACCCTGGAGGCGCCGGGCGGGCTGAAGATCCACACCATCCACGCCTTCTGCGAATCCCTGCTCGGCCGCTTCCCGCTCGAGGCCGGGATCGCGCCGCATTTCTCGGTGATCGACGAGCGTACCACCGCCGAGCTGCGCCGCGAGGCCCGCGACCGGCTGCTGTTGCGCGCCTTCGGCCGCGACGGCGAGCAGGTGGCGGCGGCGCTCGCCACCCTGGCCGGACTGATCGACGAGGAAGCGCTCGACCGGGTGATCGGCGAGCTCGACCGCCAGCGCGGCCGCCTGCGCCGGATGCTGGCCCGGCACGGTTCGATCGACGGCGTGCTCGACGGCGCCCGCGCCGCCCTTGGCCTGCACTCCGGCGACGATGCCGACTCCCTGCTGGCCGAGGCGCGCCGGGTGGATGCCGACGCGCTCGCCCGTGCCTGCGCCGCGCTTGACGCCGGCACCGCAAACGACCGGGATCGTGCCGGGCAGATCCGCGCCTGGCTCGCAGGCCGGAGCGACTTCCGCGCTGACTACGTGCCGGTGTTTCTGACCGCCGCCGGGGCGCCGCGCAAGAAGCTGACGACCAAGGGTGTGCTCGCCGCCGACCCGGGCGCCGAAGACATCCTGTTCGCCGAGCAGGCCCGCGTCGCCGCCCTGCTCGACCGGCTGAAGGCGCTCGACCTGGTCGCGGCGACGCGGGCGCTGCTGACTCTCGGTGCCGCCCTGCTCGACACCTACGAGGGGCTCAAGCGCGAACGCGCGCTGATGGACTACGACGACCTGATCGACGGCGCGCGGCGGCTGCTCGGCGACCGCGGCGGCGTTTCCTGGGTGCTGTTCAAGCTTGACGGCGGGCTCGACCACATCCTGCTCGACGAGGCGCAGGACACCAGCCCGGACCAGTGGCGCATCGTCGCCGCGCTGGCCGAGGAGTTCTTCGCCGGCGAGGGCGCGCGCGAGGCGGCGCGTACCCTGTTCGTGGTCGGTGACGAGAAGCAGTCGATCTATTCCTTCCAGGGCGCCGATCCGGACCGCTTCGACGCCATGCGGGCGCATTTCGCGGCCCAGGCCGAGGCCGCCGAGCGGCCCTGGCGCAACGTCGACATGCCGCTTTCCTTCCGCTCCGCCCGGACCGTGCTGGGCGCCGTCGACCGGGTGTTCGAGGACCCGGGCGCGCGCGACGGGCTCGATGCCGCGGGCGGCGTGATCCGGCATTTCGCCTTCCGCGACGGCGCCGCCGGTCGGGTCGAGCTGTGGCCGACGGAAACGCCCGAAGAACAGCCGGACCTCGACCCCTGGGATGCGCCCTTGGACCAGGTCTCGGTGCAGAGCCCGCCGGCGCGGCTGGCCGCACGGATCGCGGCGCAGATCGCTACTTGGTTGGAAAACAAGGAAATTCTGCCTTCGCAGGGGCGGCCGATCGAGCCCGACGACATCATGATCCTGGTCCGCCGCCGCGGCGCATTCGCCGAGCAGATGGTGCGCGCGCTGAAGGACCGCGACATCCCCGTCGCCGGCAGCGATAGAATGATTTTGACCGAGCAGATGGCGGTGATGGACCTGCTGGCGCTCGGCCGCTTCGTGTTGTTGCCGGAGGACGACCTGACTCTGGCCGAGGTGCTGAAGGGGCCGCTGATCGGCTTCGACGACGAGGATCTTTTCGCCCTGGCCTGGAATCGCGGCGAGCGTCGGCTGTGGCCGGTTCTGCGCGAACACGAAGAGCCCCGCTTCGCCGCCGCCGCGCGGAAGCTCGAGGCGCTGCTGGCCAAGGCCGACTTCACGCCGCCGTTCGAGTTCTACGCCGAGCTGCTGGGGCGCGGCGGCGGCCGCCGGGACCTGCTGGCGCGCCTGGGCCGCGACGCCGCCGATCCGATCGACGAGTTCCTCGGCCTGGCGCTGCAGTACGAGCGCGACCACGTACCGTCACTGCAGGGATTCCTGACCTGGGTCGAGGCCGGCGACACCCAGGTCAAGCGCGATCTGGAGCAGAGCCAGGGCGTGGTCCGGGTGATGACCGTGCACGGCTCCAAAGGTCTGCAGGCCAACATCGTGCTTCTGCCCGACACCTGCGCCGTGCCGGACAGCCGGTTGGACAGCAAGGTCTACTGGGACGAAGACGACGACTACGCCCTGTGGGTGCCGCATCGCGACGGCGGGGTCGCGCTGACCGAGGATTTCCGCGACGCGGCAAAGCGGCGCGGCCTGCGTGAATACCGACGCCTGCTCTACGTCGCCATGACCCGGGCGCGCGACCGGCTCTACGTCTGCGGCTGGGAAGGCAAGCAGGGCCGCGCCGAGGGCTGCTGGTACGACCTGGTGGCGCCGGCGATCGAGAGCCAGGGCAGCGAGATCGAGTTGCCCGACGGACGCACCGGCTGGCGCCTGGACAGCCCGCAGACCGCCGACATCGAGGGCGCCAGCGAATCCGGTGGCGAGGTCGACGCACCGCCGGCGCCGGTCTGGCTCGCGCAACCGGCGCCGGCCGAGCCGGAGCCGTCGCGGCCGTTGACCCCGTCGCGCCCCGACGACGATCCGCCGGTGCGCTCGCCGTTCGGCGCCGGCGACGGCGCCCGCTTCCTGCGCGGACGGCTGGTGCACAAGTTGCTGCAGCACCTGCCCGAGTTGCCGGCGGATCAGCGCCCGGCGGCGGCGCGCGCCTTCCTCGCCCGGCCGGCACACGGGCTGGAGGCCGGCACCGTCGAGGACACCGTGGCCGAGGTGCTGGCGGTGCTCGACGACCCGGCTTTCGCCGAGCTGTTCGGGCCGGCCAGCCGCGCCGAGGTGCCGCTGATCGGCGACATCGACGGCGCCGTCATCGCCGGCCAGGTCGACCGCCTGCTGGTCACCCCGGACGCGGTCGCGGTGATCGACTTCAAGACCAACCGGCCGCCGCCGCAGCAGGTCGCCGATGTGCCCGCGGTCTACCTGCGCCAGATGGCCACCTACGCCGAGGCCCTGCGCCGCATCTACCCCGAGCGTCGGGTGCGCGCCTTGCTGCTGTGGACCGACGGGCCGCGGCTGATGGAACTGCCCGAATCGGTGCTGGCGGCGCACGCGCCGGGGGCGGCCTAGGGTCGAACGGCCATATACGCCGGGCGCTTGGGGCGGTGGCTTGACGGACCCGCCCGGCAAACCTACGTTCTCTGCACCGCCCATAAGGGCAATCGACCGGCGCAGTCGCGCTGCCTAGCGAAGGGAAGACAACATGCCGAAGCACGTAACCGACGACTCCTTTGACGCCGAGGTCCTGGGATCCTCGACTCCCGTGGTACTCGACTTCTGGGCCGAGTGGTGCGGACCGTGCAAGCAGATCGCGCCGGCGCTGGAGGAACTGTCGACCGAGCTCGGCGAGCGGGTGACCGTGGCCAAGATCAACATCGACGAAAACCCGATGACCCCGTCGAAGTACGGCGTGCGCGGCATTCCGACGCTGATGATCTTCAAGGACGGCCAGGTCGCGGCGACCAAGATCGGCGCCATGCCCAAGGGCAAGCTGTTCGAGTGGGTCGAGCAGAACGTCTGACCGCGGATCAGTGCGTTTGAACGGGCCCCGCTTCGGCGGGGCTTTTTCTATGCCCGGTGGACCTCGCTCAGCGTGTCGTCGAGGCGGTCGCAGAAGGTATCGCAGACGGCTTCGTCGTGGGCGACCGAAAGATAGAGCTTGGTGCCCAGCGGATTGAGGAACACGCCGCGGCGGAACAAGCCGAGCATCACGGCACGGCCGAGCGCCTTGTCGGCGGCGTTGGCGCTGCGGTGATCGGTGACCGCGTGTCCGGCGAAGACGATCTGCGCCAAGGGCCCGTCGCCGATCACCGTGGCCGTTACCTGCCGGTTGGCGGCGACCTCGGCCAAACGGCCGCGGAAATAGGCGCCCAGGCCGTGCAGCCGTTCGTAGACCTCGGGTCCCGACAGCACGCCCAGCGCCGCCCGCGCCGCCGCCGCCGAGATCGGGTTGCCGCCCAGGGTCGAGGCCATCCAGACGTAGTCGGGTCCGCCGATGCGGTGCTCGCTGACCCATTCCATCACCGCGGCGCGGCCACCGAAGGCGCCGATCGGATAACCGCCGCCCAGCGCCTTGCCGTAGGCGACCAGGTCGGGTTCGACGCCGTAGTATTCCTGCGCCCCTCCGGCGGCAAGGCGGAAGCCGGTGACCACCTCGTCGAAGATCAGCAGGATGTCGAGCTCGCGGGTCAGGGCGCGCAGGCCCTCGAGGAAGCCGGGCTTGGGCGGATAGCATCGTTGCAGCGGCTCGACGATCACGCCGGCGATGTCGACACGGTTGGCTTCGAGGATGGCGCGGGTCGCCTCGAGATCGTTGTACGGGGCGACCAGAAGGGTCTCCATCACCTCGGGCACGCCGGCGCTGGTCAATTCGGGTTGCGGGAACGGCGTCTCGCCGGAGGCGAACAGGCTGGTCACGCCGGTCTCGTTGGCGCCGTGGTAGGCGCCCTCGAACTTGACGATTTTGCGCCGGCCGGTGGCGGCACGGGCCAAGCGCTGGCAGTACATCGTCGCCTCGGTGCCCGAGGCGCAGAACCGCAGCCGCTCGACCGCCGGGGCGCGGCGCTTGATCTCTTCGGCGACGGCCAGCACCTGGTCGTTGAGGTAGGAGAAATTGAAGCCCTTCTCGGCCTGCGCGCGCACCGCCGCGACCACCTCGGGTCGGGCGTGGCCGACCAGCACCGAGCCCCAGCCGATCGAGAAGTCGAGGAATTCCTGACCCTCGGCGTCCCACAGGCGGCAGCCCTCGCCGCGTTCCATGACCCGGACCATCTCGGGCGGCAGGCCGAACTCGCCGTTGGCGATGCCGGCGGTGAAGACATCGAGCGCGCGCTGGCGCGGAGTGCTCATGCGGTAGGTCCTATTCGGCGGCGGCGGGGACGGAGACCTGGCGCAGTTCGCCGAGGGCGCGGCGGATGATACGTACCGAGGCGCTGCCGCCCAAGCCGGCGATGATCGCCGCCACCACCAGGTCGGGCCAGCCGGACGCCGCCGCCCAGACACCGCTGGCGGCCGCGATCACGGCGAGATTGGCGATCACGTCGTTGCGGCTGCACAGCCAAACCGATTCCATGTTGGCGTCGCCGTCGCGGAACCGGAACAAAAGCATCGCGCAGGCGACATTGGCGGTCAGGGCCACGACGCCGACCCCGCCCATGATGCCGGCGCTGGGCAGGGTGCCCTGGATCAGGTGATAGACCGTCGAACCAGAGACCCACAACGCGAACAGGCCCAGGGCGGCGCCCTTCACCAGTGCCGCGCCGGAACGCCAGCGCGGTCCATGCGCCAGCGCCAGCAGGGTAATGCCGTAGGTCGCGGCATCGCCGAAAAAATCCAATGCGTCGGCCTGCAGCGACACCGACCGACCCCAATGGCCGGCCACGGTCTCGGCGACAAACATGACCGCGTTGATTCCCATCACCACCCACAGGACCTTGCGGTAGGTCTCGGTGAGATCTTTCTCCTCGGGTCCTGAACAGCAACTGCCGGACATCTCAGTGCACCTCCTCGCCTGCCGGTTCGGCGACATGGTCCATCATGTCGGCGATGATGCAGCGCACGTGATGGTCGTCGGCGGAATAGAACACGTTGCGCCCGCGCCGCTCGGCCCGCACCAGGCGTACCGCGCGCAGCAGCCGCAGGTGGTGGCTGACCAGCGAGGCGGAGGCGCCGATACCCTCGGCGATGTCGCCGACGTTGCGCGGCTCGTCGAGGCAGGTCAGCAGGATGCGCAGCCGCGTCGGATCGCCCAGCAGGCGGAACACTTCGGCGGCTTCGATGGCGTGGTCGGGCATGCGGTGTGGCATTTTAATACCAAAACATTTGAACAAGTATTCATATATTGGAATTGACCCGCCGACGCAAGTGAAAAAAGGGACGTCATGCCCGTGCTTGTCACGGGCATCCACGTGGCAGACGCGAGGACCTCCGGGTCAAAGCCGGGGGTGACGGTTTACGGTGCGTGAAAATCGTAACTTATTGAATAGACGCGTCTTTCGCCGCTGCGATGACCCCCCGCGCGATCGCGTCGGCAGCCTCGCTGGGTGCCGTTCCGTCGGCCTCGGCGCGTTCGAGAATGCGCCCCACCGTGTCGCCGATGCCATCGACCTGGGCACGGGCGCGCGCCTCACCACCGCCGAGGGCCTCGCGCGAGGCGCTGAACACGCCGCCCGAGTTGGCGGCATAGTCGGGCACGTAGAGGATGCCGGCCTCGTGCAGGGCACGGCCGTGGCGATCCTCGGCCAACTGGTTGTTGGCACCGCCACAGACGATCCGGGCCCGGAGCACCAGGATGCTCGCATCGTCGAGAATGCCGCCGAGCGCGCAGGGCGCCAGGACATCGGCGTCGACGGCGAGCAGCGCATCGGGCGCGACGATTTCGGCGCCGAATTCCTGCGCCGCGCGGGCGGCCGCGGTTTCGCTGATGTCGGCGGCGACGATCGCAGCACCGGCGTCTTTCAGGTAGCCCATCAGATGTCGCGCGACATTGCCGCAGCCCTGTACCGCGACATTGCCGCAGCCCTGTACCGCGACACGCCGGCCGTTCAGGTCATCGGAGCCGAAACGATGCCGTGCCGCCGCCTCGATGGCGCGGAAGATACCCCGGCCGGTCAGCGGCGAGGTGTCGCCAGACTTGCCCGGCAGGCCGACCACGTGGTCGGTCTCCTGGTCGATGTGGACCATGTCCTCGGGCGTGGTGCCGACGTCCTCGGCGCAGATGTAGCGTCCGCCCAGGCTGTCGACGGCGCGGCCGAAGGCGCGGAACAGG
>Ga0056109_1000159_pt1 | contig 25769 bp, 21 predicted proteins | sample WorMetG1BERMUDA2_FD_80077 | JGI IMG/M metagenome (GOLD analysis project Ga0056109, IMG submission 80077) | Marine gutless worms symbiont microbial communities from Max Planck institute for Marine Microbiology, Germany - Inanidrilus... ...
CAGAGAGTCCTTCTTTTACTGCTTTTTCAGCCATATTCCCTATGCCTGTTTTTGTTTGCAACATCAGCAGAGCACGGGCATGGCCTGCCGAAAGCTCGCCGTTGATGAGGTATTTTTGTACCATTTCCGGAAGACGGAGCAGTCGAAGAGCGTTAGTGACAGCAGCCCGGCTTTTGCCGATTCTTTTTGCCAGATCATCCTGCCTGAGTCTGTGTTGATCAATCAACTCCTTGAAGGCAGCCGCCTCCTCAATGGGGTTGAGCTCTTCCCGCTGTATATTCTCAATGAGAGCTATTTCGCGCACCTCTTCATCAGTGAGATTACGAATAATTGCGGGAACTTTTTTCAGCCCGGCTATTTTTGCAGCGCGCCATCGCCGCTCTCCTGCAACAATTTCATAGCCATCCGCTTTGGGGCGAACAATTAAAGGTTCAATGATGCCGACGGAAATAATGGAATCCGCAAGTCCCTGCAGCTCTTTTTTGTCAAAGAACTGTCTGGGTTGATTACTGCCGGACTCGATTTTTGAAATATCAATTTCATCGCTCTTCTGAGATGATGTTCGAGAATTCGGAATTGTCAGCTCTGAGGGGATAAGAGCATTGAGTCCGCGCCCGAGTGCTTTTTTAGCCATGGTTAATGAGTTCCTCCGCGAGTTTTATGTAGCATTTTGATCCGGTACCGGATGGATCGTACTGATCAATTGGTATGCCGTGACCTGGAGCTTCCGAGATTTTTACAGATCTGGGGATAACTGTTTGAAAGACCTTTTCCTTGAAGTAGGCGGATACTTCTTCAACAACCTGATTGGATAGGTTGGTCCTGCTATCGTACATAGTGAGCAGGATGCCCTCGATGCTGAGTTCCGGGTTGAGAGTTTCCTTAACAAGACTGATGGTCCTCATCAATTTCGTCATTCCTTCCAGGGCATAATATTCACATTGAATGGGGATCAAAACTGAGTCAGCAGCCGTGAGTCCGTTGACTGTCAGAAGGTCCAGAGCCGGTGGGCAATCGATGATAATGTAGTCGTAAGTATCAACAACCTCTTTCAGAGCCTTAAAGAGCCGGAACTCCCGCTCCTCTGCTTCGGCCAGTTCGATCGGTGCTCCGGAAAGATGGCTGTTCACAGGGACAAGATCAAGACCCTGTATAGCGGTTTTTACAATGGTTTCGCTAACTGGAATATCCATCAACAATACATTGTACATTGAGGGTTGTTCTTCTCCAATCAGGAGTCCAAGTCCGCTGCAGGCATTACCCTGCGCATCAATGTCCGCAAGCAGGGCCTTTTTGCCAAAAATGGTCAAGGCTGAGGCTAAATTCACCGCGGTGGTCGTTTTCCCGACACCTCCCTTCTGGTTGGATACTGCTATTTTTTTACCCATTATTTTTTCCTTTTCTTGAGGGTAACAATTGTTCTCTTCAGCTGTTCACCATCTGCTGTATAAGCATATTCTCTGATTGCAGGCTCCCACCTGCTTGAGACCGATTTTACTTCATCCAGAGCGATCCCTTTCAGCCCTTTGTACGCAAAAATGATTCCATCCGGCACGAGGTATCGTTTCGCTTCTCTGGTGATTTTTTCCAGGATCCCGAAAGCTCTGACAACCAGCACCTGGTACTTTTTTTCAGGCTTCACCTGAGACGGGTTGACAATATCAATCCCCTTCAAATTTAGGCTGCAGATAGATGATTGCAAGAATTTAATTTTTCTGGTCTTTGTCTCCGAAAGAGTCACGTTGATTTTCGGTTTCATAATCTTTATCACGATTCCAGGAAGACCTCCTCCAGTCCCCAGGTCTATTAGAGGTCCTTCCGTATCAAGCCACTGCAGGGGGAGAAGGGAATCCAGCAAATGGATTGTATCAAAATTCTTAATTGTATTTTTAGAAATAAGATTGGTGTCCTCGGTCCACCCCAGGAGGAGTTGTTTATATCTATGAAGTAATTTCAGTTGTTCCCTGGTAGCATTAATTCTATATGAAAGAAGGAGCTCGTCCAGAGTTTGCATTGTGAGAAAAATCCTGTCTGCTCGATTATCTGTCTTATCATTCCAATAAAAGGCTCATTTTATAATCATCTCGGCCGATTGTAATAATAATTGAGTCTTTCATACTGGAGTGTCACGTATCATGGAAAGGCAACTTTTTGAGATTTTGATGCTGCTCTGCTTTGGTGCCGCATGGCCTTTCTCCATTCATAAATCCTGGACGAGCCGATCCACATCCGGTAAAAGTATTGCCTTCCTCTGGGTTATCGTTGCCGGATACTGTGCCGGAATTATCAATAAGATTGTCAACAGTGCTTTTCAGACTGTATTCTATTTTTACGTTGCCGATCTATTGATGGTGGCAACAGACCTTATGCTGTATTATCGTAATCTCAGGATAGAGAGACCCTCCAGATGAAAAAATGGTTTACCTTCCTTTTTCTGTTTTTAAGCCACTCATTGGCAGCCGCACCCTATTTCATCCAGAATGTGAACATTGCCATAAAAAAAGGTAAAATGGTTGAGATGACCGTAAGATTGTCCTCGCCCTCAGAGTTGCAAGTCTTTTTTGATACTCAGAAACCTGCAAATACTGAGAAGCTCTTTCAATTCTGGTTCAACCAGAATTCTCCGGGAAAGAAGAAGGTCCACAAAATTCTTCTCAAAAGGGTTGATGGAGCCAGGATGTTATATTTTCGTTTTAAGAAGAAAACAGGAGTGACCATGATCTCCCGTTTATACCACTGGCAAAAAAATCGTCTCATCACTGTTCGTTAAAACAGTTCAATTACCAACCGCTTTCTGCTATACTGAACCTGCTGATAATTGTGACTCAAAAAATTGCATTCTGTTTTTGAGAAAGTGAAATGAGACTTCTCATAGTTGCCGATAATAATGAAACGTTTCAACTTATTTCCGGGCTCATCAGCTCCTTCGGGGCCGGGCAGTATTCCGTTGATGGAACAACAGGATATAAGCAGGGAATGGAGCGGATTCTTCAACGCAAACATGATATTTATCTTATTGATGCGTATCTGGAAGGCAGAAGCACTCTTGATCTTCTGTCTGAGTTGAAACAAAAAAACATCCGAAAACCGTTTATTGTCATTGCTGATGATAATTCTAATTTAGATGTATGTTTTATAAAAGCCGGTGCCGCAGACTTCCTGGTGAAACGCGGGATTCAGCCGAATATCCTTGAGCACGCAATTCGTTGTGCTCCACAACAGGCGAGGTTTGAAGATAATCTTCAGGTAACCACCACACGCCTGCATACACTGATCAATAGTCTTCATTCCGGAATTCTGTTTGAAAGCGTAGACAGACGGGTCCTCTATGTCAACAAACCGTTCTGCACCATGCTCGCGAGTGATCTTAACCCCCGTGATATGCTCGATATGGATTGTGATCAGCCATTTACTGGAATAGATCTTCCATTTCCTTCAGAAGAAGACTTCTTTAACAAAGTCCGGAAAATGGTCAGTGAGGGAAAATTGGTTCTTGGTGAGGAATTAAATCTGAGGGATGGCAGAATCTTTGAAAGAGATTTCATTCCAATTATTATTGAAGATGTAGAGCACGGCTTTCTCTGGCATTATCGGGACATCACAGAAAGGAAAATGACCGAAAAACGGCTTGAACTGAAGATTCGTTTTGAAAATATTATTTCAACTATTTCCACAAGTTTCATAAATATACCCCTTCAGGATACAACAACCTGTATACTGGATGCCCTGAGTACGGTTGGAACATTTATCAATGCAGACCGGGGGTATATCTATCTCTTCAATGAAGAGCTTTCTCAGGCAGAATGTTTTCTGGAGTGGGCACGAAACGATGATACGATCCCTGGAATAAAAAACAGAGTCATCAGCAATTTGACCTATCCCATCTGGTTCAGAAGGATGACCTCTTTTGATAATCTTTATATAAAAGATATTAATACTCTGCCGCCTGAAGCATTGCAGGAGAAACGATTCCTGGAATCTTCAGGAATTAAAGGGATCGCAATGCTGCCGATGGTTATCCGCAACCGCCTGATCGGTGTTCTCTGTTTCGATTATTTCTCAAAGGAAATGATATTTGATGAAGAAATAATGGGTTATCTGAGGATAGTTGCTGAAATTTTCAGTAATACTCATGAGCGACAGCAAATTGAGCAGGCCCTATCAGCCAGTGAAGAGCGGTATTCTCTGGTGGCACGTGGAGCGAGTGACGGTATATGGGATTGGGATTTAAAAAAAGGGGAAATCTATTATTCTCCAAGATGGAAGAATGTACTTGGATTTGATGAGACGGCTATTTCCAACAATCCGGAAGAGTGGTTCAGCAGGGTACATAAAGAGGATATAGAGGATCTCAGAAATGATATTAACAGACATCTTAATCAGGAAACCTGGGACTTCCAGAATGAATACAGAATCTTAACCAGGTTCGGGGAGTACCGCTGGATGCTGTCGCGAGGCATGGCGACCTTCAGTAAAGGGGGTGTTGCTGAGAGAATGGTGGGTTCACAAACAGATATCAATGACCGCAAAGTTGCGGAAGAGAAGCTCAAGCAACGGGAACATGAGCAATTCACCAGAATAAAGCAGATGGAAGATGAATTGCTCATGGCTAGAAATATCCAGAGGCAACTTCTTCCAGAAAAAATGCCGCAGTTGAATGGTTTAACGATCAATGCTGTATATAAACCGGCAGAACTTCTTGGTGGCGATTTCTATGATTTCGTCTATAAAAAAAATAGTATTGGTATTTTTATCTGTGATGTAAGCGGGCATGGTGTGCCGTCAGCTCTTATTGCCAGTATGATCAAAATGAGTCTTGACGATATCACTTCAGAAGAGGAAAGTCCTGCAGTTGTTTTCAGCAAACTTAATAAAGTATTACATGACAAAGTCAGTCATTATTTTTTAACATCGTTTTACTGTGTTTTATATATAGAACAGATGGTTATGCATTGTTGCTGTGCCGGACATGCTGCGGCTATGCTTCTCAGAGAACAAAATATTATCAAAATCAAACCAGTGGGCGGTGTTATCGGCCCTTTTCCTGATCAAACGTTTGATGAGGAGATTATAGATTTAAAAAAAGGCGACAGAATTCTACTCTACACTGATGGTATAACAGAATGTCCTGATGCTAATGGGAATTTTTCAGAAACGCAGCTTTATGGGATGACACGCCTTGAGCAATTTCTAAAAGAAAACCATGTACCAGGCGATATTCTGTTAAAAGAGCTGGTCTATGATCTGTACAAATATCAAGGTTCAGCAATCTTCAAAGATGATGTTACAGCTCTTCTGCTTGACTTATGAAAACTCTAACAGGAAGACAGTATATTTGATAGGCAAACAACTGATTAAGGAGCGCTCGAGTTGAAATCATACAGAAAAGAGCTCTGGTTTAACACCAAACAGCGGCGGCAGCTGATCAACATCACATCTGAGGTGGAGGCCTGTCTCCGCGAGAGCGGCATCCATGAGGGAGTGCTGCTCTGCAATGCCATGCACATCACAGCCAGCGTGTTCATCAATGACGATGAGTCCGGCCTGCACCATGACTTTGAGGTATGGCTTGAGCAGCTGGCTCCGGAGAAGCCCTATTCCCGCTACCGACATAACGGGTACGAGGACAACGGGGATGCTCACCTCAAGCGTACTATTATGGGGCGGGAAGTGGTGGTCGCTGTCACAGAAGGAAAGCTGGATTTCGGTCCCTGGGAGCGGATTTTTTATGGAGAATTCGACGGAAAACGACGCAAGCGAGTACTGGTCAAGATTATAGGGGAATAGGGACAGGGGAAAAGCCCTTTCCGTTTACAGCGATACAATGATGCTCACCCTCATGCCAGGCATGGAGGTGCAACAGCAGATTCACTCTATTACTGCAACAGAAAAACGGAGGCCGCCTGATCAAATTAAATAAGGTGAATTTATATCTTGACTTTGGGGTCCACTTCAATGTTTAATAACAAATAACACTGTAGACAACATAAGGATGAATTATGTCAAAAAATATTGTTGTTTTCTCGGATGGAACCTGCCAGGAGGGTGGAAAAGGCAATAACACAAACGTCTATAAACTTTTTAACATGGTGGAAGATAGAACACGAAAGCAAATAGCTTTTTACGATAGAGGGGTTGGTACTGACTGGAGAAAAATCACTGGTTCTCTGTCTGGTAGTGGCATCTCAAAGAATATCAAGGATTGTTACAGATTCATCTTTGAAAATTTTGAAGCTGAAGATAAAATCTATCTTTTTGGCTTCAGCAGAGGAGCAACAACAGTTAGAAGTTTATCAGGATTTATTCATTTATTTGGGATATTGCCTGAATCAAGGCCGGAATTAATCAATAAAGCATATCGTATCTATAAAATACGCAATAAAAAAATGCGGGAAAGAAAAGCAAAAGAATTTATATCAAAACATCATACAATGTGGACTAAAATTCAAATGATAGGAGTTTGGGATACCGTTGCAGCTCTTGGCACACCTATTAAACTACTCAATTACCTCCTGAATCTTATCCCTTTTTTTAAATATAAATTTCATGATCTAAATGTATGTCAGAGTGTAATCTCAGGGTATCATGCATTGGCGATCGATGAAAAAAGAAAAGTATTTGGCCCGGTAATATGGGAAAATAAAAAAACATCTTACCAAAAAATTGAACAAGTATGGTTTAGTGGTTCTCACACTGATATCGGAGGCGGATATAAAGAGCATGAGTTGTCAAACATATCACTTAATTGGATGATTGCCAATGGTCTTACAGAAGGATTAAGGATCTATTTAAAAAATCAAGTTCAAAAAACAATCAAACCAGATCCTGATGGAATAATTCATGATTCCAGTAAAACTCTTCTGGGGAGACTATCCCCAAAAGAAATACGTAGTTGGAATAAAGAAAGAAGTGGAGAACTTAAAATCCATGAATCAGCTTTACAAAGACAAAAAAACATTTTAAATAAGTCAAGCCCGCCATATCACCCGTGGATTCATGATGAAGCAAGGAAAATAGTAAAAACAAAAAAACATAAGAATACAAAGAAAAAATAGCTGGAGAATATCATATAAACAACTGGAGGCATCAGATGTGCACACTCAATCCAATACAGTTCCAAATACTACCCATTCTCGCATCATTTATATTTGCCATGCTCCTCGGGAGTGTCTGGTTCGGCCCCCTATTCGGCAAAGCATGGATGGCAGAAGTCGGTTATACAAAGGAAGATATCGATAAAAAGGATTGCAAACCGGTGATGTTCCTGATGCTCCTGCTATCGATTATCTCCCTGTTTGCCCTCGCTGCAATACTCAGCTTCACTGCGGCAAAAACAGTTCCTGACGCTCTAATTGTAGCTGTAGTCATCGGCCTCGGAATCTGTGCAACCGGAGCAGCAACAAATGCAGTCTACGAAAACCGCTCCCTTAAATACATTGCCATCACTCAGGGATACAACATACTCAACCTCAGTGTTGCTGCTATAATAATAACACTCTGGAAATAAGTCAGGCCATTTTTTCCACCGAAGTTCCGATATCAGGGTCCAGTCAGCAATGCATGCGCGAAGCACGCCCTGCGCTTCCCGGACAAAATCGATAGTCGCGCTTGATATCAGAGCGTATCATGCAGCTCACCAGCACCTGCTTCTTGAATGTTATCCAGGTCCTGAGAACCATCCCCGGATTATTATAGCATGGTGTCGTCCCGCGTATCATTGATTCCATTAACTGGAAGCGAAAGAAAAAAGAGAGAGAGCGTCAATCCTCATTCATGCTTTCCGCCTGCAGAATTCTTCAAGCGCTTGAACCTGCTCATTGCTCCCAAGCGCAATAAGTTCATCGCCTCCATGTAAAACAAGTGAAGATAGAGTCACCTTTGTTGAAGAATTCGTACGGGCGACACCTCCAGGTCCCATAATCCCGATAATAATTGCCCCTGTATGCTGACCTATATTGCTTCCCCTCAAGGTACATCCAGCTAAAAGCGATCCATCAGGGATTCTAACAGAGTGGACTTGAAGATCAGCATCAGTTCTTCCATAAATGACATCCAGAAAATCTACAATAACAGGTTGAAGAATAACCGCCGCCAACCGTTTACCGGCAATCAGTTGCGGAGAGATAACCCGATCAGCACCCGCTTTCTTAAGCTTTTCTATTGTCTTCTCATCTGTAGACAGGGAAACGATCTGCAGTTCTTTATTCATCTGTCTTGCGGTCAATACGACAAAAACGTTTTGATGGTCATCCGAAAGACAGGATATAAGTCCTGAGGCATGCACGATCCTGGCATGTTCCAGATCCTTCTCTTCGGTCGCATCCCCTTCCACAAAGATATACCTGGAATACCTATGCCTGTCTACCAGCTCCAGATCACGTTCCATCACAACAAAAGGAATCTTCTTAAGATAAAACTCTTCAGCAGTCTCCCGGCCCACTGATCCAAAACCGCAAATAATATAATGATTTTTAATCATCGAGAGCATTTTATTCATTTTTCGCTCCTTCATAGCGCTGGCAATCTGTCCCTCAAAAATAAAAGAGATGAGCGTGGTGACTGTATAACCCACAGTAAAAATGCTGAATGCAATGAAAAGAATAGTAAAATTCTGCCCTGCCGGGGAAAGAGGTCGAGCTTCCTGAAATCCAACTGTAGACACTGTAATTGTCGTCATATAGAGGCTTTCCGCAAAAGTCCACCCCTCAATAAGCATATACCCGGCAGTCCCTCCTGAAATCACAAAAAAGACCAGGAATAAAGAAAATGCAATTCTCTTATTTGAAAACATCTTCGATTTACTCCTGGTTTCTTAAGTATTGAAGAATTCTCAAAAATGGTTGATCAGACGAAACAGAGCCAGCCACGGCAATCATCAGAAACAGTATCTTTCTATACATGCACAGTGTTGAAAAGAAGCAAAAAAATACAGATTCAGGATTGCTGTTATAACCTTCTCCTGGCCTGAAGAGCTGCTCGGGAAAAGAGAATGCTGAAAAAAAAATACGTCTCATAGAACCTCCGGAATTCCACCCTCTGCATCAGGCGGCTGCATAATAAAGAGTGGATCCCGGAATAACCCTCAGGATCATCACAGGCTGATCGCCCGGTCAGACAGAAACGCCCTCACCTCTGTATCCTCAGCCAGTCTCCCGTTCCCAAGACGGGAGGCTTTTATAGCTGCACAGGCTGCAGCATAACGAAGCGCCTCTTCAAAAGAATCACCGCAAAGAATCCTGGCGAGCAGGGCCCCACAGTGGATGTCTCCAGCACCGGTGGTGTCAACAGTCGTAACAGAAAATGCCTGCTGTCGAATTATCCGCCCCCGGGCGCAGGCTGCCGAACCGCTGGCTCCGTCCGTGAGAACTACAAGCTCTGCCTGCGGATAGCGGTCAGCCACCAGAGAAGAGGTCTCCTCCAGAGTATCCGGGCAGCTGTTTCCAAGCCAGATCTGCGGAAACAAGCCAGGCATAATGATATAATCCATGAGAGGCAACAGATCCAGAGTGGACTCCCGAAAACTGCCTGTATCAATAGAGATCTGACTCTCCCGATCTTTCATCTTCAGCACAATATCAGCAATAGTCCGATGCTCCTGGCCGTCAATATGGAAGAGACGACAATCAGGAAATCGGTTCTCAGGCAAGACGTCGGAAGCAAGTGCGGGCAGACTACGGTTGTGAGCCGCTACCGCCCGCTCTCCCCGCTCCAGACTGGACCAGGCAAGCGCAAATCCGGAACAGCAACCCGGCAAAGTCTGCAGCAACTCTACATCAACACCACTGGCTTTCAAGCCATCACGGATGATGGAACCGGAACGATCATCCCCGATCAAACCACTGAATGCAGTGGTTAGTCCGAGGCGAGCCATCTGTCGAAGTGCGGTAGGAACCGGCCCCCCTACCTGTTCCAGATGGTCCACCATTTCCAACTTCTCATCCGGATGTGGAAAATGCGTCAAAAGCGCAAGCTGATCCAGAACCACACAACCAATCCCGAATACATCAACCCTATTCTGCTTCATCTAGACCGCCTTCCCCTGCCGTACAAAGATACTGTATTAGAAAAGGGATAGCCGAACCATAAACCCGATTTTAAAATCCTCAGATACTGAAAGGGCTCCATGGCGGAATACCATCAGCCTGAAATCCACAAACCAGTGAGATAAAAATTCTATTAACCTCCTCCCTGACCTGAAGAAAGGAGGCGTCTGTCCTGATAATTAAGATGGTTGCAGCAGGCCCGCATCCATCCTGAATTCATTCGCCCCTCGACGGAACAGCAGCCGCCCGCTGGTCAGCGCTGCGGACAGCTTTGCCAGGTGGGGTTGGATCACTGCATAGTTTATGACGAAGGTTCCTGCTGCATAATCTTCCGAAGAGCGGCAAGATTTTCCCGCGCTTTGACAAACTCAGGACGAATCTCGACTGTCCGCTCCCAGGAATTCAGCGCTTTCTCCAGCCTGCTCAACCGATACTGCACAATGCCAAGATTGAACCAGGCTATATAATTATCCGGCTCATAAGAGATTGCCCGCTGAAAAAGCTCCTCCGCTTTTTTATACTCTCCGGAAGCGATAGATTCCAGGGCCTGCTGACAGGTACGGCGCACCCCCTCTTTATCCTCATCCGATCTGGCAATATCCAGAGGACGATCCGGACTGCTGAAAACGTCGAAAACCATTACTGTCCGGTCATCATTGGGGCTCGCCTCTTTATAGAATGCCGTAACCTCTGCCATTAAACCATGTACAAATCCTCTGGCGTCCAGATCCCGATGTCTCCTTATAAAAGCGAACAGCCGCTTCTCTTCAAAAAACTCACCGGAATCATCGCGAGCCTCCACAATTCCGTCTGTGAAAATCAGTACCCGATCATCCTTTTCCAGCCGAACACTTTTGGTCTCATACACAACATCTTCAACAGAACCAATGAAAAAACCGTCCGCATCCAGCTCTTCCAGCGTGTCTGTCCGCTTGTTATACCGGATCGCTTTGTGATGTCCGGCATTCGTATATTCCATAACCATAGTCCTGACATTAACCTTTACAAAAAAGGCCGTCAGATAGAAGCCGATATCCCCGAGCGCATTATGGATAATGGTATTCACCAATCGACATATCTCACCCGTAGACAATTCCGGACGTTTGGCGAAATTGGAAAACGATGTCTTCGCCATCATGGTTATCAGAGCTGATGGAATGCCATGTCCTGACACATCAACCACAAGCATTCCCGTCGTCTCTTCATCAACTTCAATTATATCGTAATAGTCACCACTGGTCTCAAGCATAGGAGTCATCCAGGCGGCAATCGCATAATCCTCTGTTACGGGCATTGTTCTAGGGAGAATAGCAAACTGAACAGTTCTGGCTATGTCCAGATCCCGCTTCATTCTGAGATTCGCTTTGTGCAGTTCCGCTGTACGTTCCTTAACCATCTCTTCAAGGTTTTCACTGTACTCTTTCAATTCCCGATGAGAAGTGAATAGTTCTCCAGCCATCTTGTTATACGCTTTGGCAAGCGTTAAAATTTCGTCCCTGGTTTTGATAATAATTGGCCTGTACTCTTCATCTTTTCCGATACTCACATTGAGTCGGTTGATACCTTTAATCAGGGCGTTAACCGGCCCCACAATATTTCTGGAGAGGAGTATGGAAACAAACACCGTCAGTCCAACGCTGACAAGGGTAATCAGCTGCAGGAAGAGAAATATCCTCTCCTGCTCTCTACTATAGGAACGCTCCCGGGAGACCAGACCAATAGTCACGATCCGTCCGGTGTCAGCCTCCTTGATAGGAAAAGCGAGAGAAACCTGTGGTTTATTAAGATGTGTTTCCGAGAAGAAGGACCCCTTGCCACTGGCAAATCCGCGCTCCACAGCAGCCAGCTGGACCCGTTTATCACGCAGAGATTCGCCCCATTCATTGAAACGGGTACTGAGGAGGGCCTTACGCTTCCATCCTACCAGGGTAAAATCTTTGCGAAGCGCGACCCGCAGCTGATTGAGAAAAGCCAGATCCCGGATGCGACCTGTGACCAGCACATATGAAACACGTCCTCTGGCGCTGCTGTACAGAACCTGTCTGCGCTCATCAACCTTAAGGGGGGTCACAGAGGCAAAAATGAGCCCCTGCTTCGTTATAGAAACCATTGCAGAGCTGCCTTTAATTCCTCTGAGAATAAACTCGCGAGGAGTTTGGACAAGGCCATCCGGAAAATAGGAAAAACGCTGCCTGAAAATCATTGCTACAGAAGGGCGGCCACGCTTAAGAGCCCGCACCCGGTATACCATCAGCAAAGGCGCGTTGTACTCTGACATCAATCTGGTGAGACGCTCCTTAAAATTCTTGCTCAGCCTTCTATGGCCTGTGAGAATCTGCTGCGCAACTGGAACAAGCCGTTTATCCTCGGACAGACTGCGCGTTGCGGAGCTGGCCCCCCGCATCCCGTTTCCGAATACACTACGCATATAATCCCGCCCCTCTCTAAGGCTCCTCTCCAGGGTCTCCTGCAGCAGAGCATCCACACTTGAAGAGAGGATGAGATTGACTACCAGCAGCGGCACAATATTGATACAAAAAAGGGTCAAAATAATTTTATATACAAGCTTAAATCTGCGGATTCGCGTTTTCATAAAGGTGTCCTCATTCTTCAGGTTCTTATCTTTCGCGCAATATCAATTACACGGCCAGTAACAGTGCGAAAAACAGTCCTATTTCGTTTTGTCTTTTTCTCAATATAGGATTCTACAATATTTCTGTCGTTCTGACCAAAGGAAGGGCGAAATACCTGAAATTTCTTTGATTGTATCCCATTTTTGAGAGTAAAATACCGGTCGCCTCCCCGCGCGATATAGGAGGTCACAGCCAGCGTATACACTCTTCCATACTGAAGCGGCAGTCCACCAACCAGCACACTGCCCGGGACGACCCGTTTCCCTGCCGGTTTACGGGAATCATACCGAAAACGGATCCCGGAAACCTGGGCGAAACTCTTGAAATTCTCCCCCACATAGGTAACGCTGTTTTCCAGCACAGAAAGCAGCTGAGCACCGGTGAGCCGGAGACCAACAAGCAACTGTTGATAAGGAAGGATATTGTACATATCCATTCTGGTAATCGGACCTGATGCCAGCCCGAACTTCATTGCACCACTATTCACCAGAACCACATCTGTTTTACAGTAGTCACGGAGGGCATCACTGACCAGATTACCAAGTGGAGATTCCCGTGAAGTGAAATGGTTCATCTCCCCGTCTGCTATACCGATCACCTTCCCGGCGATGGTTTGCAGAGTTCCTCGCAAATTGTACAGAGTCTCTGCAAGCGAGATATCAGGCGAAATCCGGCGGGAATCAACAGTATAGACCTGAAAGCTGTCTTCCGCAGCAGAATCCCTGAATGTATACACCCCGAGAAAGCCACCCCCCTCTTTTATGGCCACAAGACGGGCCTGCTTCCCTTTCTTTGCCGCTATTGAAGCGATGCCGGCAATTTCCTTCTTGCTCCGTATCATAAACAGATCCACTGGCCGATCAAGAATCGCCATCAGATCGGATTCTATAGAATAGGTTCTGACGTTTTCATGACTTTCCGGTTTTTTCGGATCACCACCTGTTACCTTGAGATTGAAATCCGCCATCACTACAATCTTATTGACCTTTTCTGTCTGTAGTTTCTTAATAATCGGGTCAATGACTTTTTCAGGAGGCAAATACTTAAAATTGCGAAACAATGCACCAGGAATTTTTGTGATCGCGCTTCTGGTAACAAACCCAATAATAGCCACGCTTTGCCCGGATGCATTGACGAACAGTTTATATGGCTTAAAATAAGCGGGGCATTTCCCTGTCCGGCTGTCCACAATATTAGCATTGATAAAAGTATACGATCGATCGTCACTCAGGCTTTCCCGCCCCATTTTTGCCAGAACATCCGGGCCAAAATAGAATTCTCTGTGCCCAAGCACCAGCCCATGAAAGCCAATCTTCTCCAGAAGCGTGATAACCTGTCGCCCATCTGTAAAATAGGCCTCCGAGGTACCGTATAAAAAATTGGAATTGGCCAGCAGCGCTATCAAACCGCCGCTGCGACTGATCTTCTTAACCAGGGAGGAAAGAAGACTCACCCCGCTCCTGCGAACAATCTTTCCCTTTTTGTCCAGCAGATAAACGTTTTTTCCTTTTTTTCTAACAGTCGTTTTCAGGGCAAAAAGCCGCCCCTTGAGAGAATTGAAATACGCTATACGAAGTAGAGGAGCTCCCCCGGCCTCGCAAAATGTCAGAAAAAAAGGGATCAGTAAAAAAAATGTGCACCTCATCAAAAGAATCATTAATCTCATAACCGCCTCCTCAGGTTGAAACCGATTATATCATAATGGCTCAAACATTACAAACCTAAATTTCTTCCATCGTGTTTAAACAACAGTTGCTTCCTTATCATATATGATATAACCTGAAAAATTATCATGATGAGTACCATGAACAGCTATCAAAGAGTGGAGGGAGTTATGACAAAACTCATCAATTTCATGCTGGACAATAAGCTGCTGGCCAGCATGCTCCTGATCTTCATATTCCTGTTTGGAGTGATCAGCATGAACAGCTTGAACCGGGAACAGTTTCCAACTGTCTCCCTGAACCTGGTCACCATAACAACAGTCTATCCCGGAGCCGCGCCTGAAGACGTGGAACTGAACGTGACTGTTCCTATTGAGCGAGAACTGCGCAGCGTCTCCGGTATCACGGAGATTAAATCCACATCTACAGAAAACATCTCTGTAATCAACATACAGGTCGATGATGATTTCGGGCCGAAAGCGTTCCAGGAAGTGCTGGCCGATATCAGAAGCGCGGTGGATCGGGTGGACAACCTGCCCGACAGCGTTGAAGGACGCCCCATTGTTCAGAATGTGGATGTGGAAAAAACGCCCATTGTTCAGGTCGCTCTTTTCGGGGATATGAACAAACTTCGTCCCTACGCTAGAGCATTGGAAATCCAGATGCTCAATGTACCCGGGGTCGCAACAATAACCAAAGTCGGCTATTTTGACACGGAAGTCCACGTTGAAATCAACCCCTGGCTGATGAAAAAACACCACGTCTCCTTTGACGAGGTGATCAACAGCATCCGCACTCGCAACATACGGGCTTCCGGAGGAACTCTCAACTCCTATATAGGGAAAAAATCAATCGTCACCCTCTCCAAATTCAAGAACTTGATGGACATCAATAATGTCATCCTCAGATCAAACTTCGAGATGCAGCGTGTCCTGCTCCATAATGTGGCGAAAGCAAGAGTCACTGTGGAAGACACGAAGCTGGTGGTACGTAACAACGGCGCCTCTGGAATCAGTCTGGCCATTTCCAAAAACCCATCAGCAGATATTGTGACCACTGTGGATACCATTCGCGACTTCATGAAAGTACAAAATATCCCTGATGGAATCGCCTACCAGATCATCAACGACAGTTCCAACTCCACCCGAGAATCGGTTGAATCCGTAATCAAAAACGGTATAGTAGGGATGATTCTTGTCCTTCTAATCCTGATACTCTTTCTCAACCTCCGCACAGCTGCCTGGTGCGCCTTCTCCATCCCATTCTCCATAGCACTCTCCTTTGCCCTGATGCCGATCTTCGGCATGTCCATCAATATGATCTCCATGGCCGGTATCCTGATTGTACTGGGAATGCTGGTGGATGATGCAATCGTAACAGCCGAACATGTTGAAAAGCACGTCGAAGAGGGGATGTCCCCCAAAGAAGCAGCCCGCAAGGGAGCGAGTGAAATGGTAGGGCCAATCAGCGCTGCAGTGCTGACAACCATCGCCGCGTATATACCGCTCTTCTTTCTTGGCGGAAAACCCGGAAAATTCATCTGGCCCATACCGGTGGCTGTCTCCCTGACACTACTGGCCTCTCTCTTTGATACCTTCCTCCTGCTTCCGGGCCATCTGGCACACAGGCCAGAGGGCGGAAAACTGAAACAACAAGCGAAATGGATGAAGAAGCTGGAAACCGGATACAAACGTCTGCTCTTCACTGTCCTGAGAAGAAGGCGAATGTACATCCTCAGCATCATTGTCCTTTTCTTCTTTTCCATTTTCGTGATCGGCCGTAATATGAAGCTGATTCTCTTTCCCAATACAGGAGCAGACGTTTTCTATATCAAATTCGAAGCCCCTCTGGGATCAAGCATCCAGAGGACAGAGATGGATGTGATCAACATGGAGCAACGGCTCCGGAAAATCAGAAAAGAACGGGGAGAAATCCTCTCCTTCACATCCAGGGTCGGCCACGACAGCCACAAGGGAAAGACGAAAAACAGCGGCAGCCACGAAGACCGGGCTATTATAACTGTTTATCTCACTCATCCGGACAAACGGGATCGAACAGCAGCAGAAATAATTCAGGAACTCAGACAGCTGAGCGCTTCAGAAGAAAAAACAACGATCACCTTTGAAGCAAAAACCGAAGGACCCTCTGTTGCAAAACCTGTTGAAATCCGGGTTATGAGCAACAATGCTAAGGATAGAAAAAAAACCATCAAAAAAATCACGGCCTTCCTCAAGCAGATCAAAGGGGTCTACGATCTCAAAAGAGATGACAAAACCGGAAAGAAACAGCTCCAGATACAACTCCGCTACGACAGGCTCGCAGCATACGGCCTGACCAGTGCTGATATCGCTTCTCTACTTCGTATCGCTTTTGACGGACAGAAGGTCACCTCCATTCAGACCCTTGATGAAGAAATTTGGTACAGGGTTATCCTCGCGCCCAAATTCCGTGGCAGTGAGAAAAGTATCCGCCATCTCCAGGTGCGTAACAAATCCGGCCAGCTGATAGGACTGGACTCCCTGGTATCCTTTAAAATCACGGACGCCAAACAGGACCTCTTTCACTACAACGGCATGAAATCCGTCACCATCTCCGCAGAAGTGGACAATAAGAACGCCACAGCGGTCTCAGTAGCTCAGTTACTCCGTAAAAAACTGCTCATAAACTGGCGCCCGCCTCCGGGCACAATCATCGACATCGGCGGACAGGCTAAGGAAACCAGAGAGACCATGCAGGATTTCGTTCTGGCCTTCTTCATCGCCACCCTGGGCATCTTTTTCATCGTCACCATGGTACTCAAAAACCTGCGCAAAACCGTAATCGTACTGGCGATGGTTCCTCTAGCTTTTGTCGGAGTCAGTGTGGCCCTCTTTGCTCACGGTATGCCGTTCTCCATGTTCAGCATCATGGGGGTGCTCGGACTCGCCGGAATTGTAGTCAATGACTCCATCGTAATGATCGACCAGTTTTCCAGAAAACTGGACCCGGCAAAAGTAACCATTGAAGAATTGGTCGAACAGGCTATTCAGCGGCTTCGTCCGATCATGATGACAACTATGACCACGGTCTTTGCCCTCCTGCCGGCTGCCTACGGACTCGGAGGTTCCACCACCTTCATCACGCAGCTCTCCATCTCCGTTGGATATGGACTTATCTTTTCCAGCCTGATGACCCTCTTCACTGTTCCGGCGCTCTACTGGGGGCATTGCGAGAAAAAACAGCGCAAATCGCAAAAATAAAGAGCAAGAAGAAAAGCACAAAGGAGAAATGCATCTCCCCGGAAACTTCCTCTGGAACACTCTCAAGCAAACAGAAAACCAATGGGGGAATAATATAATGAAAAGCATCCAATGCATCACAGCAGCTGTACTCATTGCCACAACCGGTATTACTGCATCCACAGCTTCCAGAAAAGCGACGGATAAAAAAAATGTAAAGAAAAAAACAGTACAGAAGCCCAAACTGCCGCTGCTCACCATGAATGAGTTCATAAAAATAGCCGTACAGAACAGTCCGGCACTGGGATCGCTTCGCTATGACTATGAAGATAACATTTCTCAAGCGAAACGCGCCCAGGGTATCAAAGACATCATGCTGACAGCCAAAGCGAATTTGGCGTCATCAGAGCTTGTCACTTCAAGCGGCGTACCTGCAGGCATGCAGAACTTAAAGGCATTCAACACAGAACTATCCCTGGCAAAGAAATTTCCTGGGCTGCTGGGGCTGACCACAGGTTTAAGCATCACCTATAATCGAAGCTCTTTTGACCGATCCCCGCTCACAGATGTCAAAAACTCCACTCCCGTGCTCAACCTCCAGCTGGCCTTTCCTCTCCTCCGCAATCTACTGGGGGAGATTGATAGAAACGCGCTTAAGGTCAGTTCTCTCACCATCAAACTGCTCAAAAAAGCGGAAACAGAAGCAATTGAAAGCTTTGTTCAGACACTAATCAGCGCCTACATCGACTGGTATCTTTTGAGTCAAAAAACCGCTATCTACCACGGCATTATGGCTCGTGCCGCTGAACTTCACGGACAGACCCTGCGCAAACGTCGGATTGGACTTGCCGACTGGTCCGATGTGCATCTGGTCAACGCCAACTATCTGCGTTACCGCAGCCTCTATCTTTCAAGCAAACTTCAGGAAGAGCAGCAATACATCAATCTGATCGCGATGATGAAAGGAAAGGCCCCCGCAAAGGGCATCAGCCGAAAAACCGCAATCAGATACAGACCACAGAAACTGAATCTTGAAATACAACTGAAAAAAGTTAATCTGGACACTATCCGTACTGTTCGCATTGCGGAGCTCACTTATAAACAGAGCGTGCTATATTATAAAAATGCCATCAGTGAACAGAAACCGGACCTCAATCTGATCCTCTCCGGCGGGGCCAATGCCAGAGGTAGCGATGCCAGGGATGCATTCAGCAATTTTCCCAGGGGACAATTTTACGCTGGAGTTGAATTCAGTACGTTTCTGCAGAACCGGGATAAAAAAAATCAAACCGCATCCCGAAAAGCGGCGAAAAATAAAAGGGCTCAGGACTATCGCAACGCACGCAAAGAAGCCGCCTACACGCTGACCAATCTGACAGGCAGTATTTTCAGTATGATACAGCTCCTCAAGGTCAGTCGACAGAGGGTAACTGTCAATAACGACCGGCTGGGGACTATGTATCGCAAATACACTCAAGGACGGGTCGCGCTTTCCCAGGTAACCGATGCCCGGGATGGCTACGCCAATGCCCGTATCAGCTCTCTTGAGCAAGAAGCGTCCCTGAAAAAACTCTATCTCAGTTATCTGGCCTTAGCAGACGAACTTTTAAAAGAATTTCCTGTTACATTAGGGCACTCCAAAAAATAAGCCCCTGAAACGGTGCCTTAAGCATGATACGTATCAATTCAAAACTATTCATGAAGGGGAAATACGATACGAAATGAAAAAAATCGGACACAATCCATTTGATCCGTTCGTCAAATGGTTCTTTCCAAATTGAAATAAAAATTCTTGATGAGCTTAAACTGTCGGTGATTGGACCAACAGAAATCCGTTTTATTCTTAAATAACCCTCATTTTTTTACAAAGGGGCATAGATTTCGGCCAACCACTCAGCTGGTTTCCGGAAATTACAGGAGCCGACGGCTGGCTCACCAGAGCTCTCGGTTTTTCCAGGGGTCTCACCTTTATTGATGTCGTCGGGCTGATTGCGATTGTAGGCGGCAGCATTGGCCTGATTGTTCAAACAGACGAACCGGTTTACGGCTATTCTCCTTTGATCGGGGTCCCCCACTGCCTGAGCCTGGAAAGGATGAAATCAAGCACCCGCTGCTGGGCCTCCTTGCTATTACCATCCACATGGAACAACTCTCCGAATTCTATATAACATTCACGATCACGGCGCAGCGGACCAATATCCTTAATTTTCTTTCCGTTATCCCAGAAATCGGTCTTCAGAGCGATCGGGATCACCGGAGCACCCGCTTTTGCCGCCAGCTTCACCCCGAGAGTATTGAAATATTCCGGATCAAAAACCCGATCCCGGGTCGCCTGAGGAAAGATGACTATGGAGCGCCCTTCTTTGAGCATCTCCTGGCCCTGTTCCATAACTGTCTTGAAATCCTCCCTGGGATTCTCCCGCTTCACAGCCACAGGCCGTTGAAAACGCAAGATCGGGCCGAACAGTTTATGGGTGATCAGGCTCTCCTTCACCACAAAAGTAACCTCCATATTGGGAACAATAATTCCGGGAAGAACCTGAGTCTCAAATGTACTCATATGGTTGCTGATGAAAACAACCGGACTATCAAGCCCTTTGAGGTTATCCATACCACGGACATGCAGGCTACAACCGCACCGCTCCAGCATTCTCAGGATGGTATCTGAATTGGTGACCCATTCGCTTTTTGTGTACCTCCCTTCCACAATGCGTTTGCGAATCGACCAGAGATAACGGGTGTACTTACGGTAAAAAACCATCCGCCAGCCGAAGAGAAGGCGATCCAGCAGATATCTTTTTATGTTTTCAGGGGTATCATAGCGGTCTCCGGAATATATGCTCTCCATCAAACAAACGCCTCCTTGAAAGATTTATGGCCCTCAGGTGCTTGCTGTTTTTCAGCTGCCAGGAACGGCTGGCAACGCTTCAGGCCCGCAGTCTCTGACAAAATATAAGAGAAATTACCTCAATCCTTCCACCCATATTGACACAACAGAAGGGAGATGCCTATTTTTGAACTGAAAACAATCCCCCCTTAACCCGGGGAAGCAGTAAGGAGAGCGCATGTACCAGATAGTGGAACACCCCCTGCTCAAGCATAAACTGACCGTACTCCGGGACAAGGATACGCCGACCAAGGAATTCCGCGAACTGGCGAGTGAGATCACCATGCTTCTCACGTATGAAGCGCTCTCCAACCTCAACACAAAAGAGGTTCCCGTGGAAACACCAATCACAACAGCACCAGGTGCTGCGATTGCAGACAATCTGATCGTCGTCCCGATCCTGAGAGCCGGAGTGGGGATGCTGGATGCGATGCTCCACCTGCTCCCCAGCGCCAGTATAGGATTTGTCGGTCTCTACAGAGACCCCAGCACCAAGCAGCCTGTGGAATACTATCAGAAACTGCCCAAACCGACAGGCAAAGACAGGGTAATCATCGTTGATCCGATGCTCGCCACAGGCGGCTCTATCAACGCCACCATTGTTCTGTTAAAAGATCAAGGATTTGAGCGGATCAAGACGATCTCCATTCTGGCTGCTCCTGAAGGGATCAAGGCTGTTGAGGATGCCCACCCGGATGTGGAAATCTACAGCGGCGCTCTGGATGAGAAGCTGAACGAGCACAAATATATCATCCCTGGCCTGGGAGATGCCGGCGACCGGCTTTTCGGGACCAGATAACCCTGCTGATGAGCAACAACAAAAGAGCCCCTGAAAACCTTTTACCAGAAAGCAGTAAGCTCTTAATTCTTAATATTGAAAGAAGTATAATCGAAAAAAAAACTATTCTTCTCCTGAATCCGATTTCAGCGTCTCCAGCAGCAACTCCATGTCGTCATTCATATTCTCCAGCATGGTGCCAGCGACACGGGAGACAGTCGTCTCTTCCCCGAGCAAACGGAATTTCTCAAGAAGATAGCCACCAAGGACAGCAGAGAGCTTCTCCCAGCGCCTCTGCTGCGCAACCAGAACAGACGGGGTCTCCCCTTTGTTGAGCGTGATCCTGATCCCCCCCTCAAGAAACTTCACTGCAAAGGTATCGTGCCATGCGGGAATATGGGTCTTCAGCCCCAGCTCTCTGCTGATTCTTGAGGCAAATCGCTCCGTCGCATCCGGATCGCCGTGCACCAGAAACAGCTCAGGGTCGCACTCTTTATAGAAGTTCAGCCAGGAGAGCATATCATCCACATCCGCATGCGCTGAGAGCCCGCCGATGGTGTGGTTCTTCGCCTGCACCTGATACTCCTCACCCCGGATCTTCACCTTTTTCACGCCATCGATCAACCGCCGCCCCAGAGTCCCGATCGCCTGATAGCCGACAAAAAGGATATGGGTGTTCTCCTGCCAGATATGATGGCGAAGGTGGTGCACAATCCGTCCGGCATCGCACATCCCGGAGGCGCTGATAATCAACTCAGGGCCTGCTGTCTCATTAATCGCCCTGGATTCTTCCGGGAATTCCGTAAAATGGAACTGCTGGTAATCGAGCGGGCTCTTCCCCTCTTTAATCATCTCCTTCACTGCACTTCGCCTTCCGGGATACATATAATTGTATATAGCAGGAAGAGCAAGGGTACCAGAATGAAAACACCTCTGCATAAAACAATCCTTTTACTGGGAGCAAAAATCGGGCTTTCCAGAATTTTTTTTTCCCGGATATACTCAAAAACGTATCCGCTCCTCTCTCTGATAAAATACAGAAACCCTCACTTTTTCCGATCCATCTCCATTGAAACCTCAACATACTGCAATAGAAAATGTGATTACTGCCCCAATTATAAATACGAAACCCCAAAAAAATTCATGACAGAAGCTCTTTTCCATAAAGCAATTCAGCAATTAAAAAATCTGAAGTTCAGAGGCTTCATCGGCTACAACCATTACAATGAACCTCTTCTTGATGCACGGATTTACAGCTTTATCAGGCATGCGGTTTCAGAGCTGCCTTCTGCTTATCATATCCTTTTCACCAATGGTGACTATCTGACGGAAGAAAAAGCAGAAGAATTGTTTGCAGCCGGGATCTATCGGCTTATCATAACCAATCACAACAAAAATCCCGCTCCATTACGGGAAAAACTTCAGCCCATTCTGGATAAATACGGTGATGATATTGTTTATTATGAAAATTTATCTGAATCATCCTCTTTGAACAATCGCGGAGGAGAAATAGAACATATCACGCCTCAACATCAAACATGTCCAGAAGGAACCCAATTCGTCCTCACATACACCGGAGAGGTCATTCTCTGCTGTGAAGATTATCATAGAAAATATTCCATCGGCAATCTGAACCATCAATCAATCCTGGAAATATGGAACAGCAAAAAAAACAAAAAGATCCGAAAAAACCTCAGAAAAAATATTTTCACCCTCCCGATCTGTAAAAAATGTATGGGTCTGGATAACTGATTCCTGCTGGTGCAATTGAACCAGACCCAGCCTGGCTGATATTTCATCTGAGACTCTTACTTATTCATTGATTTGTTTCTGTGGCGTACGTAACCGCTTCCAGTATTTTCTCTTCTAATCTGCTGATATTCCAGGTGTTGATCTGCTTCAAACCAGCAGCAGCTATTGTTCTATACAATTGTTTATTTTCAAGCAGGAGATTGATTTGTCCGGCAAGGGTGGCATAATCTCCTTTTTTAAAGGTTAAGCCTGTTTCTCCGGGGATGAGCAGGTCCCTGGATGCCCCGCATACATCACTGGCTATCACCGCCGTGCCGCATGCCATTGCTTCGTTAATCACCAGTCCCCAGACTTCTTTCCGAGATGGAAGGCAGAATATCCTGCTGTGTGAATACAGTCCGGGTAATTCATTGTATGGAATATATCCAAGCATGTGGATATGGCTTTCCTGTTCATTCTCTGCCGCCTTTTGGATTTTATTTCTTAATTTTCCATTTCCAGCGATAATGAGGTGCGCATCCGGATGTTTTTTCCTGACGATATGGAAGGCTTTAAGGAGATCCAGTATGCCTTTTCGCTCGATTAATTGTCCTACATACAGTATTGTTTTTTCATGTTTGAATGAATCGTGAAAATAATTTTTCCAGCTTTTTGCTTTTTTACTTTCGCTGATAAAAAAAGAGTTGTCAACAGAAAGGCCAACAACGAAAATTTTATCAGAGGCAATTCTCCAGTGATCTTCCAGCAGCTCTCTGGCTGCGGTGCCATCAGCCAGGAACGCGCTGCATCTTCGATGAAACCAGCGAACTGCCGGAGCGCCTATTTTACGGAAGATGCTGGAGTCATTTTTTGTGGCCCCAGACCAGGGGAGAAGAGGGATGTTTAATTTTCTACATGCCCGGGCGGCAAAATAAGAGGTAGGATTGCTCCACCCCCAGATAATAACCGCGTCAGGGGCTTCCTGCTCAATATTGCGTTTAACATGGTAGTTGATATGGAATGGGAAGGTGTCTTTTCTACCCAGGTGCATATGAAATCCAGGTAAAAGTTTACATTTGAAGTTGAGGTCTTCAAAGTCCTGAAAATTCCATTTCCTATGTGGTTCTGTTTGAGCCTGAATGTGGACAGTGAGGCTCTGTTTTTTTGCCAGCGCCTTGCAGATCGCTATCATGTGTGGAGAAAGGACATCAATGATCAAGATTATTTTCATTTTTCAAATTTCCTGTATATATCCTTAAATTTAAGAAAAGCATATACTACAACCTCGGAATATGTCAACATAGATGTCGCGTTATGCTGCTTTTTTCTTCCCTGCTGCAAGCTCAACCCTCTGGCTGGCTCCCCATATCCTGCTTTTACCAACCCATCTTTCCGGATGCTTTTCGCAAGCTAACTGCATCACCTCATTTCTCTTTGAAAAAATTTCTTTTGACTTCATGGAATGATGCTCATCTGGAGTCACATAATCGATACCGGAATGCTTCTGGTCTGTATTATACCAGTGAACAAAAGAAGCCATCCATTCTCTTGCCTCTCCTGTATCTGCAAAACTTCCGGGATAACCCGGCTTGAATTTAACCGTCTTGAAAAAAGATTCAATGAACGCATTGTCATTGCTGACCCGTGGACGACTGAATGATGGTATGACACCCGGATCATATAGAGTAGATAACAGACTCAAACCTTTCATTGCTCCTCCATTGTCCGAACGTAATTTGATGCCTTTCACTTTATACCGTCTTTTGATCTGACGGAATAAACCACATGCCAGTTCAGGATTCTCCGATTCATGAATCTCCCATCCGACAATTTTGGGTGGCGTACGAGAGTATGGGCCTGAAGAAGCCCGGTAGCGGCGGGTGGAACTACCCTCAATTGATACCCCAAGTTTAGAAGTCAACTGTTTTTTCAACTTTTTCAAAAAAATATGCATACACCATCACCCCTCTAGGCTTCTCCGGCAACTCAAGCTACGGAATATGCCACCATGTTCTCCTGTCCATCATCACTCATGATAGATGGCTGCCATCCATTATAGTATCCAGCGAGCCGAATAGCGGCATTGTTGAGTGCGCCCCTCTCACTCCAGCGACCACCAACGTTAATCCTCTTATTCAGGGTGCCCATCATCCGCTCCTGCAGGGAGGTGGTCACATGTTTTACTCCATTTGCCGCTCCGGCAAACCCCCGCTCCATATGAAGACGAGTAAGAAGAATGCTCGCATGTTCCAGACCATGCACCATACACCATGTTGCAAGATGTTTGATGTCTTTGTACGCATTCGAAATGTATTGTTTTCGCGTTGACACTTTTTTGGAGACAGCATCTTTAACTCGAAGACAAATTTCAAGAATTCTCCAGAGAGCTGTCCAACCGAGTTTTCTCCGATTTTTATCCCTGGTACGTTCGTTCGCTTTATCCTTCCAGAGGGCATATTTGAGTTCCCTGAAGAGGTGCCAGATGCAGCGCTGATGGAGTACTTTTGTCCTGTCTGATACCATGTTCCTGAGTGTGCTGATGATAGAGGAGTCTCCATCTGTGATCATGGTCATTGAATCCTGAAATTCCTGCGGGAGGTCCTGTAGCGCAGATAGCGCCTCCGACCAACTTCCCTCACCCTTCTTTTTGTTCTTACTGATGCCCATCCCCCTGCATGCCAGCATAGATGTCGCCTGAAAAAACAGACAGGAGGCATCAAAATGGGCTACAGTACAGCGTTAAGAGACGGAATTCTCAGGAGAGTACTTCCACCTGAACGGCAATCGGTTACACAAGTTGCAGCTGAATCTGGAA
>Ga0056109_1000161_pt1 | contig 25722 bp, 28 predicted proteins | sample WorMetG1BERMUDA2_FD_80077 | JGI IMG/M metagenome (GOLD analysis project Ga0056109, IMG submission 80077) | Marine gutless worms symbiont microbial communities from Max Planck institute for Marine Microbiology, Germany - Inanidrilus... ...
CACGCTGCCGAAGATCAATCCCGTACGCCCAGCCCATGAAAACCTCCCTGGCTAAAAACACCAGGGCAGGGAATCAGACATCGGTTAAAAACGATTCTACGTTCGTCAAATGTGCTCTAGACATCGGAGGTCCTCCCGTTACTTCCTCCCGACAAATTCGAGATTTGCCTGGAGGTGCCGAGTCCCAATATTAAAAGTTATTTTCAAATATACACGAAGAAATAAAATTTCAAAATTATGTGTTATTACAGTTCCTGCGATAGTATTAATTTATTAAATATTTGAAATATGGAGAATTTCCATCCTTGTCCCGAAAAAAGGATAAAATATTGCATTCCCGCAAATTCGCGTGGGTTTAACTGCCGGGTTCGACCGTGTTGAGGCGCCAGTCGTAGCGGTGGTCGGACAGTTCCTTGATGCCGTCCAGGCCGCGGGCCAGGTCGCCCTCGGCGTACTTGCGCAGGTGCATCAGCACGCCCATCTCGCCGCCGAAATCGTCGCCGAACCAGACGTAGATGCTGGACACCACCAGCTTGCCCTTGAGCAGGGCGGCGCCGCGCGGGTGGTTGACGTAGGTCCGCGCGGCGGCGTCGAGCTGCGCCTGCAAACCATCGGCGGTGAACGGCCGCGGCGCCAGGTTGGGACAGCCGATCGAGGCGCAGTTGACGGCGTAGTGGATCCGCGCATCGCGCCAGATCGGGCGCAGGATTCGATGCTCGATGTCGTTCAGGCTGACCGGCTCGCCGGCGACCTCGACCAGCTTGCGGCCCCAGGGGCCGTCCGAAAACAGGCCCGGCGAGATGTCGATGTCGCGGATCGACTCCTCGGGCTTGTATTCCAGGATCAGGCGCACCGTCAGGGCGTTGTAGAGGTTGATCCAGTAGGCCATCTGCTCGTCCCGGTTCAGCCCGTCGACCGCCACCGCGGTCAGCCGCGACAGGTAGCCGTCGAGCGCCCGCGCGTCCTGCTTGGAAACGCCGCCGTAGGCGAGCAGCGCGACGCCGTCGTCGGATTGCCGCAGGTATTTCCGCAGGAAGGCCGCCCAGGCGCCGTGGTCGATGCGCTGGCGGCTGTTCGGATCATGCCGGGTCCAGCGCTCCCACAGCTCGGACTTCGGCGCGAACAGGGCCTCGAACGAACTGATTCCGGCCAGGGGAAAGGCTGCAAGGCCGACCAGCAGGGAGCGGCGGGCAATACTAATCATGACATGACCCCTTTGGTCTCGACGCGGCGCTCGGAATCGTAGAGTCGCGCCAGCAAGGCGCCGGGCAGGCGCAGGTGGTAGAGCAGGTGGATCTTGATCCAGCCGAGCACGATGTTGCTCTTGCTGCGGCCGCCGAAGCGGCGCGACGAGGTGACCAGCGGCGGCTCGGCGATACACAGGGTCGGCCCGGCGCGCTCCAGGCGGCGCACGAAGTCGTAGTCCTCCATCAGCGCCAGCGGGCGCAAGCCGCCGAGCACGTCGTAGGCCCAGCGACGCACGAAGATGCCGGAATCGCCGTAATAGAACCCGCGTGCGCGGATGCCGGCGTAAAACTCCTCGAGCCAACGGCTGAAGCCGTCGTCGCCGTCGAACAGCAGGCTGAAATTGCCGCCATGGGCCTCGGGGTGCTCGGCGAGCTCGCGGCGCAGGGCGGTCAGGCCGCCGCGCGGGAAACGCGAATCGCCGTGCAGGAACAGCAGTACCTCGCCGCTGGCGGCATCGGCGCCGGCGACAAGCTGCGGGCCGCGTCCGCGCGGTGCCGTCAGCACGCGATCGGCGCCGTGGTCGCGGGCGACGGCGGCGCTGCCGTCGCCGCTGCCGCCGTCGACAACGATGATTTCGTGCGCTTCCGTTTCCGCCCGCAGTTCGGCGAGCAGAAGGGACAGACGCGCGGCCTCGTTCAGGGTCGGGATGATGATGCTGATCATGGCGCGTCTCCCCCGCTCACATCAGCGTCAAGCAGCCCGATGTCGGCAAGGGCACGGTGGCGCCGGGTCCAGCGCGAGTCGAGCCAGCGCCGGCGGATGCGACGGCTGGTCATGCCGGGAAAGCGGTGGCCGTCGAGCACGGCCTCGGCGCAGCGCCACCACAGGCCATGAAGCCAGTCGTACAACTCGCCGCGCGCACCGGCGTCGAGGTCCGCAAGCAGCGTCGGCAGCACCAGCCGGCCGAAGGCGACGTGGCGGGCTTCGTCGCGGGCGATGCGGGCGTTGATGTCCTTGAACAGCGGGCAGGGCAGCCAGGTCTCGAATCCGGCCTGGATGCCCAGGGCCTCGCTTTCCAGCAGGGTATTGTAGGCCAGCAGCGTCGCCACCGGGCGCGTCGGATCGATTGCTTCGGCCAGCGCGTTCTCGATCACCGGATGGGGCCGGGCCGCATCCGAGGCCTCGAACAGGGCCAGGTAGCGGGCATAGATCTCGGCGTGGTGGCCCTCGTCGCGGGCCTGGATCGCCAGGCAATCACGCATCAGCGGATCGTCGGTCACCGCCGCCAGGGTCTCGCAGGCGCGCCGGGTCATGGTTTCGCCCATGTGCAGGTGCGCCACAGCGCCCAGGAACATCCGCCGCGGCAGCCAGGCCGGCGGTCGCGGCCGCCGGGTCCAGTCGAAATCGGCGACGGTGGCGGGCGCGCTGCGCGCACCCTTGCGCTGCAAGGCGACCAGCCGGTCACGCACATCCCGCGGCAGGGTCATGGCAGGCTCCCGGTCTGGCGGCCGTGCTTGAACATCAGGCCGGCGACGGCACCCAGGCTGGTGCCGCCCTTGTCGTCGGTGTCGGCCGACACCGCGATGTGGGTCGGCGGTTGCATGTCTTGGCCGAACAGGCGCCGATAGTCGGCGGCCAGGTCGACCCGTTCATCGTGCCACTCGCCGAAGCCGGTGTCGCCGCCGCGCAGCACCACAACCGCGCCGTCACTGGCGTAGGGGTTGGCGAAGGTGTCGCCGCGCCGCTGCGTGCCGCTCCAGACGTAGGTGATCAGGCGCCCGGGCGGAAATCCGAGCAGCCGCGCCGCCGCCGACTTCAGGAACCGGCCGGGCGACCAGTCGGCCCCGGCCTGGTCGCCGAACCAGACGTGCACCGCCAGCGGCCGGTCGTCCATGCCATTCATGGTCAGGTCGGTCGGCGCCGGCGCCCGGTTGACGCGCCAGCGCCAGACCAGCGTCCGCCCGTTCCGCTCGCCGCTATCCACTGTGCGATAGAGGAACGAGGCCGAGTTTTCGGAGGCGATCTCGATGGTGCCGGGCAGCGGTTGCGTGAAACTGTTGCGCGCGGTCGCCGGCAGCGACAGTTCCATCCACTTGGACGGCGGCGGCGTCTCGGCGGTGGCGGAGGTGGCGCGCCACAGGACGGCGAGCACCAGGAGGGCAAGGGGGCGGCGAATACTCATCATCCGCCGCATCTATCACGCAGCCGCGCTCAACCCCGAATCACGTTCATGTGACGCCGGCTTTATCGTGTTCGAGGGGGGCTTGGGAGATCAGGCGCCGTAGCGGTCGCCGAAGACAAAGGCCTCGGTTTCCTTGATGCCTTTTTCCAGGTCGTCCTTGACCGCGTCGTACAGATCGCGGATCGACACCATGCCGACGACACCGGTTTCGTCGACCACCGGCAGGTGGCGGTAGCGGCGCACGCGCATCAGTTCCAGCGCCTCCGAGGCGGAGTCGCTGGGCGCCAGGGTGTCGGGATCCTTGGTCATGATGTCGCCCAGGGTGGTGGCACCCGGATCGCGGCCTTCGGCGAGCACGCGGCGCGTCAGGTCGCGCTCGGTGACGATGCCGACCATGGCGCCGGCGTCGTCGGCGACAACCACCGCGGCGACATTGTCCTCGCGCATCTGCCGCGCGCCGTCCTGCACCGAGGCAGCCGTCGGCAGCTTGCAGATCGATTGGTCCTTGACGATGTCGGGCATGATCCTTCGGTGCATACACTTCCTCCCTTGAATGCCACCCTCGGTTTCCCTCTCCGGCGAGTTTACTCCGCCCGCCCGCTTCGGTGCAAACGCCGAGGTGCCCCAATTGCGGTCAATTCTGCAGGAATTCGTTCAGCAGCGCCTCGACCGCGGCCGGATCGACGTCGCGGGTGATGAAGGCGTCGCCCAGCGCGCGCGCCAGAATGAAGGTGACGCGGCCGCCTTCGACCTTCTTGTCCAGCGCCATGTGCGCCATCAGGCCCCGCGCCGTCCAGTCGTCGTCGGCCAGCCCTTGCAGGTCGGTGGCGAGCCCGATCGCCTCGAGGTGGGCGGTCACCGCCTCGGCGTCCTCGGCCGGACAAAGTCCCAGTTGGGCCGACAGGCGCATCGCCATGACCATGCCGATGGCCACCGCCTCGCCGTGCAGCAGCCGCTCGCCGTATCCCGTCTCCGCCTCCAACGCGTGGCCGAAGGTGTGGCCGAGGTTGAGCAGGGCGCGGCGTCCGGTTTCGCGCTCGTCCTCGGCGACCACGTCGGCCTTGGCGCGGCAGCCGGTCAGGATCGCGTGCCGCCGCGCCGGCAGCACGTTGTCGCCCTGGCCGCAGACCGCCTCGCCGTTCTCGACCAGCCAATCGAAGAACCCGCGGTCGCCGATCACCCCGTACTTGGCGACCTCGGCATAACCGGCACGCAGCTCGCGTGGTGGCAAGGTGTCGAGCGTGGTGGTGTCGATCAGCACCAGGCGCGGCTGGTGGAAGGCGCCGACCAGGTTCTTGCCCTGCGGCACGTTGATGCCGGTCTTGCCGCCGACCGAGCTGTCGACCTGGGCCAGCAGGGTGGTCGGGATCTGCACGAAGTCCATGCCGCGCAGGGTGATCGCCGCCGCCAATCCGGCGATGTCGCCGATGACTCCGCCGCCCAGCGCGACCAGCATGGTCTTGCGCTCGATCTTCAGGGCGAGCAGTTCCTGGGTCAGCCGCGCCAGATGGGCGAAGTCCTTGGTCGGCTCGCCGGCCGGCAGCACGATGGCGTCGCTGGCGATGCCGCTGGCGTCGAGCGCCTTCTGCAGGCGTTCGAGGTACAGCGGCGCGACGTTGTCGTCGCTGACGATGACCACCCGCGGCTGCGCCAGCACCGGCTCAATGAGTTCGCCGGCTCGGTCGATCAGGCCCTCGCCGACCAGGATGTCGTAGGTGCGGTCCCCGAGCGCGACGGTCAAGGTCTCGTGCTGCGTTTCGTGTGTCATGCCGTTTCGTCGCCTGTCGCCGGTTGATATTCCGCCGGGAGCGCCGCCAGCAGGCGCTCGACCGTCTCGTCGAGGCCGTCACTGCCGGAATCGACGGTGACGTCGGCCTCGGCATAGACCGGATTGCGCTCGGCCAGCAACCTTTTCAGGATCTCGCGCGGATTTCCCTGTTTCAGCAGCGGCCGGTCGTCGCGCCGTCCGGTGCGCTCGACCAGGGTCTCGAGCTCCGCCTTCAGCCACACCGAAACGGCGTACTGCTTGATTTCGGCGCGGGTGCGCGGGTCCATGAAGGCGCCGCCGCCGGTGGCCAGCACCTGCGGCGGACCCACGAGCAGGCGCGCGATCACCCGCCGCTCGCCGTCGCGGAAGGCCTCCTCGCCGTAGATCTCGAGGATTTCCGGGATCGAGCAGCCGGCAGCCTCCTCGATGGCGTCGTCGGCGTCGATGAAGGGCAGGCCGAGACGCTTGGCTAGGCGCCGCCCGACGCTCGACTTACCGGCACCCATGGCGCCGACCAGCACGACCGTGCGCAGGCCCCGTTCCGAGCCCCGTTGATCGCCCTCCCGCGGGTTTGTAGACTGCCGAAGATTCGCCATAGTCGGTTCTTAACATATTCGATTTAGACTGTCGTGACGCATTCTGGGCGGACGTGAGCGCGATGGGTCGGGCACGGCGATCGCGGAGTTATGAGCGAGAGGACCCGCATGAAAGGGTTGACCAAGTTCCTGATGATTTTGATCGTCCTCGGCGCCGCCGGCGGCGCGGTGTTCCTGTCCATGTGGGACATTCCGGCGCCGACCGCGCTGGTCGAGAAAGAGATCCCGGATGACCGCTTCCCGCGCTAGCGGCTGGATCCTGGCGGCGGCCCTGTTCGCCGTGCTGACGGTTCCGGCGCCGGTGCTGGGCCAGAGCGGCGGCGCGGTGTCGAAACCGCTGTCGCTGGCGCCACCGACGGCGCTGACCCCGAAGTCCGCGGCACCGGCGGAGCAGACACCGGAAAACGAACCGGCCGGCACTGGCATCCGCGTCAACCGGCTGGACCGGCTCGACCCGGATTCGGTCGGCCTGCTGAATCCGGGCGGCGGCGGCTTGGACGGCGACATGTGGCGCGGCACCTCGCGCGCCTTCGTCGATCAGGTGCTGCCGCATCTGCCGACGGCGGCGCCGTCCGCGGCCATGCGTGACCTGATGCGCCGCCTGCTGCTGTCGACCGCGCGCGCGCCGGTCGGGCAGGCGCGCCCCGGCGACCTGGTGGCGACCCGGGCGCGGCTGCTGGTCGCCTTGGGCGATGCCGCCGGCGCCGGCGGCCTGATCGCGGCGACGCCGGTGCGCGGCAGCAACGAGCTGCTCAACCGCGCCGAGGCCGAGGCCCGGTTCCTAACCTACGACCTGGCGCCGGCCTGCCGCATCGCCGCGGCCCAGGTCGGGCAGGGACAGGACATGTTCTGGCAGAAGGCCCTGACCTTCTGCCAGATGCTGGCCGGCGAGCGCGACAGGGCGACCCTCGGGGTCAACCTGCTGCACGAGATGAATGTCGATGATCCGGTCTTCTTCGCCCTGATGGCGGTGCTGGAAGCGGGCAAGCCGGCGAAGCTGAAGTCGCTGGAGAATCCGACGCCGTTGCACCTGGCGATGGCCCGCGCCGGCAAGGCGACGCTGCCCGCGGACGTGCTCGCCGCCGGTGACGCGGCGGTGCTGCACGTCGTTGCCGGCAACGCCGAACTGCCCGACGCGCTGCGCCTGGAGGCCGCCGAGAAGGCGATCTCGGGCGGTACGCCGATGCACGAAACCCAGCGCCAACTCTACGACGCGATCCCGTTCGAGGACGAGGAACTCGCCAATCCGCTGAGCAGCGCCGAGCAGATGGGCGGAATCGAGGCCCGCGCCCTGCTGTACCGGGCTGCGCGGGACCAGACGATTCCGACGGCGCGCGCCGAGACCCTGGCCAAGGCGCTCGAACTGGCCCAGGCCGACGGCCGTTTCGAGACCGTGGCGCACGCCTTCCTCGACATCCTCAAGGCCCTGCGTCCGGCGCCCGAACTGGCCTGGTTCGCCCCCGACGCGGCGCGCGCGCTGATGATCCTGAACGAGCGGGAGCAGGCGCGCCGCTGGCTGACCCTGGTGCGCGCCGCCGGCCGCTCGGACGAGGAGATGGCGCGGGCGCAACGGGCACTGTTGCCGCTGGTGTTGATCGCCGGGGTTACCGACCATCCGGCCTGGGGCATCGAACACCTGGCCGGCTGGTGGCGCGACGCGCGCGAGGATCCGACCGCGTCCGGCCGCGGCGCCCTGCTGCTCAGCCTGCTCGAGGCCCTGGGCGAGCCGGTTTCGCCGCAGCTCTGGGCCGAGCTGATGGACCTCTCGGAGCGCGGCCAGGCGGCGCTGCCGCATCCTTCGGTGTTGCGCCGGCTGGACCGCGCCGCATCGGCGCCGCGCGGGCACGAGACCCGCGTCGCCTCGGCGACGGAAGAGATGCCCGAAGAGCCGATCGGCCGCCTCGGCGAAACCCTGATGCTGTCGCTGGTAGCGCTGGGCGAGGCCGGGCCGCAGCACGCCCACCCCGAGCTGCTGCACCGGGTGATCGACAGCCTGGTGCGCGTCGGGCTGGTCGACGACGCGCGCAGGTTGGCGCTCGAGGCGGCGATCGCGGCCGGGCTGTGAGCGGAGCCGAACTTGGACGCCAGCAGGCACGTTGAGACCTTCCTGGAGATGCTCGCCGTCGAGCGCGGCGGCGCCGCCAACACGATCGAGTCCTATCGCCGCGACCTGACTGATGTCGCCGGCTTTCTCGCCCGGCGCAAGCGCTCCTTGCTGGACGCTGGCGAGGAGCATCTGCGCGGATACCTGCGCAGCCTGTCCGATGCCGGCATGGCCGCCAGCACGGCGGCGCGGCGGCTGTCGGCGATGCGCCAGTTCTACCGTTTCCTCTATGCCGAGGGCCTGCGCGGCGACGATCCGACCTCGGCGATCGACAGCCCCAAGCGCGGGCGGGCGCTGCCGAAATACCTCAGCGAGGCCGAGGTCGAGGCGCTGCTGACGGCGGCGCGACGGCACGGCACCGCCGAGAGCGCGCGCCTGGTGGCGCTGCTCGAGGTGCTCTACGCCACCGGCCTGCGGGTCTCGGAATTGGTCGGCCTGCCGCTGTCGGCGCTGTCGCGCGACGGCTGGATGCTGACCGTGCGCGGCAAGGGCGGCAAGGAGCGCATGGTGCCGCTGAACGAAGTCGCGCGCCAGGCGGTGCGCGACTACTATGGCCTGCGCGAGCGGTTCCTGCGCAAGGCGCGCAACCGCTCGCCCAAGGCCGGCACCTATCTGTTTCCATCGCGCGGCCGCGACGGGCATCTGACCCGGGTGCGGTTCTCGCAGCTTTTGAAGGAGCTGGCGGCGGAAGCCGGGCTGGATCCGCGCCGGGTGTCGCCGCACGTGCTGCGCCATTCCTTCGCCAGTCATCTGCTGGCGCACGGCGCCGACCTGCGCAGCCTGCAGCAGATGCTCGGCCACTCCGACATCTCGACGACGCAGATCTACACCCACGTGCTCGACGAGCGGCTGAAGGCGCTGGTCGAGGCGGCGCATCCGCTGGCCGAGGGTGGTTAGCGCGTTCACGTACGGTCTTGCTTGAATTCTGCGCCCGCACGGCATATCACCTTCACACATTTTATCCGTTTGGCCGCGCCGAGGCCCCACCACGCCGAAATTTGGGAGTTTGAGATGAGTTTCACCCTTGTTGATGAATGCACCGCGCGCTTGAACCGCTCGGAACAGGCGGTTCCCGGATCGAACGCCCGCTTTCTCGAAAAAGCGGCGCAGGGCGTCGCCGACGTGGTGTTCCTCGACCTCGAGGACGCGGTGGCGCCGGACCAGAAGGAACAGGCGCGCAAGAACGTCATCGAGGCGTTGAACGACCTGGACTGGACCGGCAAGACCATGTCGGTGCGGATCAACGGGCTCGACACCCACTACGCCTACCGCGACATCATCGACGTGGTCGAGCAGGCCGGCGACAAGCTCGACCTGATCATGATTCCGAAAGCCGGTACCGCTTCGGACATCTACGCCGTCGACATGCTGCTGACCCAGATCGAGGCGGCAAAGGGCTACAAGCACCGCATCGGCCTGGAGATGATCATCGAGACCGCGCTCGGCATGCAGAACGTCGAGCAGATCGCGGCCGCCAGCCCGCGCAACGAGTCGCTGCACTTCGGCGTCGCCGACTACGCCGCCTCGACCAAGGCGCGGACCACCAGCATCGGCGGCCCGAACGAGAAGTACGGCGTGCTGACCCACGCCGACGCCGACGGCAACCGCGACTACCACTGGGGCGACATGTGGCACTACGCCATCTCGCGCATGGTGGTGGCGGCGCGGGCCAACGGCCTGCGCCCGATCGACGGCCCGTTCGGCGACTTCAGCGATCCGGACGGCTACACCGCCCAGGCGCTGCGCGCCGCCGTGCTCGGCTGCGAGGGCAAGTGGTCGATCCACCCCAACCAGACCGGCCTCGCCAACGAGCTGTTCAGCCCGTCGGAGGAAGAGGTGACCAAGGCGCGGCGCATCATCGAGGCGATGGAGAAAGCCGACCGCGAGGGCCTGGGCGCGGTCACCCTGGACGGCGGCCTGATCGATATTGCGTCCATCAAGCAGGCCCAGGTGATGGTCAAGAAGGCGGAGGAGATCGCCGCGCGCGGTTGAGCGGTTGCCCGCGACCGACTGGCCGGATAAATTTGAGCCATGCATAACTACCTGGATTTCGAAAAGCCGATCGCCGAGCTTGAAGGCAAGATCGAGGAACTGCGCCACCTGCAGTCCAACGGCGAGGTCAACATCGCCGAGGAGGTCGGCAAGCTGCAGGCCAAGGCCGACAAGACCCTGCGCCAGACCTACGCCAAGCTGACGGCATGGCAGAAGACCCAGGTGGCGCGCCATCCCGACCGGCCGCACACGCTGGATTACGTCGAGGCGCTGATCGACGAGTTCACGCCGCTCGCCGGCGACCGCGCCTTTTCCGAGGACGCTGCGATCATCGGCGGGCTCGGCCGCTTCCGCGGCCGCTCGGTCATGCTGATCGGCCAGGAGAAGGGCTCGGACACCGCTTCGCGGGTCAAGCACAACTTCGGCATGGCCCGGCCCGAGGGTTACCGCAAGGCGATCCGTCTGATGCGCATGGCCGACCGCTTCCACCTGCCGGTGGTCACCCTGGTCGACACCTCGGGTGCCTACCCCGGCATCGACGCCGAGGCCCGCGGCCAGGCCGAGGCGATCGCGCGCAGCATCGAGACCTGCATCGATCTCAAGGTGCCGGTGATCAGCATCGTCATCGGCGAGGGCGGCTCGGGCGGCGCCATCGCGCTCGCCGTCGCCAACACCGTGATGATGATGGAGCACGCGATCTATTCGGTGATCACGCCGGAGGGCTGCGCCTCGATCCTGTGGCGCAACGGCGAGCAGGCCGAAGAGGCCGCCGAGGCGCTGAAGCTCACGGCCGAGGACCTGCACAACCTGGGTGTCATCGATCGGGTCATCGAGGAACCGGTCGGCGGCGCCCACCGCGACCCGCAGACCGCGATCGCCGCCGCCGGCGACGCGCTCGAGGAGGCGCTGGCGTCCTACGATGACATCGAGGGCGGCATCCTGAAGGCGCGCCGGCGCGAAAAGTTCCTCGAAATGGGCAAGAACGGCCTGTCCTGATCCACGTTCGCATCGACTTCGTTTGAATCACCGGACCGTCGTCGCCATACTCGAAAGAGAGGCGGTGCAAGACCGCGCACGACAACAACACGGGACGGTGCATCATGCGATTTCGGATTCTTCTCGTTCTCCCGGCGCTGGCCCTGCTGGCAATGCCGATGCAGGCCGCGGCGCAGTCGAACTGGCTGGGTAAGGCCAAGGACCTGATGAACAAGAGCACCGGCGGCTCGACCGGCGGCGGCGCGACCAGCGGGGTCGGCGGCCTGAGCAACGGCGAGATCGCCTCGGGCCTGCGCGAGGCCCTGCGCGTCGGCACCGAGCGGGTGGTCGGCCAGCTCGGTGTCAACGACGGCTTCAACGCCGATCCGAAGATCCACATCCCACTGCCCGAGAACCTGAAGACGGTGCAGAACGTGCTGCGCAAGGTCGGCATGTCGCAGATGGCCGACGATCTGGAGCTGCGCCTCAACCGCGCCGCCGAGAAGGCGGTGCCCGAGGCCAAGGAGCTGTTCTGGAACGCCATCGAGGACATGACGCTGGACGACGTGCAGAAGATCTACAACGGACCCAAGGACTCGGCGACGCGCTACTTCGAGGGCAAGATGTCGAACCCGCTGGCCGAGCGCATGCGTCCGATCGTCGATTCGTCGCTGGCCGAGGTCGGCGCCATCCAGTCCTACGACGCGATGATGGGGCAGTACAAGACCGTGCCCTTCGTGCCCGACGTCAAGGCCGACCTGACCGACCACGCGCTGGGCAAGGCGATGCAGGGCCTGTTCTATTACATCGCCCAGGAAGAGGCGAAAATCCGCGAAAACCCGGCGGCGCGCACCACGGCGCTGCTGCAGAAGGTGTTCGGGCGGTAAGCGAAACCCTTAAGCTTCGAACGGCGGGCCCTTGAGCTCGACGGTGTTGCCGTCCGGAACGGCGATGTAGATCGACGGGCCGTCGCCCTCGGCGCCGAAGCGCGGAACCGCTTCGGGCGCGTCGATACCGTGCGCGGCCAGGTGGGCGCGGATCGCGGCCTCGTCGTAGGGCTCGACGCGCAGGCAGAAATGGTCGAGGTTGCGAGCCTCGGCCCCGGGCGCGGCGCCGCCCATCTTGCCAAGGGTGCCGGCGGCGTCGACGATGTCGATCAGCACCGACCCGGCGCGCAGGTGCCAAAGGCCCAGGTCCTCGCGCGCCTTCTCGACCGGGCAGCCGAGTACGTCGCCGTAGAAGGCGATCAGGCGCGCCGCGTCGGCGGTGCGCAGGACGATGTGGTCGAGCCCGGCTATCGTGATCATCGGTCTACTTCTTGGCCCGGCCGACGTTGCGGAAGGCGTCCCACTGCGCCTCGTCCCAGTCGAACAGCGGCTTCACCGCGTCGCCACCGCCGCCCTCCTGCAGGCTGCGGCCGCCGTCGATCGAGATGAACTCGCCGTTCACGTAGCCTGCTTCGTCGCTCATCAGGTAGGCGAACAGGTTGGCCAGTTCGATGTGTTCGCCCAGTCGGCGCAGCGGCACCTGCATCTCCTGCGGCGCCGACACGGCGTCCTTGGGGAACAGCCGCTCCCAGGCGCCGGGGGTTGGGAAGTAGCCCGGCGCTACCGCGTTCAGCCTGATCCCGTGCGGGCCCCACTCGACGGCGAGGCTGCGGGTCATTGCCAGCACCCCAGCCTTGGCCGCGGCGGACGGCACGGTGAAGGCGCGGCCCTGCACGGCGCCGACGGTCGAGACGCTGAGGATGGTGCCGCCGCGCCCGGCCTCGATCCAACGCCGTCCGGCGTTGAGCATGCAGTAGGCGCTGCCGCGCAGGACGATGTCGACGACGGCGTCGAAGGCGCGCGGCGAGAGTTTTTCGGTGCGCGCGATGAAGTTGCCGGCGGCGTTGTTGACCAGGCCGTCGAGCGGCCCCTCGGCCCAGATCGCGTCGAACATGGCGTCGACCGCGCCGGCGTCGCGCACGTCGCAGCCGTAGGTGTGGATGGTGCCGCCGGTCTCGCCGCGGAACTCCTCGGCGGTTTCCTCCAGCACCTCGGTGCGGCGGCCGCAGATCACCAGTTCGGCGCCCAACTCCATGTAGCGCCGGCCGATCGACTTGCCGAGGCCGCTGCCGCCGCCGGTGATCAGGATCTTCTTGCCGGCCAACAGGTCGTCGCGATACATGCCCGGTCTCCTTTGTTCCTTCTTATCGCTTCAGGTTTTCGATCAGCACCGCCATGCCCTGGCCGGCGCCGAGGCACATGCTGATCACGGCGTAACGGCCGCCGCTGTCGATCAGGTGCTCCATCGCGGTCATGGTCATGCGCACGCCGGTGGCGCCGGGCGGATGGCCGATCGAGATGCCGCCGCCATAGAGGTTGGTGACGTCGCGCGGGATTCCCAGCTGTTTATCGGCGTGCAGGTTGACCACCGCGAAGGCCTCGTTGATCTCCCAGTAGTCGATGTCGGAAACCTTCATGTCCTGGCGTTCGAGCAGCCTGGCGATCGCAGGCACTGGGCCGGCGCCCATGATCCTGGGCTCGACCCCGACCACGGCCCAGTCGACCACGCGGGCGACGGGCTCGACGCCCTCGGCCTCGGCCTTGGACCGTTCAGCAACGACAACGAAGCCGGCGCCGTCGGTCACGCCCGACGAGTTGCCGGCGGTCACCTGGCCGCCCTGGCGGAACACCGGCTTCAGGGTCGCCAGCTTTTCCAGCGTCACCGTCGGGCGCGGGAATTCGTCGTGCTCCATCAGCCGGCTGCCGCGTTTCTCCGGCACCTCGATGGGGGCGATCTGGCGCGCCAGGAAGCCGCTGTCGATCGCCGCCCCGGCGCGCTGCTGGCTCATCACGCCCTAGGCATCCATGTCCTCGCGGCGGTACTGGAAGTCGTCGGTCAGGTTCTCGGCGGTCTCGCCCATCAGTTCCAGGTTGAACGGATCGCGGTAGGCGTAATCCAGGGTATCGACCACGGTCTGGGGGCCGCGCACCGCGCCCCAGCGGCTGTTGGTCGAGACGTAGGGTGCGCGCGAGAAGTTCTCGAACCCGCCGGCCAGCGCGATGTCGCTGTGGCCGCTGATGATCTGCTCGGCCGCCGAGACGATCGCCTGGGTGCCCGAGCCGCAGGCGCGCGACACGTTCAGCGCCCGGCTCTCCACCGCCATGCTGATGTTCAGCGCGATCACCCGGCCGCTGAAATAGCCGCCCTGGTCGACCGGCAGGACGTTGCCGCAGACCAGGTGATCGACCTTGTCGGCCGCCAGGCCGGCCTTGTCGAGGCAGGCGGTGGCCGCGTGCGCGCCCAGCTTGTCGCCCTCGATGTCCTTCAAGGATTTGCCGAAATCGCCGAACGGCGTGCGCATGCCGCCGGCGAGGATGATGTCCTGGGCCATGGTCGCGGTCCCGTTTTAGTTCGCATGCTTAGCAATCGCGGCACCTTAGCGGTTTCTCGCCGGGACGGAAAGAGGCGAGGCCTTTGCTGCGCCGCAACATGCGGCGGCGCGCCACTTGCCGGCAGGAAAGTGGTAAATTCGATGCCAAGCGGATCTCCGCAAGACAACAGCAACCCGAATCAGAAGGAGGATTTCACCATGCGCAAATTCTGGCTGCCCATCCTTGCGCTCGCCGCGCTGCTGACCTGGCAGGCGCCGGCCCTGGCCGGGGCCTTCGAATCCGACAGCCTGAAGTTCTACAACACCGAGGGTACCTTCGAGGACGTCAAGCAGGACGTGCTCCACGCGGTCACCAACAAGGGCTTCGTGGTCGACTACACCGCCCACCTGGGCAGCATGCTCAACCGTACCGCCAAGGATGTCGGCGCCGCGCGCAACGTCTACGGCAACGCACAACTGCTGCAGTTCTGCTCCGCTGTGTTCTCGCGCGAGGCGATCGAGGCCGATCCGAAGAACATCGTCTTCTGCCCCTACGTGATCGTCGTCTACACCCTGGACGGCGCGCCGGACACGGTCTACGTCGGCTATCGCAAGCCCGACCTGGTCGGCAACCTGGCCTCGCGCAGCGCGCTGCTCAAGATCGAGAAGCTGCTCGACGACATCGTGCGCGACGCGCTCGACCTTTAAAATCAGAGACCGGGAGGTTCAGGCCTCCCGCGCCTTGTCGCGCAGCTTGAATTTCTGGATCTTGCCGGTCGAGGTTTTCGGTAGTTCGCCGAAGACCACGTTCTTCGGGCACTTGAAGTGGGCCAGGTTGTCGCGGCAGAAGTCGATGATGTCGCGCGCGCTCGGGTCCGTGCCCTCCTTGACCTCGATGAAGGCGCAGGGGGTCTCGCCCCACTTGTCGTCGGGCTTGGCGACGACGGCGGCGGCGAGCACGTCCGGGTGCTTATACAGGATGCCCTCGACCTCGATGGACGAGATGTTCTCGCCACCGGAGATGATGATGTCCTTGGAGCGGTCGCGCAGCTCGATGTAGCCGTCCGGGTGCATCACGCCGAGGTCGCCTGAGTGGAACCAGCCGCCGCGGAAGGCTTCCTCGGTGGCCTGGGGGTTCTTCAGGTAGCCCTTCATCACGATGTTACCGCGGAACATCGCCTCGCCCGTGGTCTCGCCGTCGGCCGGCACCGGCTGCATGGTCTCGGGATCGATGATGTCCAGGCCCTGCAGCACATGGTAGCGCACGCCCTGGCATGATTTCAGGCTGGCCTGCTCCTCGATCGGGCGCTCGTTCCACTCGTCGTGCCAGGCGCACATCACCGCCGGGCCGTAGGTCTCGGTCAGGCCGTAGACATGGGTGACCTCGAAGCCCATGCGCTGCATGCGTTCCAGCGTCGCCGCCGGCGGCGGCGCCGCGGCGGTCATCATTTGCACCGTCCCGTCGAAGTCACGGCGCTCGTCCTCGGTGGCGTTGATGACGAAGTTCATCACGATCGGGGCGCCGCAGAAATGGGTCACGCCCTGGTCCGCAATCGCGTCGAAGATGTTCTTGCCGGTGACCCGGCGCAGGCACACGCTGGTGCCGGCGACGGCGGCCAGGGTCCAGGGGAAGCACCAGCCGTTGCAGTGGAACATCGGCAGGGTCCACAGGTATGTCGGGTGGTGCCCCATGTTCCAGCCGACCACGTTGCCCAGCGCGTTCAGGTAGGCGCCGCGGTGGTGGTAGACCACGCCCTTGGGATTGCCGGTGGTGCCTGAGGTGTAGTTCAGCGAGATCGCGTCCCATTCGTCGTCCGGCGGACTGCATGCGAACTCGGGATCGCCGGCGGCGATGAAGGCCTCGTAATCCATCTGGCCCAGCAACTCGCCGGCGTCCTCGGGCAGTTCGGCCTGCGCATCGTCGATGTCGATGATGATCAGGTCCTTGTTGTCGACGTCGGGCAGCGCCGCCTTGACGGTGGCGGAAAACTCGGTGTCGGTGATCAGCACCTTGGCCTCGCCGTGGTTCAGGCAGTAGGCGATGGTCTCCGAGTCCAGCCGCACGTTCAAAGTGTTGACCACGGCGCCCAGCATCGGCACGCCGAAGCTGGCTTCGTAGATCTCCGGCGTGTTCGAGGCCATGACCGCGACGGTGTCGCCGAAACCGATGCCGCGCCCGGCGAGCGCGCTGGCCAGGCGGCGGCAGCGTGCGTAGGTCTCGGCCCAGGTGAAGCTCTTCTCGCCGTGGACCACCGAGGTGTGCCCGGGATAGACCTTGGCCGCGCGTTCGAGGAAGGTCAGCGGCGAAAGCTGCGCGAAGTTGGCCGGGTTCTTGTCCAGGTGGTCGGAATAGGGGTTGCTCATGGCCTGTGTCTCCCTGGGCGTGCGGTGTCGTTTCTTGTCGGTTGCGAAAGGGTCGCAGAAGCTATCACGGCCCCTTGGCGCAGCCGAGAGGTGTTTAGCGCGGATCATAATTTTTTACAAAACCGCCTTTGAAAAATAAATCGAATTGCCGCAAACTCCGCTGCATTGCACAACTGATGGATTTCAGCGGGGCGGCGCGGCGCACGACGCGCCTGATGCGCGTGCAGGGCGCCCGGATCGGCCGCCTCCGACCCAGACAGGGGGACCATGATGACCAACCGTTACGATGAAGCTTTTGCCCGGTCGATGGAGGACCCGAACGGGTTCTGGGGCGAGATCGCCGAGGAGATCGACTGGATCCAGAAGTGGGACAAGGTGCTGGACGACAGCAACCCGCCGTTTTACCGCTGGTTCACCGGCGGCGTGGTCAATACCTGCCATAACGCCGTCGACCGCCACGTCGAGGCCGGCCGCGGCGACCAGGCCGCGATCATCTACGACAGCCCGGTCACCGATACCGTGCGCACCATCACCTACAGCCAGTTGCAGGACGAGGTTTCGCATTTCGCCGGCCTGCTCGCCGCCAACGGTGTCGAGAAAGGCGACCGGGTCATCGTCTACATGCCGATGGTGCCCGAGGCGGCGATCGCCATGCTCGCCTGCGCCCGCCTGGGCGCGGTGCACTCGGTGGTGTTCGGCGGCTTCGCCTCGAACGAGCTCGCGGTGCGCATCGACGACGCCAAACCCAAGGCCATCGTCAGCGCCTCGTGCGGCATCGAGGGCGCGCGGGTGATCGAGTACAAGCCGCTGCTGGATGGCGCCATCGAGCTCGCCGAGCATAAGCCCGACCACTGCATCATCCTGCAGCGGCCGCAGGCCGAGGCCAGCATGATCGAGGGCCGCGACATCGATTGGGCCAGCGGCAGCGCCGCCGCGACGCCGCACTACTGCGTGCCGGTGGCGGCGACCGATCCGCTGTACATCCTCTACACCTCGGGCACCACCGGCCAACCCAAAGGCGTGGTGCGCGACAACGGCGGCCATATGGTGGCGCTGAAATGGTCGATGAGCGCGATCTACGACATCGAGCCGGGCGAGGTCTACTGGGCCGCCTCCGACGTCGGCTGGGTCGTCGGCCACTCCTACATCGTCTACGCGCCGCTGCTGCACGGCTGCACCACCATCTTCTACGAAGGCAAGCCCGTGGGCACGCCCGACGCCGGCGCCTTCTGGCGGGTGATCTCGCAGCACAACGTGCGCATGCTGTTCACCGCGCCGACGGCGTTCCGCGCGATCAAGCGCGAGGATCCGAACGCGGAGATGCTGCAGCAGTACGACATGAGCAACTTCAAGACCCTGTTCCTGGCCGGCGAGCGCACCGATCCCGATACCCTGGCCTGGGCCCAGGAGAAGCTCGGCGTGCCGGTGATCGACCACTGGTGGCAGACCGAGACAGGCTGGGCCATCGCCGCCAACTGCATGGGCCTGCACGAGTTCCCGGTCAAGCCGGGCTCGCCGACCAAGCCGGTGCCGGGCTGGAACGTGCAGGTGCTGGACGAGAACAACGAACCGGTGAAGGCCGGCGACATCGGCGCGATCTGCTGCAAGCTGCCGCTGCCGCCGAGTTCGCTGCCGACCCTGTGGCAGAACGACGAGCGCTTCCTCAGCTCGTACCTGGAGGAGTATCCGGGCTACTACATGACCGCCGACGCCGGCTACATGGACGACGAAGGCTACCTCTACATCATGGCCCGCACCGACGACATCATCAACGTCGCCGGCCACCGCCTGTCGACCGGCGGCATGGAGGAGGTGCTGGCGCATCACCCGGACGTCGCCGAGTGCGCCGTGATCGGTGTCGAGGACCAGCTCAAGGGCCAACTGCCGTTCGGCTTCCTGGTGCTGACCGCCGGCGTCGACCGCCCGCACGAGGATATCGTCGCCGAGGTCGTGCAGATGGTGCGCAGCAAGATCGGCGCCGTCGCCGCCTTCAAGCAGGCGGTGGTGGTCGAGCGCCTGCCGAAGACGCGTTCGGGCAAGATCCTGCGCGGCACCATGCAGAAGATCGCCGACAACCAGGACTACAAGATGCCGGCGACGATCGACGACCCGGTCATCCTCGACGAGATCACCGAGGCCCTGGAAGGCGTCGGCTACGGCAAATCGCGGCGCTGATCTCGTCTCCAAAACCGTTTATGATGACGGCGGGTTCCCGAACGGGGACCCGCCGTTTCCACGTCTGGGGAGGAGAGGCCGCGATGAGGCTCAAGGACAAAGTCGCGGTGGTCACCGGCGCGGCGCGGGGCATTGGCCGCGCCTGCGCCGAGCGTTTCGCCGCCGAGGGGGCCAAGGTGGTGCTGGCCGATGTCGACGAGAGCAAGGGCGCCAAGGCCGATGCCGCCATCCGCAAGTCGGGCGGCGAGGCCCTGTTCGTGCCCTGCGACGTCGGCGACAAGACGCAGGTCGACGAACTGGTCCGCCACACCGTCGACGCCTACGGCCGGCTCGACGTGATGCTCAGCAACGCCGGCATCCTGCACGCCTGCGACTTCCTCGAGGTCACGGAAGAGGATTTCGACCGGGTGCTGCGGGTCAACCTTAAGGGTGTCTTCCTGACCAGCCAGGCGGCGGCCAGGCAGATGGCGGCACAGGGCGGGGGCGGCGCGATCATCAACATGTCCTCGATCAACGCCGTGGTCGCGATCCCCAACATCGCCAGCTACGTGGTGTGCAAGGGCGGGGTCAACCAGTTGACCAGCGTGATGGGCATCGCGCTGGCCGAGCACGGCATCCGCGTCAACGCCATCGGTCCCGGTACCATCCGCACCGACATGGCGGCGCTGCTGATGCAGGACGACGAAGCGCGCCACCGGATCCTGTCGCGCACGCCGCTGGGCCGTCCCGGCGAGCCGGAGGAAATCGCCTCGGTTGCGGTCTTCCTTGCCAGCGACGAATCGAGTTATATCACCGGCCAGACCATCTACGCCGACGGCGGCCGCCTGCCGCTCAACTACACGGTACCGGTCCAGGAATAGGAACAACCGAAATGACCGACATCGCATCGCTTTCTGAAGCCGACCTTCAGGTCCGCGCCGAGGCCCTGCGCGCGCAGTACGACGAGATCCGTGGCCAGGGGCTGAAGCTCGACGTCACCCGCGGCAAGCCGTCGGCCGAGCAGCTCTCGCTCAGCGACAGCATCCTGACCAACGTCGGGCCCGGCGACGTGCACGGCGCCGACGGCACCGACTACCGCAACTACGGCATCCTCGCCGGCATTCCCGAGGCGCGCGAGCTGTTCGCCGAGTACATGGGCGTGACCTCGGCGGAAGTGCTGGTCGGCGGCAACTCCAGCCTGACCCTGATGCACGACGCCCTGGTCGGCGCCATGATGTACGGCGTGCCCGGCGGCTACGGCCCGTGGAAGGACCAGGGACACCTGAAGTTCCTGTGCCCGGTGCCGGGCTACGACCGCCATTTCGGCATCACCCAGAAGCTCGGCTTCGAGATGGTGCCGGTGGCGATGTCGGAAACCGGCCCCGACATGGACGCGATCGAGGAACTGGTCGCCGAGGACGCCTCGGTCAAGGGCATCTGGTGCGTGCCGAAGTATTCCAACCCGACCGGCATCGTCTATTCCGACGCCACGGTCGACCGGCTGGCAGGGATGAGCACGGCGGCGCTCGACTTCCGCATCATGTGGGACAACGCCTACGCCGTGCACCACCTGGGCCGTGGGCCGGCGCCACTGAAGGACCTGCTGGCGGCGTGCAAGGCGGCCGGCAACCCCGAGCGCGTGCTGATGTTCGGTTCGACCTCGAAGATCACCCACGCCGGCGCCGGCGTCGCGGTGATGGCGGCGTCCGAGACCAACATCAAGGACGCGCTGGCGCACATCGGCGTCGGCTCGATCGGCCCGGACAAGATCAACCAGTTGCGCCACGTCCGCCTCTTCCAGGACCTCGCCGGCCTGCTCGGCCACATGGACAACCACGCCGGCCTGGTGGCGCCGAAGTTCGCGGCGGTGATGGCGGCGCTGAACGACAACCTCGCCGGCAAGGGCATCGCCGAATGGACCGAGCCCGAGGGCGGCTACTTCGTCAGCGTCGACCTGGTACCGGGCACGGCGAGCAAGGTGGTGCGGCTGGCCAACGACATCGGCGTCAAGTTCACCCCGGCCGGCGCCACCTTCCCGCTCGGCCAGGATCCCGAGGACCGCAACGTCCGCCTGGCGCCGACCTTGCCGCCGCTTGAAGAGATCGAGGCGGCGATGCAGGTGTTCTGCGTCTGCGTCGAACTGGCGGCGGTGGAGAAGCGGCTCGGCCACAACGATTGAGCCGCGCGCCTCAAGCGGGTTTCGATTTCAGCAGGCGTTCCGCCTCTTTCCGGCAGGCGGCGAGGGTGCGCCTGGCCAGGTCCTCGTCGTCCATGGCGCGGACCATGATCAACGCGCCGACGCTCATGACCATGGCCGCCAAGGCGCGCGGGTCGAGGTCGGACTCCGGCGCCCGCAGGCCGCGGCCGAACTCCTCGACCAGCTCGCGCACCCGCGCCGCGTAGGCGCGCCGGGTCGCCGCGTCGGCGCGGCCGACGTCGGCCGACAGCGCCGCCATGATGCAGCCGAGGCCGACCTCGGCGCGGTGGTCGGGATGCAGGTAGTCGCCGACGATGCCGATCGCTTCGGTCAGCAATTCCTTGTCGCTGCCGCCGGTGCGCGCCTTCATCAGCCGGTTGAACCCGTGCTCGCCGCCGATCACCTCGGCGAACAGGTCCCGCTTGGACGGGAAGTGGGCGTAGAAGGCGCCGCGGGTCAATCCGGCCGCCTGCATGATCGCGTCGATGCCGACACCTTCGTATCCATGGCGGCGGAACAACCGGCCGGCCTCCTCGAGGATGCGGCGGCGGCTTTCCGCCTTGCGCTGGGGGTTGGCCGGCATCGCGTTCACTCTCCCGTGACGTGGGTGACCAGCCAACCGTGCAGCGGCGCCAGGCGCTGGAAGCGCTCGACCACGTGCGCGACGGCGACGCTGGAAAACAGGTCGTTCGCCAGCGCCCCTTCCTGCCCCATGACCAGGCCCTTGTGGCGCAACAGCTGCGCCGCCGGGGCGTCTGCGTCGAAACCCGACGACACCTTCTTCAGGGCCGGCTCGCGCAGGCTGCCGCCGCCGGCCGCCTCCTCGACCTTCGCCACCGCCTCGACGAGGCCGGCGCCGGCGGGACCGGCGACGGCTTGGCGATAGGTTTCGAGCTGCGCCGGCGAGAACGCCCAGATGCCGACCCCGACGGCCATCCAGTCGGCGCCGATGACGCAATGGAAGCCCGAGGACTCCTTCGGCTTGGCACCGTGCCAGAACATCACGTGCAGGCGCGGGTCGTAGGGCCGCTTGTCCTTGGAAAACCGCACGTCGCGGTTGAGCCGCTTGATCGAGCCGTTGACGCGCGGTTCTCCGACCAGCCCCGGGGCGACTTGGCCGAGCGCCGGCAGCATGGCGGCGACGAAGGCCTTGGCCGGTTCCAGGAAGTCGCCCTCGTAGGCGTCGCGGTGGGCATTCATCCAGGCCTTCTCGTTGTTCGCCGCCAGGTCAGCGAGGAAGCCCGTCAATGCCTCGGGCAGGCCGGGGAAATCGGTGTCGGTCAAGAGCTTAGACTCCCATAAAATATGTTGATTAACATACTATATGTTAACTATCATATTTTCAAACATGACGAGTGGGCGCGGTTGCAGGTTTCATGAGGGGCTTCATGGACATCGAGCTGATTCACTTTCTGTATTCGCCGTACAACGAGAAAGCGCGCTGGGGGCTCGACTTCAAGGGCGTCGCCCATTTGCAGCGCAGCCTGCTGCCGGGACCGCACATGCCGGTGGTCAAGCGCCTGACCGGACAGACCGGCACACCGGTGGTGCGCTTCGGCGACAGCTACGTCCACGGCTCGGACCGGATCCTCGAGGAACTGGAGCGGCGCTTTCCCGATCCGCCGCTGTTTCCCGCCGACGCCGAGGTGCGCCGCGAGGCGGTGGAGATCGAGGCGCGCATCGACGATGACTGGGGGCCGCGCGTGCGCTGCGCCGTGCTCGCCGGCGTGATCCCCGACGCCCGCTACGTCGCCAGGATGTTCGGCCACGACAAGCCGGCCTGGCTGCAGGCCTGCTACGGCGCCACCTTTCCCTTCGCCCGCGGCCTGATCCGCAAGGGCAACGCGATCACCGGCCCCGACTCGATTTCCGATGGATACGAAGCGGCCGAGGCGGCGCTCGATTTCGTCGCCGAGAAGACCCGCGCCACCGGCTTCCTGGTCGGCGACGCGTTTTCGGTCGCCGATCTGTCGGTGGCGTGGATGCTGGCGCCGCTGTGCAATCCGCCGGATTCGTCGATGGCCCGGCCGCAGCCGTATCCGGAAGGCCTGGCCAAGCTGCTCGACCATTTCCACGACCACCCCAGCGTGCGCTGGATCCTCGATCTCTACGCCACCCACCGCTACCGAAAGGCCGCCGCATGACCGCCGACGGCGAAAGCCTGTTCGAGACCCTCGCCGACACCGCCGCCGGCACCGAGGACGGCGTCGCCCGCGGCAAGATGATGTCGAGCCCGGGAATCACCTACCGTGGCAAGGTCTACGCCTTCTTCTGGCGCGGCCGGATGACCTTCCGCCTGGGCAAGGGATTCGTGCCCGAGGACCATGGCGTCACCGAGTGGCAATACCTGTCCCCGTTCAAGAACAAGCCGCCGATGACCGGCTGGTACACGGTCTCGGAGACGCACATGGACAGGTGGGGAGACCTCGCCGACCTCGCGCTGAAGGCGATGCGCGCGGAACTGGGTTAAACCGTTCCTCCAAGCGTCATGGCGGGGCTTGACCCGGCCACCCACGAAAACCGCGAGGCGTGAGAAGGCGTGGACCCCCGGGTCAAGCCCGGAGGTGACGATTGAACGATGAACTATTTGGCGGACATTCGATCCGCAAGGACGCCATTACCGGCTTCACGCAGGCCCTCTATCACGCCGGCGCGGTCCGCGGGCGTCTTGTTCTGGCTCAGCTTGAACTTGCAGGCCAGCGATTCGATCGGCATCTCGAAGGCGACGATGGCCTTGATCATGCCCTCGAAACGGCCGTCGGCCAGGTCCGCGGTGCGCCAGCCGTCCGGGCCCGGTTCGTACTGCGCCACCAGCCGGTCGAGCACGGCGGCGGTCGTGCCGGCGTCCTCGATCAGGCGCGGCCGGCCGGTGACCTGCACCACCTGGTAGTTCCAGGTCGGCACGTTACCGTCGCCGGACATCCAACGCGGCGAGACATAGGCGTGTGGGCCCCAGAACACGGCCAGCGCCTCGGTGGCGCCGTCGAAGCAGCGCCATTGCGGATTGGCCCGGGCGAAATGGCCGAGCAAGACGTTTCCGCCGTCATCCAGCACCAGCGGCAGGTGGCTGGCCTGCAGGCCGTCGGACCCCATGCAGGTCAGCATGGCGAAGCCGTTCTCGGCGATCAGCCGGTTTGCGGTTTCCCGATCGTCGACCCGGAAGTGCGGCGGCACGTAGAGGCTCATGGCCGGTCTCCTGGTTTTCATCGCTTGTCGATGGCGCCACGATAGCAAATAATGGATCTAGAGAAAGATCCATAATCATAAAAAAAATGGGGCCATTTAATGGCGAAAACCGCCTACGACACGCCGCTGACCGGCCTGACCCTGGACCCGGGATCGGGCGTGCCGCTGTACCGCCAGTTGCAGGACGGCCTGCGCCGTGCCGTGCTCGAGGGGCGCCTGGCCGCGGGCGCGCGGCTGCCCTCGACCCGCGTCTTGGCCGAGGAACTGGCGGTTTCGCGCAACACCGTCATCGCTGCGTTCGACCAGTTGGTCGCCGAAGGATACCTGGAAGGGGTCACCGGCTCGGGCACCCGGGTCACGGCGACGCTGCCGGACGTCTACCTGGACGCCGGTCAGGCGCCGCCGGACGCGGTGTTCCAGGGGCCCGGACTGACCGCGGTGCAGGCCGAGCCGGCGGCCGGTCGTGGTGCCGCCTTCGCGCCGGGCATGCCGGCGCTGGATGCCTTCCCGCACGACCTGTGGCGGCGGCTCGGCAACCGGGTCTGGCGCGGCGCCGAGCCGGCGCTGTTCGGCTACGGCGAGCCGGCCGGGTACGGGCCGCTGCGCCGGGCCGTCGCCGCTTATCTCTCCTCGGCGCGCGGGGTGCGCTGCGCCGCCGGGCAGGTGATCATCGTCTCGGGCTCGCAGCAGGCGCTCGACCTGACCGCGCGGCTGCTGCTGGAGCCCGGCGCCGCGGTGCTGTTCGAAGACCCGGGCTACATGGGCGCGCGCGGCGTGCTGACCCAGGCGCGGGCCGAACTGGTGCCGGTGGCGGTCGACGAACAGGGCATGGACGTCGGCGCCGGAGTGTCGGCGCGCCCGGACGCGGCGATGGCCTACGTAACGCCGTCGTGCCAGTACCCGCTGGGCGGGGTGCTGTCGCTGGAACGGCGGCTCGAACTGCTCGACTGGGCCCGGCGCAGCGGTGCCTGGATCGTTGAGGACGACTACAACAGCGAATACCGCTACGCCGGCCGGCCGCTACCGGCGCTGCAGGGCCTGGACGAGACCGGGCGGGTGATCTACATGAGCTCGTTCAGCAAAGTTTTGTTCCCGGCGCTGCGGCTCGGCTACCTGGTGCTGCCGTCGGAGCTGGTCGCGCGCTTCCGGGTCGCGCGCAAGCTGACCGACGGGGCGGCGCCGACCCTGACCCAGGCGACCCTGACCGAGTTCATGGCCGAGGGCCACTTCAACGCCCATGTGCGGCGCATGCGCAAGCTGTACATGACGCGGCGCGACACCCTGGTCGCGGCGCTGCAGAACGCGCCCTTGCCCCTGCAGGCGGCGGTGCCCGATTCCGGCATGCATCTGGTCGCGCGCCTGCCGCGCGGCCGCGACGACCGTGCGCTGTCGGCGGCGGCGCTCGCCGCCGGCGTCGAGGTGTCGCCGCTATCAGTGCACTACGAAAAACAGCCCGCGCGGGGCGGGCTGCTGTTCGGGTTCGCCGGCTTCGACGCGGCGGCGATCGCCGCCGGCGTGGCGCGGCTCGAAGACGTGATCTAGAGCACATTTGACGAACGTAGAATCGTTTTTAACCGATGTCTGATTCCCTGCCCTGGTGTTTTTAGCCAGGGAGGTTTTCATGGGCTGGGCGTACGGGATTGATCTTCGGCAGCGTG
>Ga0056109_1000167_pt1 | contig 25530 bp, 22 predicted proteins | sample WorMetG1BERMUDA2_FD_80077 | JGI IMG/M metagenome (GOLD analysis project Ga0056109, IMG submission 80077) | Marine gutless worms symbiont microbial communities from Max Planck institute for Marine Microbiology, Germany - Inanidrilus... ...
ACAACTGTTGTTCCGGAATGTGTTACAACTCCCCCCTGCGCTGCAGGAGTCATGCTCCGGGCTACAGCAATGGAATGGGTACACATTTTTTCCCTCCAGACGACTATGAGGGCGGGTTCATGCTCCTGGAACGGCAAGCAGCAGGCCAGGCATCCTTCTCTCCGGGTTTGGATCACAAACACAGAATACCATTAAGAGTGATTAAGACTCCTTTTTCTGGAGGAGGTATCTATTTCTGCCTCTAAGGCATAGACCGGTTCAATCAGTTCATACAGAGCCTGTATGCCGCCTGGTGTTATCCTGGCCCGGACATAGTAAACGAGTTGATGGTACCTGAGACTCCTTTCACGGAGATACCGCGGACGGCAATCTTTTTTACCAGCTTCTGGTTATAGGCATCCAGCGCATCAAGCCTACCAACCTTATTGTGTCGGGTCTTATGTGTGGCTGAATAGCGCAGGATAAACAGCGGATTGAATTGCTTGAGGGAGTCCACTGTTTCTGAGCCCTCCATCTTCTGCGGCTCATCCAGAACCAGGATGGGGTGGTTGGCTTTAATCACATCAATGGGACGGCGGCCCTGGAGGAGCGTGAAGTACGGGGACATCTATCTGAAAGCATATGAGACGATGGAAGACGTCAGACAGGGGCCCCAGGGCAGTATTGCGAATTCTACAACGGCAGGCGGCGGTTCAGGGCCTTGAGAGAAGGACCCCTGATGAGGGTTACCGGACTATGCTACCAGAGAAGCAGGTGGCTGCGTGAACCAGAGCAGCTTATCACACTTATAAACCGCTTCCACCTGTCTGAACAAAGCGAACCACCTCCACAACAAGCCGCCGCGCTGTTGATAATAAAAGATTTTCTGACCATTAGTTTCAGGAAACCGTCCCTGGTATATTTACAGCATTACGCAACTTTGAGGCCGCGCTATGTTGATACAGTACATCATGTCTATAGTAGATAATATCATCGCCGGCACTCCTCTTACCCGTAACCAGGCGGCCCGGATTGTCGCAGCGGATTACAGCGAAATCCCGGCCCTGCTCTGGGGGGCGGATCGGCTTCGTCGCCACTATTTTCAGGATACAATAGTCAACTGTTCCATAGTCAATGCAAAATGCGGCTCCTGTTCAGAAGATTGCGTCTACTGTGCTCAATCGATACAGTATAGCACCGGTGTGCAGTCCTATCCTCTCATGGACAGAGACAGACTGGCGGCTGAAGCGATCAAGGCGGCGGAAAACAGTTCCAACCATTTTGGGTTTGTGACCAGCGGCAAACGGTTGAACGACACGGACGTGGACACTATCTGCAGCGTCATCAAAGAATTGAAGAGAAAAAATGTTCCACTGGAATACTGTCTATCACTCGGGATACTCACTGACCAGCAGCTGGGGCGGTTGAAATCAGCCGGGGCGGTCCGCTATCACCATAACCTTGAAACTTCAGAAAGCCATTATCCGAACATCTGCACCACCCACAGCTGGCAGGACAGAGTGGAAACCGTGAAGAATGCGCAAAAGAACGGGCTCCAGGTCTGCTCCGGTGCGCTCTTCGGGCTGGGGGAAACCTGGAGAGACCGGATTGATCTTGGTTTCGCGCTTGCGGATCTTAAGGTCGACTCCATCCCCCTCAATTTTCTCAACCCTATAGAGGGGACCCCCGGGGCGCAGTTCCCGCGGCTCCTTCCGCTGGACGCCCTCAAGACAATCGTCCTTTTCCGCTTCATCCATCCGGCAAGAGAAATAAAAATCTGCGGGGGCAGAGAGGCCAATCTAAGAGATTTGCAGTCCATGATCTTTTATGCAGGGGCCAACGGCTTCATGACCGGCAACTACCTTGTCACAAAAGGGCGGGCTGCTGCCGATGATCTGCAGATGATCAAGGACCTGTCCATGACGCTTGAGCAAGCAACGCACTCATCTACTTGAGAGGATTGCAGAGAACTTCAGCTCCCCTATAAGGAACAGGAGACCATAATTGGAAGCCATTGTTTGAGCAACTGACTTTCGGACTGGAGACGGCAAATACCGCAACAGATAATAGACAGAAAAACGACCCGCAGGGGTCGCTCTTTTTAACAGGTATTGCTTCTTTTCTTTTGGCCGAACACCTTATGCAGGTTATCGCCGATCAGCCGCCAGGGCGACTTTTCGCTATTGGCCCGGATACTGGTGAAGCAGGCGGTGCAGTCGTTCTTATTTGAGAACTCCTTGATCATCTTTTTGCGGGTCGGGTAATTCTTGATCAGCAATCCACAGGGGGAGATACTGCCATCCGGACTGATGATCATAAACCGTTTGCCCGCCTTGCAGCCTGGCATGGACTGGTTTTCAAAGAACTCAATCATCTTGCGGAAATTGTACTCTGCGGTGAACACGGTTCCGTGCTGCTCTTTCCAGTTGAGCAGCTTCTGGATCTCCGCTTTGAAATCATCCATCTCCTCCGGGGGGATCATAAACCCCTCTTTTTTATCCGTGCGCATCCAGGTGTAGGTGCTGTAGTTCATCCCCACACCCCACTTTCTGGCAAACTCGGCGCATTTGACCAGTTCTGTATAATTTTGTCTGTGGACCACACAGGAAAGGGTGATCCCCTTGTTCTTGATGTCCTGAATAGACTCCAGAAGTCCCTCTATCTTTTTGTACAATCCCGGGATTTCACGGAAGCTGTCGTGCCGCTCATCCGGATAATCGAAGGAGATGGAAAACTCGTCCACTCCGGCTTCCCGCAGACTCAGATACCGCTCCTTTGTCAGGGTTGCAGCGTTGGTGGTCAGCACAATAAAAGGGGCTTTATCCGGACGACGCAGCCCCTGGATGATCTCCTCCAGGTCCTTGCGCAGGGTCGGCTCTCCCCCGGAGATCTGGGCCACAACCGGGGTGAACTTCCGGCACAGCGCGGTGAATTCCCCGGCACTCGCCCGTTTTTCTCCCGGGATCGGTCCATGGAGGTGGCAGTGATGGCAGCGTGCGTTACAGCTGTAGGTCACCTCAAAAGAGATGGAGAGCGGTTTCCCTGTCAGGTAATTCTTCACCCCCTGCCAGGCCAGTGCTGCTGTTCGTTCCATAATACAACTTCCCCTTTAAACAATATGATTGAAAGCGGCGGTCTTACAGATCCCGACAATGAAACGACATCGTTGTTCAGGAGGGCTTTGCCAGTCCGGAAAAGCGGCCGGACCGCGTGGATGGTAGAAATGTACTGCCCCGGCACAGCAAGGACAAGCAAATAGGTACACTGCTCCTGTGCTGTCTACTGGATTATTGCAGGAAGGCCCCTTCACTATCGATCGAACTGGAAGGCTATAAAAGGTCAAAACTGCCGGGGTCTGCTTTGACGCCTCTTGCAGCCTGTCTCAGGCATGCTGTCAATTCAAAATGGGAAACGAGAAACTGCTCCATATGGAATTGTTCAAAGAACTGGACAATACCGAAAGAGAGGATTAATATAAGCAGGTTGATTGAAAGTCAAAAGTGCAAAAGTCCCGGGCACTACCTATTGCCAGGAGTAGCAGGGTGTTTCAGCTGATTGATCTGCTTAAAGCGCTTTATGCCCATGATTGCCGTTTTGTGGTCTGCGGCGGTGTCGCCTGTGTTCTGCAGGGCGTCGAAAGGGCCACCTATGATCTGGACGTCCTGGTAGTGATGGAACCGGATAACCTTCAGAAGGTCCTCTGTACTGCAGCCGGGCTTGAGCTTGTTCCCAGAATACCGCAACCCGCTGAACAGCTGCTTGATCCTGAACTGAGACAAAAATGGAAAGAGGACAAAAATGCTCTTGTCTACACCTTTGCGTCTCATAACTCACCCCTGCAGCTTGACATTCTTCTCGATTATCCGATCTCCTTTGATGATTTGATGCAAAGAGCTGACCTGATAGATATTGACGGCTGTCTGATACCCGTCTCTTCAAAAGAAGATCTGCTCACCATCAAAAAGGCGATTGAGCCACCGCGTACTAAAGATCGAATCGATATTGAAGAGCTGGAGGCGCTGCTTGCTGAAGAACAACAGACCGGTTGATCCGCTATTTGACGGCCATCCGGAGAAAGCAGTCTCGCAGATGACCCCGGAAGAAAAACTGCACTGGCTCTGGCTGCAGATGGAATTCAGGTGGGCTATTCGGAACCGGAAGATTGTTCAGCATGCAGGCGGGACACGGGTCGGCAGGGATTGATGCAGACATCTGTACTGATATACAGCGGATTCAGTTCAATTTTTTCGGGCCAAAAAGCGGGGAATAATACTGCTTGTCAGCAAAGGTAAAGCAAACGTGGGGTCCATGCGCTGGACAGCCGGCGGCTGAGCTTTTAGTGGACCAGGATATCTTAAAAGGCAGCTATCCCAGGATCCTATCCAGAAAAGCGGCAGCAGCATCCAGAGCGCTTCTGCCCTCTTGTTGCGCGGCCTGCAGTACCCGGATCAGAGCACTGCCCACAACCCCGCAGCGCGCGTGCCCCCTGAGCGCCTCCAGCTGCTCCCGGTCCCGTAACCCAAATCCTGCGGCCAGATGGCGACCGGAAATCCGGGCTACCATTTCCAGATAGGAGACAACCGTCTTATCGAGCTCTGTACGCCTCCCTGTCACACCATGCCTGAGTACGGTGTAGACAAAGGGGCTCTCCACCTTTTCGCAGATTTCCTGCACCCGCTTCTCCGACGAGCCTGGTGCTATCAGAGGGACAAAGGCTATCTCTCTGGCCAGCGCCTTTGCCGGCAGCCCCAGTCTGAGCTCTTCCGGTGGGCAGTCCGGGATGATCAATCCATCCAGTCCGATCTCCACCATCTCGTCCAGAAAGGCATCTATCCCGAAGGCGAAGATAGGGTTGAGGTAGCTCATAATCAGAAGCGGCACCTCACTCCTCTTCCGTGTGCGGCGCAGCATGGCCAGCACCTCGCGGGTAGTGGTCCGCTTCTCCAGAGCCGCCGCATTGGCCTCCACGATCACCGGGCCGTCGGCGGTCGGATCACTGAAGGGCAGCTGCACCTCAATCATCGTTGCCCCCTTTTCCGCCATGGTCAGGAGCAATGTTTCCGTTGTCTCCAGATCCGGATATCCAGCGACAACATGGGTCATCACACCCGGGTATGGAGAGGCTTCAATGGATTTCTGTATCCGCTCTATTCCTGTCATTTCTCCCCCCCTTCCAGTCTCGCCACCTCACTCTTGAGGAAAGCCAGCCAATCCTCTCCATCAAAATGAGGCGCTGTGATAAACAGGTCTTTGTCCCCGCGACCTGAAACATTGACAACCAGCACAGTCTCCGGGCTCATCTTCGGGGCCAGTTTGAACGCCTCGGCAAGGGCGTGAGAGCTCTCCAGAGCAGGGAGGATACCCTCAGCTGACGCGGTCATCTGCACAGCCTCCAGCACCTCATTATCTGTCGCATACGTGAACTGCACCCGCCCTTCAGTGGCAAGAGAGGCAAGCTGCGGCCCAATCCCGGCATAATCCAATCCAGCGCTGATGGAGTGGGTGTCCAGCAGCGAGCCGTTACTATCCTGAAGGAAAAGAGACCTGTATCCCTGAATAATGCCTGTTCTCGCCTCTCCGGCTACCCTGACCGCATGGCATCCGCTCTCCAGCCCTTCACCGCCGGCTTCCACGCCGACCAGGGCCACGGACTTCTCCTCCAGAAAATCGGCAAACATTCCGATGGCATTGGACCCACCGCCCACACAGGCGACCATCACATCCGGAAGTCGCCCTTCTGCCTCAAGGAGCTGTTCCCGGATCTCCTCACCGATCACCCGCTGAAAATCCCTGACCATCTCCGGATAGGGGGAGGGCCCGAGTGCGGAACCGAGAAGATAATGGGTGTCAGCAACCCGTTCTGTCCAGTTTTTGAAGGCTGCATTGACCGCATCTGTAAGCGTGCGCGACCCCTCTGTGACCGGAGTGACCTGAGCACCGAAAACCCGCATGCCCAGCACATTGGGATGCTGTCTTGCCATATCCACCTCGCCCATAAACACCTCACACTCCAGGCCCACGCGGGCTGCAGCTGCAGCAGATGCCAGGCCATGCTGCCCGGCCCCGGTCTCAGCGATCAACCGCCTCTTCCCCATCTTCCGGGCAAGAAGCGCCTGCCCGAGAGCGTTGTTTATCTTATGGGCCCCTGTATGTGCCAGACCTTCAAGTTTCAGATATATTTTTGCCCCTCCCAGCCGTTCTGTGAGGTTGGGGGCAAAGGTGAGCGGCGTGGGACGCCCCACAAACGAATGCAGCTCCTGCCTGTATTCTTCCATAAAAGAAACATCCTCACGGGCCCCGGCATACGCCTCCTCCAGTTCTTCAAACGCCGGACGAAGCACTTCCGGGATATATCGCCCTCCGTACTCGCCGAAATATTTCGCTTTCCGCATCACAGGTCTCCTGTTTGAAAAGGGGCCAGAACGCTGAATAGAGCGCGCAATCTCTCCACTGATTTCAATCCAGCTTTCTCTTCCACCCCACTCGAAATATCCACCCCATCGGGACGGACCTTCAGAATCGCCGCACCGATATTCTCAGGATTCAACCCGCCTGCCAGAACAAACCTGCCTCCAGCCTCCTGGACCTTATGCCGGACAGCAATAGCTGCGGATACGGAAATCTGTTCCCCTGTCCCGCCATACCTGCCTCTGGTAAGCGTATCAGCCAGCAGCAGTCCGCCCGGCTGCACCCAGGGCCTCACATCCAGAACAGCGCAGTTATCCTCATTGATCCGGAGGGCCCTGTACCAGGGAACATGCAGTCCTTCTGTGTATTCCGGCGCTTCATCTCCATGCAGCTGTACCAGATCAAGTCCGGCTTGCTTTACAATGGCCAGCAGGCTCTCCTGCTGTTCGTTGACAAACACTCCCACTGTCCTGACCCGCTTCAGAAAGCCGGCCTGCCCCAGCGCTTCACGGATTGTGGTCGCCATCTCCGCTGTAATCCTGCGGGGGGAATCTGCAAAGATGAACCCGAGGTGCGTTGCCCCGAGCTTTGCAGCCTGCAGCGCATCCTCCACTCTGGTTAATCCGCAGATCTTGACAAACATCAGAGGACTTCCCTGACCGCATCCAGCGCCCCCCTGACCGTAGCCTGAGGGTCAGCTGCTGTTGCAAAATATTCCCCGACCAGAAAAGCCCGGAACCCGGCTGCGGCTGTATCGCGAAACTCCTGCACTGATAGCAGACCTGACTCTGCCACGGCTATCCGGTCTGCCGGCACAAGCGGGAACATCCGTCTGGCTGGCCCTGTGTCCATGGTGAAGGTTGTCAGATCACGCGCATTGATCCCGATCGCGGTGGCGGGCAGAGCTGCGGCACGTTTCAGCTCCGCTTCGGTATGCACCTCCAGCAGTACCTCCATCCCGAGCTTCCGTGCCTGCAGAGAGAGCTCTTCTGACAGCTTATCCGGAATCATGGCCGTGATCAGCAGAATGGCGTCCGCACCCATAGCGTAGCTCTCCTCAATCTGCCACGGATCGAGTATGAAATCCTTTCGCAATACAGGCAGTGTAACGGCCGCACGGACTGCTCTGAGGTGCTCCCCGGAACCGAGGAAATACTCCGGCTCTGTAAGCACGGAAATCGCTGTCGCACCGCCGGCCTCGTACGCTGCTGCCAGTCTTTCAGGATTATAATCGTGAACCATAACTCCTCTTGAAGGGGAGGCTTTTTTGCACTCCGCGATCAGAGTCACACCGTCTCTGTTGAAAAAGGGACGGAGCCCGCTCTCGCGCTCCGCATACCCTCTTCTCTTCGCTGCTGCCACCCGCTCTCTGGTGGAAGCAGCGATCTTGTCCAGAATATTCATTCCTCTTTCCTGCCTGGAGTATAGGCGGCTGCGTTTTCCAGCCGGTACAGCGCGGAACCGGAATCAATTGAGGCGCGGGCCAGGGAGACCGCTGTGGTGAAATCCCCGGCAATTCCAGCTGCAAAAACAGAGGCTGCAGCGTTAAGAATAACCACATCTCGACCAGGCCCTGGTTCTCCAGAAAGGATCCGTTTGATGATCCTGGCGTTTTCCTTTGCGTCCCCGCCTTTGAGATCCTTAATTCTGCAGTAGTCGAAATCGTAATCAGCCGGATCCAGCATCCATGTCTTTATCCACCCGTCTTTCAATTCCGTTACCTTGCATGGCCCTGTCAGGGAGAGTTCATCCAGCCCGCTGTGACCGTGTACGACAAGGGCCCGCTTCACCCCCAGATTACCGAGCACCCGGGCTGCAATTTCTGTCAACTCTGGCGCATACACCCCCATCACCTGCGAATCCACTCCCGCCGGATTGAGCATCGGCCCCATCATATTGAAAATAGTCCTGAAACCCAGCTCCTGCCGCGGGCCCATGATGTTCTTAAATGCCGGATGGTAATTCGGAGCAAAAAGAAAAGAAAATCCGCACTCTTCAATCTGGGCGGCAGTCTCCTCAGGGGTCAGCCCAACATCAATCCCCAGCTCCTCCAGCACATCCGCTGAACCGGATCTGGAAGTGATGGAACGGTTCCCGTGTTTGGCTATCATCACTCCGGCACCACAGGCGACAAACGCGGCTGCAGTGGAAATATTGAAGGTCCCGGATCCATCACCTCCGGTCCCGCAGGTGTCGGTCAGAGAGAGCCCGGAAGAGATTGGAACAGGCCGGGCCCGCTCTTTAAGAATGCGGGCAAAGCCGGTAATTTCCTCCACATCCGGGGCCCGCATCGCCATAGCGGTAAGAAAGGCACCGATCTGGACCGGGGAGATTGTGCCTTCAGTGATCTGCAGCATGAGATGAGAGGCCTCCTCTTCCGATAGAATGCCGCCGGCAGCCACACGCTTGAGCATAGCCCGTACCGGAGGAAGCTCTTTTACCCCGGAGAGGAAGTTAGCCAGAATTTTCATCCCGTTTTCTGAACCGATTGACTCCGGATGGAACTGCACCCCTTCGATCCGTAACTTTTTATGCCGGATTGCCATAATTTCATTGTCCGAGCTGCGGGCACTCACTTCAATATTTTCAGGGAGAGAAGCCTCATCAATAGCCAGCGAGTGATAGCGTACCACCCGTAGAGGGTCCGGCAGGCCGGCAAACAGCGATTTCCCGTCGTGACTCACCATGTCCGTCTTCCCATGCATCACCCGGGTTGCCCGAATAATCTGAGCTCCGAAAGTGTAGCCGATTGTCTGATGCCCCAGGCAAACCCCCAGGATCGGCTTTCTGCCTGCAAATGCTTTGATCAAATCCTGAGAAACGCCGGAATCTTTTGGCCCACCCGGGCCAGGAGAAATTACCAGAAAATCAAAATCTAATTCTTCCATTTCTTCAACAGTGATTGCATCATTGCGGAAGACCTGCACCTCTTCGCCGAGCTGCATAAAATACTGCGCGAGATTATATGTGAATGAATCATAATTATCTATCATTAAAACCATGACTATTTCCTTTCCAGGGAGAGGGCTCTGATCAGCGCTTTCGCCTTGTTGATGGTTTCCTGATATTCCTTCTCCGGGTCCGAATCGTGGACAATGCCGGCACCGACCTGCAGATAGAGGCGGTTGCCGCTGTGCACCATGGAACGGATGGTTATACAGGAATCAAAAGCCCCTGTATAACTGAGATACCCGATCAGCCCTGCATAGGGGCCGCGCTGGACAGGCTCCAGTTCCGAAATAAGCTGCATGGCGCGCACCTTGGGGGCCCCACTGACCGTTCCGGCCGGAAACACAGCCTTTATCACATCAAACACATCCACTCTGGAATCCAATGTTGCCGAGACCTCGGACACGATATGCATCACATGCGAATACATCTCAATATCCATCATCCTGTCCACTGTAACAGTACCTGGTTCTGCAATCCGGCCCAGATCATTGCGCCCCAGGTCCACAAGCATCAGATGTTCCGCCCGTTCCTTTTCATCAGAGAGCAGGTCTTGCCTGAGGAGCGCATCCTCTTCAGCATCCTTCCCTCTGGGGCGGGTGCCGGCAATAGGCCGGAGCATCGCCCTGCTGCCTTCCACCTTGACCATAACTTCAGGAGAAGCGCCAAAAATAGAGAATTCGCCGAAGTTAAGGAAAAACATATACGGCGAAGGGTTGATCGAACGGAGCGCCCGGTAAACCAGAAAAGGATCGCCATAATAATCTAGATGCAGCCGCTGGGAGAGTACAACCTGAATAGCTTCTCCGGCAGCCAGCATTTCACGTATCTTCTGCACAGATGCCATGAACGATTTTTTTGGAAAAGTGCTGATCAACGGGCCGCTGCCGGGCTGTCCTGTCTTCTTCCTTCTGGCACCTGCGACCTCTTCCAGCCTCCTTTCAATACAGGCAATCCCCTGCAGAGCACTCTCATAGGCGGCACCCGGGTCCTTACCGACCCGCTGATTACAGATAATCTTTATGCTATGCATAAGGTTGTCAAAAACCAGATTGAGTCGGGTGACCATAAACCGGCTCTCCGGAAGCTTCAGGCCTGGCTTCGCACTCTCATCAGGCAGGTTTTCCCACCGCCTGACCATTTCATACCCGACATAACCAACGGCCCCACCTGGAAATAGAGAAAGGTCCCCTTCCCCGACCCAGGGGTAGCGTCTGAGTAATTCCCCTGCAAGCCGAAGCGGGTCTTCTGAACTATAGGTGCGGAATTCTCCCCCCTCATCAACCCGGCACTCCTCCCCGTTAATCGAGAGGAGGACCTCCGGCTCTATCCCCATGAAGGAATAGCGGCCCACAGCCATCCCCCGCTCTGAGGATTCCAGCAAATAGGAGGCGTCGGTCGCGTAATAGGCATCCACAGGGGTGATTACATCAGAGGGTAACTCCTTCACAACGGCCACCACATGATCAGGGCGCGCGAGTTCGAGAAATCGTTCCTTTTTCGGTCGTATCATATATTTTCTCCTTGTGGCTGGCTGGTGGACAGGCTGTTACTGTATGTAGTAACATACAGCCATGCAGCTCGGTTGTCAATAATAATCGTAATTTTTGTCGGAGTAAGGAGAATCAATTTTGCCGAACAGTTTTTAGTAAAGAAGCTGCGAAAAACGGCACGCTATGCAGATAAGGAAACTACAAAAAGCGCTTCAGAATATTGTGCACCAGACTGGTTGCTTCAGTTGCTTTGTTAACTGCTTTGAGAATCGCCCGGTTCCTGCTGCCCCCGAGCTGTTTGACGTTCAGCAGGAATTCCGGCTTATTGCCGCTGAAGGCATCGGCCACGATCGCCTGTAGAGCGGGCAACACTGCCCCCAGCTGCTCTGCGATATCCCGGATGACCTTGCCCGAAAAATGATTAAGGTAGTGGATCTTCTCAGAGAGTATCTTCCGGGTGGAAACGTCCCCGGCATGGCTGTCAAAAAGAGAACGGATTTGATCCCCCTCTTGAGTGGCTGGTGAGATCTTTTTCTCAAATTCCTGCAAAGCCTCCATCGATTCGTCAAATTTATAAAAATAATCTCCAAGCCGGGAGTAGAGCGGTTTATCAAAGAACTGTCCATCAACCACAACAATAGTGAGCGCCGGTCTGATGAATATAGCAAATAGCCGCTCATAATAGGTTTTGATGATCTGGAGGTAGCGGGAATTGGTGAACAGCGGTAACCCGTATTCCGCAAGTCTGGCATTTGTCCGCTCATTGTAAAATTCAATCTCACTCAGCGGATCAGAACCAAAGAGATCCTTTATCTTGAGGTTGACTTCATCCATTGCCACCTGATGCACCAGCGCCTGGCATCTGGGCAGCTGGACGGCAAGAATGGACTGACGCGCCTCTTTCAGAAGACTGACCTGATATGTTCTGATATTGGGAAGGTGATGCGGTTTTCTGGAAATCAGCCGGACCAGATTCGTGATCCGTTCCTCGGATAACAGGGCGTTGATTGCATCCACCATCTGCGAAGCATCCTGAAAACGCCAATCCGTCAGCTCAACATCCTCCGGGGCACTCTCTTTGAGATTGTCATAATATCTGCCCACTGCAGAGAAAAGAGGAAACATATCGATATTCGGATCAATTGCAAAAACGAGATTTTCCAGTTTAGTAAGATCATGAATAACAGCATTGCCGTCTACAGGGCTGAAATCCGGAAATCCGTTCATCAGTTTTGTGAAATTCTGTCCGAACTTCCGTAGCAGAGAGTAGAAGTTGAATTCCGACAGCCGCTCAAAAGCAACAAAATTGGCATACAACGCGTTAGCCTGAGAATGCTGCTCATGCGGAATCGCCTGCAAAACAGTGTCGATCTCTTCCTCCAGCGTCTCGCTAATTCGGCTATCGACAAAGAGGGCGGGATTTTTTTTCACATAGGAGTAGGAGAACTTCTTCTCCAGATCAGGGAGAGATTCCACATACTGTGAAAGGATGAATTCCGGGAAACGGATACCTTGCCCCTCCTTCTGAGGACTCCTGGTCCGGCAAAGGGTGACAACCTTGCTGAAGGCACCCATCTGCGCCGCGAGCTTGTAAATGAGATTACCAAGCTCCCCGGTTACTTTTCCGGAGTGAGCGCTGCATAGGGGAGGTCTATAGCGGCGGACCGTGGTTTGAACCCTGGAGAGCAGCTTACGAAGAACAAATTCTTCTCTGGAGATACCCATAATAAGCCGTTGAAAGAAAAAAAGTACTCTGTCCCAGAGCGCCAGCGCCTCTCCTTCCTCCTGTTGCTGTTGCATGGAGGCGGTTTCAGAATCAGAAGAGGGTATCCAGGCGGAATGTCCGTCCGCTTTCTTTTGCAGCTGCCCGGCTAAGCGCGCCTTCTCCTCATCATCCAGTGTGAGGATAACAGGATCAAGAGAATTGTTGTCAAACACACCCATCCCACGAACTCTGTCAATGTGCTCTTTCTCGTATACCATTACTTTTATAAGTATCATGGATGCTTGCCTCCAGGTCAAGGGAGGGGAAGCATCCAATACGCACTGGATTGAGAGAGAAGATTGCACCTGAAACTGCTTTTTTATCTTAGATTTATTTTTTGGCTGTTTGCAAAGGGAGGGCTGTGCTATAGTATTAATGCAGGAGGTATATTTTTTATGGAAGAATCGGGCTTCATTCTCGAATTTGGCAACATCCAGCATCTGACCGGTAACGCTTTCGCATACTGGCTTGTAGTACCTCCGGAGGAGAGCAGAGCAAAAGGGCTGAAAGAGAAATATATTGTTACCAATTTCATCGTCTCTCCACTGCTCTTCAATAATCATACTATTGCCGCCACTTTTCCACCTGTTGTTTTTGACTCAAGAGAAGCGATCATCGAGCTGGCGAGAAAGACGGACACGGATGTGATCAAAATCGAGGAAACAACAATCCCCGAAGAAAACTTCGATTTTCTCAACTTCTTCCGCAAGCAGTTGACCAGCTTCAACAAGGTGGTCACTAACTACTCCATCCTCTATACAGAACATCTTACCGATAAACCTGTGGCACGTGACGTCATCAGGGAGCAGAATGAAATAGACAATCTGCACAGAATCGAAAAACTGGCTGAAGAGGCGCGTAGCGCATATCTTTCCAACCGCAACAAGGCCCTGGTCCGGGACATGATGCTCCGCATCCGAAAAATCGGCAATTCCCTCAATACCCCAAATTTCAAATACGATGTGGAAAACATGATCGCCCTGCTTGGCAATCCGGATAAACGGGTGGAAAAACTTACGGAACTCTATTTTAAAAAATTTATGGCAATCTATCTGGAACAGTATGAAGAGGCGGAGCGCCTTAAAAGAGAGATCAGGACTCTGGCTGGTTCACTTATTGATCCAGACCAGGATTAAAGACGTTTGCTGCTTTTGAGCGTATTATCTGACTCCGCATTTTACCTGTAGCTTATATTCTTATTTTCTGTCATTGAAACGCACCTCAAAGTATCGCAATGCTTCTTCTGCAATCACAAGAGGCCACACCGTTGACTTTTCCTGTTGCATTTCCTATCTGGTCGCTATATTATAGCAAGAAGATTAACCTGGAGCTTAAAGTGACAGACGGACGCAATAATAAGAGCAATCTCCGCTATACACGCATTCCGGTTTCCATCAATGCGCAATACTGCTACAAAAAAAACAGGGGGAAATGCACAATTCTCGATTTCTCCGAAAGGGGGATCGCAATTGAAACAAAGCAGATCCTTATTGAAGGAGATCTCATCCGAATCATTGCGGATCTCCCCAACAGCAGCCACATTGATATCTGGTGTGTTGTGCGGAATGTTCAGGGGATGAAGCTGGGCCTGGAATTTGAAGAGATCAGTCACGCTCAATTGGAAGCCCTCAATTCCTATGTTTACGGTCTGCTGGAAAGAAATCAAAAAACCAAATTCGAACCGATCTCCTGATTCTCCATATTATTTAGGACTATTTATGCCGGATATAACCAATACTGTAGCCAGTGCTGTCAGGAAGCTCAGCACAGCTGCCGAGCAAAACATCATCACAGCGATCATCAATCAATTCCGACAAATCAAGGTTCTGGACCTCATTCTCGCTTTCGTGATTTTTCTCTGCGCCCTGGTCCTGCTTCAACTGATCTTCAGACTGCTGCAGCGGCGGTTCGATATTTCTCCGATACGGCGCTCCCTCCGTTTGCTGACCTTCCTCTTCTCTCTTATGCTGTCCCTGACTGTTCTCGGCGATGTTCCACTCTTCCGTATTCTCAATAGTGGGTTTTTTTTCATTATCATCCTGCTTTCGTTAAAAGTTGTTGATTATGTTCTTGTGGAGCAATACCTGATCCATCGAAAAAAATTCCACATTACCCGTCTGCCCCGGGATACCATCAAAGGGATTATCTTTACCAGCCTCTTTTTGATCATGCTGCGCACCTTTTTCGGGTTCTCTCTATCCGGTATCGGAGTAACAGCGGCAGTGGCCACAGGTGTGATCGGTTTTGCACTCCAGGATACCCTTTCCAGCGTTATTTCGGGAATATCCATCTCCATTGAAAAACCATTTCGGGTTGGAGACTGGATCCGGGTCAATAACCTGGAAGGACTGGTTGAACAGATCAACTGGAGGACCACCAGCATCCGCACTCTGACGGATGACTATGTAATTCTCCCCAATTTCACCATCTCCAAAACAGAACTGACCAATTACTCCAGTCCCAGTCGAGCGCATGCCAGAGAGGTCACAATCAGCGTCAGCTATTCTCACTCTCCGGAAAGCGTAAAAGAGGCACTTCTGGAAGCTCTGGCAGAATCAGAAGGGGTCCTGGAGAAGCCGGCCGCGAGCGCCCGGCTCACGGAATATGGAGATTTCGCTATCAGCTACACGACTAAATTCTGGATTCAGGATTACCGACTCCATCCGGATATTGAAAACAACTTCCGCTCCAAACTCTGGTACATATTCAAACGCCGCGGGATCTTCATCCCTTATCCTATCCGGGATATCCGGATAGCCAATGAAACCTCTACCGGAGGGGGGGCGAACCCTGTCAAGCCGACGGAACTCCGAAATATCAGTATTTTTGAAAAGAATTCCGCTGCGGAGCTGAAAATCATCGCCAGACATCTCTCACGGAAACTCTACGGGAGTGGAGAAACCATATTTCGCACAGGGTCACCGGGTGATTGTCTTTATCTGATCAACAGCGGCGCTGTTACTGTGCGTCTTCCGGGATGTAAGCCACCCTGCTTGAAGATCGAAAAGGGCGGCATATTCGGAGGAATGTCCATGATCACCGGCAAAGAACGCACGGTAACTGTCATTACAACCTGTGAGAGTGAATTTTTTGAGCTACACAGAGATGAGTTTAAAACCATATTCAAAAAAGATCCTCAAATCACTCGCAAAATCGTCTCTCTGATAGAAAAGCAACAGCAAACGATATATAAAGAAATCGAAAACAAGACCACGGCCAGCCGTACCCCTGCCTCCTCAGAGGAATCAAAATCTCTCTTCAAAAGCCTTCGGAGATATCTGGGCATCTGATCCTTGACAGCTGGAACTTATCCGTTATACTATTTATATTAAATAACGTTATAAAAAGAGAATTTTGAAAAGGCAGGCACATTGTGATGAAAAAAAAAGTGCTTTTGACAGCTCTTCTCTTTTTTTCTGCATGCGGCAGTGACTTCACGGAAACCTATCTGTCAAAATTTATTGACAGCATCTATATGGAGAAGAGAGCCACCCCTTTTTACAGCAGGATGAGCCCGATCCTCACCAGAGAGGTCAGACAAAAATGGCTGGAGATTTACGGTGCTAAAGAAAAACTATCCGCACAATACGTATCACACTTCCTGACAGGGGTTAAATCGAAAAAAATCGGCAGCAGAAAATTTCTTCATGGATACATACAACAGTATTCACGCATGGGCCGGACAAGCTACCGGACTTTTCTTGCTAAATACTACTTGAAAGAAGTTTCCGGTACGACAAAAAGGACCTGGATACTGTACGATTTAATTATTAAAAGAAGAAAAAAGCGGAGTGCGGCCATGGAGCTGATCCGCCTCACCGAGCCTTCTTCTGCAGCAAAAGAGGTCCTTCAAAGTCTCAAAAAAGAGATAAACATCTTCGTCTTTGGCAGGCTGCGCAATACGCTGACCACACATCTGCTCAAGGAATTTGCGGTCCACAGCAAAGGGAAAATCAAACTGAAATACCTTAACCTCTATATAGAATGGGGCACTGCTGCCGCGTTTGACATCAGCGCTCCCGGCTATGTTGTTGTACAGTGCGGCAGAAATAACTATAAGATCAAAATCAGTCAATTGATATTTCAGCGAGGCACAAAGGCGTTCTTCCAGGGAGAACGCGTTCTCATGACAGCCATCCGCAGAGTTTGCGGCAGATCCAGCAGAATACTCTATTTGACAGGACATGGTGAACGGTCTGCAGCTGAAGGCAGGGATACCCATTTCAGCAAAGCTATGGTGGAACTGGGACGAAGCGGATTTACTGTGCAAAGTGCCCGCTATCTCACGCCGCAAAATCTCAAGCGCAACCCGATTGTTTTTTCTGTCGCTCCTCTGTATAACTTTACCCCGGGTGAACTCAAGCTATTGAGCCACCACCACCAGCAGGGGGGCAAGAGCGTCCTGATGCTGGAAAAACCGGTCCCCGCAACTCTGAGGCAACTTGTCAGCAAATGGGGGATCCAGCTCCTGCGCCACACTATTGTTGATCTGACGACAAAGGATTTTATCAGGGGCCCCTTCTGCTTCGAATCACGCATTCCGGATACACCTCTGACCCGGTCCCATACCGCCAGAGAAAACTTCAAGGTCATTGTCGCCGGAGCAACCGGGATGAGAATAAACACGAATATTCAATCTCCAGCTGTTCCGAACAGTTTTCTCATAACCACAACGAACGGCTGGGCAGAAGCCAGGTATGAAAGGGATAAATCGGACGATATCATGTTTACACCCGATGAAGATATCCGGGGCCCGATAGCTCTGGGATACGCAATACGCAAAGTACAACAAAAAGGGAAAGTTCTGCTCTACGGGGACAGCGATTTCATTTCAGACAGCTTCTTCTTATCAAAAATCAGCAATTGGGTCTTCTTCCTGAACAGCCTCACCTGGCTGACAGACAGCGCAATGGGCTCTCTTCCGATCCGCAGCTTCCTTTACAGTAAGCTACAGGGTTTTTTATAAAGGAAGCTGTACTGTCGATTATTTCCAGCTGAGTGCGTAATTGACCTGCGCCCGCAATACTGCGACCCTGCTCTTCTTGCCGGAAAGGTTTGTGCGGCTGAGGGTGCGGTAGCTTACAGCAGGCAGTCCATTCCTGCGCAATCCCTCCAGCACATACTTAAAATGGCACTCCGCCCTGCCTGTGCTGTTTATCCAGAGCAGACGGCTGGCCTTTAAAAGCCCGGGACGACGGAATCGGGAAAAATAGCGGATAAGAGCCCTGTGCTTTGAATCATCCGGTTCCACCAGAAGCAGATCGGTAAAATATTTCAGCCCTTTAAGCATGGCAAGTAGAAGGAAACCTCCGCCTCTCCCGGACATGAGCAGTTTCCGTTTTTCTGCTCCTGCCGGGGACCATCCCTGTTTCTCCAGGAAACGGGAGAGGTCATATTTGACCATATCCAGATAGTCAATCGAGCGTAGCGGCAATTCCCTGGAAGGGTCCAGTACAGGCAATATAATCAGAACTGTTTGAGGATCACCGTTCCTGCTATAGAGGTTGTCAAAAATATTCTTATACAGAGGCAGCATTGTTTCCTGAAACCCGTTCTGAACAACCAGCAGTGTCCAGCTCTGCTCGGGCTTCAGACCATGCGGAATATAAAGAAGGAATTTGCGACTGTTACGAAAGAAGCGGCTTTTAAGCTTTGCTATTCTGAGCCTGCTGTTTCGGTCTGTGTGCCTCCACGCCCAGGAGGGCCACTCGCTGCGCACCGGAGAGAAGAGGGATGCCAGACGCCCGGTCTTTCCGGCAATGCAGCTTTTACAAAGAGGATCAATACGCCAGGTGGCCCCCACTGCAATCAAATAAACAATATCCTGATAAGCTCTGTAAGGCAGTGATGCTGTAAGCAGCGGCGTTCCTTTAAGCCTCTTCAGGGGCAATTCTCCTGCGCGCCAATAATTAAAAGGCCCCACAATAGATGGAATGAGCACACCTTTTTCATCCCAGAAAAAAAAATGGACCCGTCCGTTTTCTATGACCGGAGCACCTGTCTTCTGTAATTTCTGATAATAATCACCGGCGATTAACCACCGTTTGGTGATATCGGACTCCCTGTCAAGTGCCTGAATAAGAGCTGTGATGTTCTTCCTGCTCTGCCCTGCCCTGTAATCAAGCCCCCTGCAGGAATACAGCAGTACAATAACAATTAAGAGCGATATACGCATCAACAGCACCTCAGATATCATAATAGAATGGGAACCAGGGCCCGGATTAAGCTTAGCAATGAACGCCTCTGATTTGCAACTCTGCCGGAGAAGAGGTATCTTAGAAGTGTCCCGAATCATTGCGGAGGAGATTATGAACGTTCTGGTTACAGGTTCATCAGGATTTGTTGGAAGCCACCTGGTTGAGGAACTGATTAGAAAAAGATACAGAGTACGCGTTCTCCTCCGCCCCGGAAAGGCTGTTTCCAGATGGCTCACTGATCTGCCTCTTGAAACGGTGGAAGCAGCATATGATGATCCCCGGGCGCTCGCTAATGCGCTCAAGGGCATGGAAATAATTTTTCATATAGGAGGGGTTACCAGAGGGGTTACTGTAGCCGACTATTATGCCGGCAATGCGGAAACAACAAAAAGTCTTCTTGAGGCTGCAGCAGGTTTGAGAAAAAAACCACGGCGTTTCCTGCTGGTCTCCAGCCACGCGATGATGGGCCCTGCTGCAGGGCCTTCCTCCCCTTCAAAAGAGGATGATGTTCCGGTTCCTGTTGAGGCGTACGGTCGATCAAAACTGGCCGCAGAATTGATAGCCCGCAGCTACAGCCACCTTATCCCCATCACCATCGTGCGCCCCCCTTCGGTGTATGGTCCACGAGACGTAGACTGTTTTGAGCTGTTCAAGCAGGTCAGCCGACACATCAACCTCTTTTTCGGGAATGCAAAAAAGTACACAGGGCTGATTCACGTTGATGATCTGGTTCAGGGGATAATCACAGCAGCAACATCTCACAAGGCGGCCAACCGGGCATACTTCCTCTGCAGTGAAGAGGCTATCACCTGGAGAGCGCTCCAGGATGCGATCAAAAGAGGAAGCGGAACCTGGGCTGTAACAATACATATCCCGGCTTTTACCACAAAAATCGCCGCCCTGTTCGGTGAACTCAAAATGAAAATCACCGGGAAAGCGGTCCTGATCAATAAACAGAAGATAAAGCTCGCCAGACCGGGCAACTGGTGCCTCTCAGGGGAGCGGGCAAGGAAAGAACTCCGCTTCAAACCTTCCGTATCACTCAGCAAAGGGATCCGAAACAGCTGGGACTGGTATAGAGAGCAGGGGTGGCTCTAAACCCCTGATCAAATATCTGAAATACTGATTTTAGTTCCTTTTTTGATTGCTTTTTTCAGTTTAGCCTCAAGAGAGACCAGAGCGTATTCCAGGCGGGCATACTCGAGCGTAATCCTGGTCTTCCCCTTTTGCCATCTATATTTGCCGTCGTATCTGGAATAGATAGGGACGGATGATTTAACAGGTCCGTATTTTTGAGTCAGTGCTGCCAGCATACTGGTAAAAAAGACAAGATTTTTCCCTGTTTTTCCGCTGAAAGGATTGATCACCCGTATTCGCATCAGCCTGTCTTTGTAAAATACAAGGTGGACATTATCATTCGGGATAGTGAAATCACCGAGCCTGATATTATGTTGAGGCCCATACATCTTGCATTTATACTCCCCCCAGTTGAGGTGGGCTTTGTTCATCGGCCGCATCGGCTTGATGTCATAATAATCCCGAACAAAGGTTCCCAGCTTGTACGCGTTCAGACCGCTCCCCCGCTTCTGTTTTTGCGGAGTTGTCCTGCTCTTTTTTGTTTGACGGGTCCTGGCCGGAGTCTGGACACCCCGGCATATCATGGAAACCGCCAGTACAGTCAGCAAAAAATATAGTATACGGGCTCTTCTAATCACTCTCACCTCCCTGCTGCTTTTCAGGCGCTGTCCGCACAACAGACCGGGCCTCTCTTTTTTTTATCGACGCAAAAAGGTCGCTCGTTTACAGAAAATGGGTATTGCACGCAAAAAGCGCATATGCTACACTCTGGAGTAAGGGAGAGACCAATGGCCGGAAAACAAATGCTGGAAAAAAGAGTTGATTTATACCGCAGCTGGAAGATCCTTAAATGGCTTAACGTTGTTCCGGAAAACAGGGAGGACAACGAACGGCTTCTGAAAATCTGGCTGGAACTGTTCATGGCCCTCTACGGAGACCTCAGCGAGCGGGTCAAAGAGAACCAGGAACGAGACAGGCTTTTCCTGCACTTCACCAATGAGGTTTTTCCGGCCGCCATTGACCAGTATAAATGGTATGAAAGCGAACGATTGGGCTATGATATCGGGCTCTGGAAAACGCTGGAGAATACGCCCATGGAACACTGGTACATTGAAACACTCTCCGGATTTTCAGAGGTGTATTAAGCATCGCCATAATTTCGGAGACGCGGGGGCAGTAGATTGACACAAAATAACAGTACTCAAAACATGCAGGAGACAGTTTCCCTGGCTGTTGGCTTCCTCCTGCCTGGAACAGTTATAGGCAGCCCGCTCTATGACCGCAAAGGCAATAAGGTACTGGACCCCAAAATCCCATTCACAGAGGACTTCATTGAAACCCTTAAAGCAAGACGCATCGACAGGGTCTACTATTCGCAGCACAAAGAAGAGGATATACAGCAAGGACAATCTTCTGCCTCCCCGCAGCCGCGGACAATCATTCAGCCAAGAATTTTGCAATTCTCCGAGCGGATCAGTGCTGGAATCATAGAAAACATCCGCACTGCTTCCTTTATCCAGACAACCGGTGTCCACCAGCTCGTGGAACTTCTTTTCAAAATGCTCACTGCATTCGGAAAATTCCCGCCTGAGCTGCTGATGGAAAAGGACTCCGCTGATCCGGAAATGAGCCACCACCTCAATGTTTGCATACTTTCCATGCTGCTGGCCATGAAACACGGATTTGAAAACACACTGGTGAAACAGATCGGTATTGGCGCCTATCTTCACGATATCGGTAAGCAGCGGCTTCCTGCAGAGCTGACCAGAAAAGAGACCGGGTATACCCTGGATGAAATTGAAGCGCTCAAAAAACATTCTACTCTGGGGTTTGAGCTCATTAAGTTAAACGGGCAGCTCTCCAGTATTGTTCGCAAACTGGTCCTGCTCCATCACGAGGCGACTAATGGCACTGGATACCCGCTTGCCTTGACCGAAAAAGATGTCGGCTACTACCCTTACATTGTCTCTCTGGCAAATATTTTTGATAACCTCACGACGCGCAAACCCTTTCGAAACGCCTATCCGCTCAGAGACACGCTCTCCATGCTGATTCAGACTTCAGGGAAAAAACTTCCGGCCTATCTTGTGCAGATTTTTGCCAAACATGTCAGTATCTCCCTCTCTCCGGTAAAGAAAAGCAGCGATGCAGGCCACGCCAGAGGTTCATTTGTCATGCTCAACACTCAGGAGGTAGCACAGGTTGTGAACGCTAACCCGGAGAAACCAGACAAACCTTTGATCAGGATCATCAAGGACCCCAGGGGGTATACCCTCTCCCCTCCAATGGAACTTGACCTCTGCAATGATATTACGCGTGTCATAACCGCAACGCTCAATATTGAGCTCCAGAAACAGCTCCTGCGGCAATATCCGGTAGACTGAATGTGCACACCCGCAAACAGACCCTCAGACTGATTGATTTTTGCAAATCCAGACTGCCAACAAATCAGGTTCCGGACAGCCTTGCAGAGTTTTCCAGACAGGCTGTTCGGCTCAGACTCAGAACCAGCCGCGCCCTCCTGGAAAAAATCCGAACACTGCTGGCTGCCAATGAAATGAATGAGCTGCTCCGGATTCTTGCCCTGGAAATAAAAGATCGGAACGCAATGATGCTGCTGTACGATGTACTGGACAGCATTGCCAGGGCATCTCTCGAGGCGAGATCAAGGCAAAAAAATCGCGGAAAAGGGAAAAGGAGAGCACTGGAGGAGCGTTTTAGAAGAGAAAATCCTGAAAAATACAGAAAGGTTATCAATGCTCTTGAAGAGGAAGCCAGACTGCGAGAACTGCCGATGGACCGCGAAATATGGCCGGATCATTGCCATATCTGGAGACGTTTTTTTCCCTTTAACACAGATCGAAGCTTGAAAAAAATCCAGGATTTGCAGGAAGAGGAGTTTTCCATGCTCATCTACCGCTTTCTGGCGGAGCTGGCCGCCTCAGCCCGGGACTGGCGCACTCTGAATAAATTTGACTGGCGCCGTTTTTTTTACTCCGGCTTTTCACGTAAAGATCTGGACTCCCTCTTTAAACCCAGGACTGACCACCTGGAAGTGCTCAATCTGGAAAACAGCGCCGATGCTGCTGCAATTCGGCGCAGATATAAAGAACTGGCCAGAATACACCATCCGGACCGGGGGGGTGATGCTGCTACAATGGCTCAGATCAATCTTGCCTATGCAGCTCTAACTCGACGCTCCGAACCCCGCTGCTGATACTGGAGGCGGGAGTGCCAGCTGTTTGCTGATCGTTGGCATTTAGCGCTCTATTTCACCCCTTTTATACTTCGATACTTCCGCAAATGAGTTGATGACATCCGAAAGTACAGGCCTGCTCCCTGAAATCCAGGGAAACCCCTGTGACAAACATTCTGGAGAACAGTCAGTACAGCGGAACAGTACGCTGGTCTCCTGAACTCATGAATACCTTCGCGCCTAACTAAAGAGTATGCGCCAGGGATCGCACTGACCGCAAGTCCGGCTTTACTCTGAACGGTGTTCCTGCCCTCTAGCAAAGCATCCTATCAAGGACATGCGCGCAGGGGGTGTCCTTTTTCTGCAGTTGTCCTCAAATCAGGACGCGTTACAAATTACATCAGCTGCACCATGGTCCCTCCGGACTGCGGTTCGCATAGCAGTACAGACAACCGTGAGGACAGCTGTTGTAGGTCCCGATATCCACAGCCCGGATACAACCACACCCTTTGCGCTGATTGCGATCGCGAAGCCGCACATACGCCTCCTCCTCAGTCTCGGGAAAGAGCTGCCGGGGCACGGCAATTCTCCCGAGATGGAGCATCAGCTCCCTGTATTCCGGAAAAAGCCGGACCAGTCTCCTGTCGTCTAAACAGCGGGAAGGAGCAACTCCATCTGCACCCATATCCACCATTTCTGTACAGGCTGAAGCCCGCATTCCATTATCTGCAGCTATTTGTGCCAGAGCTCCAGCAGTACGGTGCATCTCCTCTTCCGTGAACGCGCGCACCCGCACTCCCGCCTTGTTCATATTGTTCCTGACTCTGGAATACTCATCTGGTTGATAGAAGCTGAACACAAGCTCATCCGTATACCCGTTCAAAGATGCAGCCAGTGCAGCAACACGATGCAGCAGGTCCTGCAGAGTCAGCCCCTCTACGAGACAGAGCGGGTCAAAACGCCATACCACCCTGCCTGATCCAAGCCGATCAACCAGTCTGCGGAAACTGTCCACCCGCTCTGACAGAGGCGGAAGCCATTTCTCAAGCCCTAACTCCGTGTAATCGTTCAGCGTATACTGGAAATAGAAACGGGGGAGAAGTTCTTCAAAGCGGTCCAGAAACAAAAAAAAAGGCAGGGGATTTTTGCTCCAGAGCACGGCCGCCAGAACCTCAGCAAAAGAGATCTGCCGCGATCTGCCACCATAGGGATTGGGGACTGTCACCTCCCCTCTGTCCAGGGCATTACAAAGCCACTCTCCGTAGAACGCCGGAATGTCTGTCCTGCGGCTGATGGAGAGGATAGCAGGCAACAGATAGTCCTCCGGTTTTTCTTTCACAAATCGCTCTTTTCAGATATAGTAGTGTATATAAAGCTAAAAATACTCACGAACGCGTGCAACAGTGCAGTTGACTCTCTCTGCAGCAAGTCCTATAGTTGCAACAGGAATAGGGCCAGCGATACCGTTTCCCGTCCTGGTGAAAATCAGCGGCCGCTGCATAACAGGGGCAGGAGACGGCATGACCCAAAGGCTGCAGAAACGAGGAGAGAAGATGCTCGCAGCACTCCGTAACCAATCCAGTGGACAGCGGATCACAGAGGAGTAACCCATGCTTCCTGATAATCTCACTCTGGTCATCTTCGGCGGTACAGGAGATTTGAACCGCCGCAAACTGGTCCCTGCTCTGGCTATGCTTGAGGCGGACGGACAGCTCCCGAAACGTTTCCGCATCATCGGCGTAGGCCGCAAGGACTATAATGACGCGAGTTACCAGGACCTGCTCGCTGGCTCTCTCAAAGAATTCAGCACTACTTCGGGAGCAAAAATTTTCAGCAACTGTCAGTACTGCCGGATGAACCCTGCTGACGAGAGCTCCTATAAAAACCTGCGAGAGCTCATCAAAGCGGAGAGCAAAGAGGAGATCCTCTATTATCTGGCTGTTCCGCCGGAACTCTATCCGGTAATCCCAACCATGCTCGCTCGTTACGGACTGGCCGGAAAAACGGATCAGCATCGAAGAATCGTAATCGAAAAACCGTTTGGGACAGACACAGCTTCCGCAGTAAAACTCAACAGCACCCTGCTCCGCAGTTTCCATGAAGAGGAAATATTTCGTATAGACCACTATCTGGGCAAAGAGACGGCCCAAAATTTATTGGTGACCCGCTTTGCAAACAGCATCTTTGAACCACTCTGGAACAGAAACTATATCGACAGGATTGAAATTACAGCAGCCGAGAGCCTCGGTATTGGAACAAGAGCCGGATATTACGACTCAACAGGGGCCCTTAAGGACATGGTCCAGAACCACCTTCTTCAACTGACCGCGCTGACAGCCATGGAACCACCGACAGCCTTCTCTCCTGATCAGGTCCGCAACGAAACAATGAAAGTACTCCATTCCCTGCGCCCGCTCTCAGACAAAGAGGTCCGCACCGACGTCATTCGGGGGCAATATACCTCTG
>Ga0056109_1000170_pt1 | contig 24991 bp, 21 predicted proteins | sample WorMetG1BERMUDA2_FD_80077 | JGI IMG/M metagenome (GOLD analysis project Ga0056109, IMG submission 80077) | Marine gutless worms symbiont microbial communities from Max Planck institute for Marine Microbiology, Germany - Inanidrilus... ...
CCGGCTCAACGGTGATCACCATTCCAGGCTCCTGATCCCCTTCACTCCTCCACGAAAACCGGGGCGACTCATGGATTTCCAGCCCAACCCCATGACCCAGTGAATGCAGATACCGCTTGAGAACCCTGTTCTTCTGAAAAAAAATCCGAACTGCCGTATCCGGTGCAGCAAGAGACTCCCCGGCACGGATCTTCGAAAACCCTATCTCCTGGGCCTCACGGACCAGAGACCACGCCCGTTGCAGAGGTGCTGGAGGCTTCTTCCCGGTGAACAGCATCCTGGTGAAATCAGAACAATACCCATTCAGGGCAAAACCGAAGTCAAACATAACAATCTCGTTTCTTCCAATGACTTTCTCAGAAGCTTCCCCATGGGGAAGACTGGAACGCGCGCCTGAGGCAATTATGAAATCAAAACTGGCCCCCTTTGCGCCTTTACTCTTACCATATCGCTCCATCATGGCAGCCAATTGGCGCTCCCGCATCCCGGGTCGGATGATACCTGCGGCATAGACCATCACCTCTTCTGTCAGCCGCAACGCCTCTTCAATCCGCCTGACCTCACCTTTATCCTTGATTCTGCGCATTTTCAGGACCGGCGATGCAGCGCCCTCCAGCTCCACACCAGGCAGACTCTCAGCCAGTGCGTCCCGTTGCGCCAGAGTGACACTTTCAGCCTCAAGCAAAAGCCGGCGCGCTTCCCCTAACCAGGGTTGCACCGTGGCGCCGAGCCGGCCGTCCTGATAGATAATAGAAAATTCATCAGGAACCTGAACAGCTGCCTGCTCCTCATAGCGCCTGTCTGTAATCAAGAGGGCACTGTCCGGAGTCAGCAGAACCGCGCCGCAACTCCCCGTAAAACCGGTGAGATAACGGACGCTATGCATTCCGGTAATCAAAAAGGGATTTTTAACAATCCGCTGCAAACGGATAATACGGCTCAATTGCCGCGGTTTTGTTTTCATAGTGCAAAGATAGCAGGAAAATCCGCATGAAAAACAGCCCGGACAGAGGGAGCGTTTCCCCCATACATCACTTCTGCTTCTTTAAACGATCCTGGAGCTGCTTGAGCCTTTTCAGTTGTGTTTTGTACAATCTCTGATCCCGCCTGTACTCCGCATCTGTGTAGTTGCTGCTTCTCCCGGTGCGATAGTCATTGATTCTTTTCCCAAGAATCGCAGTGCTTTTCTCAAGACTGAGCATCTCCTTCTGCTCTGTCGGGGTGAGCAAAATCTTCCCCTGAGATGCGCCCTTCCCGACGCCCCTATCTCCAGAGCGGGGTTTTCGAATATCTGTCGCCCCGGTGTTGGTCATTCCAGCGTTAGTCACCTCGAGATTTGTCACTGCTTTAATATATATCCGATTCGTTGTGACGATGATAATCGGAGGATTGGTCACCACCTGAACCATCACCTTTGCGGCAGGGGCAACAGTGACCGGAGGAGCGACCCTGCGAGCAGGAAAGTCGCCGGGCATCTGGATAACAAGCGGTTTCTTATTTGTCAGGGGCAACCGCGGGGTGATATTGCTCACCACGGGAACACGGTTGGTTATTATATTGGTGCGGTTCTGCTCCAGTGAGCCCAGATCAGCCGTCGGCATCTGATCGAGTATATTGGTCACAGCCTGATTGATCAGCAGGGTCCGCTTCGCGGTGGCGGCATACACTTTTTTGTTGTGCGTTCCGGTAACCAGCACGGAGTAGGGATACTCCCCCTTGACCCCCGCTTTAGCTTTAAAATGCCAGATTATATTCTTATAATCCCCGCTGTCAAAATCTTCGAATTTCTGAATCTCTTTGGAATACTTGCCTTCTGAATCTGGAATAGACTGGATAATGTTTCCTGGCATATTCAGCCTGACAGTACAGGTGGTTAAATCAAGCCTGGAAATATTACGTATGTTCAAGCTGATGGTGAAGGCCTCCCCTGAGGTGGTCTGGCTGCTCCCTCCGAGGACCAGATCCACCACCTTTCCGCTGTATCTTGCTGTCCCGAACATCCCGTAGAGCGTGGAAGCCTCCATCTCACGTCCGGGAGAGCACTCCTTTGTGTTAAAATACAGCGCCACCGCACTGTCCCGCGCCCCGAGCAGGGAGCGGCGGAAACTGGAGCCTTCATTGACCTCATACTTCCAGGGATTGCTGTCCAGCTTCTTCCAGCTGGCAAAAACCAGCCGATCCGGAGTGGTAACCTGCTTCCCTTTAGTGGTCCCCATGGATCTGACCCGGGGTCTCTTCAGATTATCAAAGGAATACCAGTAGGCTGGAATGTTTGCGCCGACAAACTCCTTTTCATCATCCACAGTACCTATCCCCGGAAGGAAATAGGGTGTTCCATCAGCCTCCCCAAGAGAGGTATCTATCAGGATACGGATGCCGATCTTCTGCACCTTATCAGAACGGTTGACTACCTTATAAGCGATTTTCACGGAATCCGCACGTCGGGTTGTTGGACTGTTGGTGAAGTTAAGGGTCTGTGTGATCCAGCAATCTTTAATTGACCAGATAGTGACAAGAGTCCCATTTTCCACAGTGGGCTTTTTGATGAGCTTCCCGGAACTGCTGCCGAATTTGTACACTTTCTTCCCCCCATCAAAAGCAATTGTGGTGAAAGAAGTGGGGGGGGAATCATTATAAGAGAGATATTTCCTGTCATCGCGTGGATTATCCGGATTCCCCATGACTGTCTGCAAGATATAGCGGCCACTCTCCTGCTCAACTTTGACCCGGATAAAATCATTCTTCAGCTCAACCCAATCAGCTGCTGGGAGAGCAACAGGCAGCAGACACAGCAGCAGAATCATCCATTTCTTCAAAATAGATCCCTCCCCTCTGTTAAGCTCTAATGTACCACAGAAACAACCGGATCACAAGGGATCCTGACTCAAAAAATCAAAGGCGTATCTGTACCCGGCTGTCCCCAGACCGGCGATAACGGCCTCAGCAATATCAGAAAAATAGGAGTGCCTGCGAAACGCCTCTCTGGCGTGGACATTGCTGATATGCACCTCAACAAGGTGCACCTCCCGGGCGGACAGCGCATCCCGGAGCGCAACAGACGTATGGGTGAAACCGCCCGGATTAAGGATAACTCCACAACCAGGCGGACAATTATCCTGGATGAAATCAATCAGAGCACCCTCATGGTTGGACTGAAAAGCAGAAAAGGGGAGACCCCGCTCAGCGGCAAGGGAGGAAAGTTCTGACTCCACATCTGCAAGGGTCAGACTCCCGTAGATTTCCGGCTCCCGTTCTCCAAGAAGATTTAAATTTGGTCCATTAATCAAAAATATGGGTCTCATATTGGGGTTGATCTTCCACTTTTTTCTTCCGAAAAACTAACTGTACGCTGTTTTTTCATTGTCGGCATCATCCAGGATAAAATATAGAGGCAATCCATTGGCTACAAAAAGAAGAACGGGCAACAAAAATTCAAATAAAAAAAACGGATGTCTGATCTGGTTGATCCCCCTGTTTCTGGGCCTTATCCTGATTCTCACCAATCAGGAAGTCCTGGAATCAATTTCAAATTTTTTTTGGAATATCACAGCTTCAGGAAACCAGAAAGGAACCAGCCATCGCCCGGAACGCAATCCCGGGTTAATCAACAGGATTATATCTCAGGATATGCAGACCCGGGAAAGAGAAAACATCCAGCTGATCCGGAAACAGCTCAGACAAAGGGGCAGGCAGCCTGCAGCAGGCCGACCGAAGCTCAACACCCCCCCTTCCCCCCTCACCTTTGCAGCAACGCTCTACTTCGTCCGCTACGACGCATCAGGCGATAGAATCCGCCTTATCCCGGTCACGCGAACTATCCGGAAAACGAGGACCCCCGCCTATACGGTATTGACCACTCTCTTGCGTGGGCCGGGGGGTACAGAGAGGGGCAGAGGACTCAGCTCATTGATCCCTGCAGACACCAGACTGAGAAAATTGCATCTCAAAAGAAGAACCCTCTACATTGACCTTAACACGGCATTCATTCAGAATCAGAAATTCGGGAAAGAGGGCCTGATCCTGCAGATCTATCAGATCGTCAACTCCATGTGCCGTTTCCCTACAATATCCAGCGTCCGGTTCACTATTGAAGGCCGCACCCTGAAGGCCGCAAACGGCGACCGGGTAAAATTGGATAAAATTTTCTATCCGAAACTGAGGCCTCTCAGTTGAACCTGAAAAAAACCCTCCACTTCTTATACAGGTCCTGCTTCTGGCTCTTCGGGCTCAGCATGCTGCTGTTCACAACTGTAGCGGTATATTTGCTCCTGATGTCCCATAATACCTGTTCCTTTCTCCCTCCGGACGCCACTGTATTAATCCAGGGCAAATCCATAGAAAATACACCACTGAAAAAATGGAACAGGATCTATCCTGGCTTTACGGATACATACCCGGAAGCCGCGTCCTTGATACGGCAATTTGCGACAATCCGCAAGCAACTCCCGGAACTGTTTAAACGAATCAATCCTGTCATGACCTCCCCCTTCACGCTCTGTGTGGGAAAAGCACAAAATACCCTGCTCACTATTGACCTGGGCTGGAAGAGCGTTCTATTCTCCGCCAGTTCCTTTATTGTGAGGAGCGCCTTCAGCCCGGATAAAAAAGTCCGCTACAGCAGCAAAGAATTTTATATCAGTGGGAAGAACAGGACACTCTACACCATCCGACTTCTCAGACGAAAAGAATCCATCACTCTGGCCCTGAAGCGAAATCTCCTCTTCATCAGCCTATCCGAAGATACGCTCAAAAACGCCTTCAAAACAGGGGCCAGCGACGCCAGCCTCAGCAGGGACCGCAGCCTGAAACGAGCGCGGGATTGTACGGATTCCAGAGGGGATACCATATGCCTGCAGGGTGAAATTCCGTGGTTTCTGAAACGTTCACTGCTGCTCCCTTTCCCTTATCTGCGCTGGATATGCCTCACCGGCAGCAGCAGGAAGAAGGGAATCAACGGCTGCCTGACCTTCAGCGAAGACCTGCAAAAAAAACAGCCTGTCCTCCACAGGCTCCTCCATTCAAACCGGTTTATCCCGGGAAAACTCGCTTCCAGTCCAGGTGAAAACGGCAGTATCATAAAAATCATCCTCTTTGACGATCTTTCAGAAATTCTCAAACTGAAGAAACTCAGAAAACTCCCATATAAAATAACCCGCTTATCCGCCAATGAGGCGGGGTTAATACAAAATCGGAATGGGTGGACGGTGTATCTGAGGCTGCTCAGTACAGGCGCTGGAAAAGCCATTGCCAGGAAACTAGCTGCAGCCGCACCGGGAAAACAGCTTTTCTCAGGAAGCAAGAGCAGCGCTCTCGCTCCGCTCACCGCGCTCTTCCGTATGCCGCCGCCCCGGTTCACCGGAATAAGAGACAACCTGCTTCTCTGCAGCAACAGCCGGCGTGAGTTCAACATTGCTTACCCTGAGGGCAGAGCTTTCCTGCGGCAGCTCATCAGAAAGGAACTGCTGCCTGCCAACACACTCCTGATCAAGCCTCACGGGAAAATGAGGGAGGTGACGACATTCAGTTTTGCAGAGGGACTGGTTCGCTTCCGGAGTTTCCTTATCCCTATCCATAAAGCGCAATGAAATCAAAAAAGACCGCGCCAGAAAAATGAAGAATGAAACCAGGCCAGATAGAGCGGGACCGATAGGCAAGCAGGCCGAGGAGCAGAGCGCTGGGGACCGTATAATAGAGCTCCAGAGAAGGCTTCGTACTGTGGAGCATAACATACGGGATCATCTGCAGAAAAATGGAATACTGTCCGAATTTATCCCGCAACGCATTGATCATGAATCCACGGAACAGATACTCCCAGGAAAGCATATACACCCCCCTGATGAGCTCATACACAATAAACAGCCTCATTGCTTTGGTAATACGCAACTGGAGAAGATAGGGGTAGTTTCTTCTGAACACATCGCTGGACGCCGTGGCAATGATTATCGGAACCATAATCAGGAATATTACAGCTATCCAGACCCACCAAGGTTCAAGCGTCCTGACCCGGAAGCCGCTATTTCTGGCAGACTGCAGAAAAGAGCGGATCCAGAGCGGATATTTTTCTGGTCCCTTGTCTCTGTTTTCCAGTTCCGGCGTGTCGCCCCCCTTTTTAAGTGACAGATGGGTCAAAATCCATAAAAAAACAAACGGAATCACCATCTGGTAAAAGATGGCGGGAATACGCTTCATATACCGGATGGCATTCTGTACGAAAAGAATATACGTTACAGAGTCTTTATCCCCGGCAAGCTCTTTCAATGGCTCTCTGAGAAAAGCAAAAAGAGAGAGTTGACCGCGAAGACCCAGAAGCACCTCCAGCGCCTTGGTGGCGAAGATAAAACCGAGAAGCACAAACACCCATGCCTCAGGCTCCCGAAACAGAGAGAGAAAGCCACGGACCTCCTGCTTAAGCCAGGAGACCCGAAGAGAGGCGGTGAACCGGTCCCACTGGTTCGAAGAACCACCCTTCTTCACGTTCTGCCTCTTCCCGGCAGCAGCCTCCCTCTTCTTCTCAGTCATGCCGGTACACCCCCTCCTGCAGTGAGTTCAACAATGCGGCAAGCACATGCTGTGTATAATCAATCTGCTGCCTGTGATCTGCCGGTCCAGCACGAAACGCCCCAACGGCCCTATCCGGCTCTGGATAGAGAAGCGCATTCAATGCCGTAACCTGCTGGGAAAGGAGAAAGCGGGACATCGATCTGAGTCTCTTTCCATACCGCACTACCCGCCCGGTCAACCGGAACTGTTTTGCATACCCATATGCCGCACTCAACCCCTCCCCCTGAAACCCGGCAGCGTGGGCAAGCGGCACAAACCATTCCGGTGTACCAAAACCTCCCCTGTAATCCCGGAAGGGCCACTGACCGGTATACTGAAAATCGAACATGGAGTCCGCTACCCGAAAAAGGAAACCCTCCCAGGCTGCACGTCTGATCTTTGCTCCTATCTCATAGATCGCCTGCATCTCCCAGCTGAACGGAAAAATATAATAATCAGAAAGAAAAAAATTCCAGGCCCGGGTTGTCTGGAAATCCATCCCCCGGATGAATACAGAGGGTTCACGACCAAGGTAACGGATCCCTCTGGCCAGTGCCCAGAGCGCCTGTCCAGGGAAATTCTGTGCTATGGTCACTGGATCAGGACGTCTGCTATGAATCTGATAATAGGGGGAAAGCCGTCCAGACGGCAGCTGCATAAATTCAATAAAATCCAGAATACGATTAATGGTTGTATCGTATTTCTTCTCCCCTGTAACCGACCGCCGTTCAAAGAGAGCAAGAGCTGTGAGCGCGCTTGATCCCAGCTTCCCCCGCCCCCATCCTTCGGACACGTACAGACCGCGTGCAGCCGGCTTGAGCCGACGCAGAAGATACCTGAGAGCGTGGTCTCCAGCCTCCAGATGCCGCTTCTCTTCTGTCAGGCCGTAGATCCGGTAAAGGATGAGAACACTCCCGGCGTGTCTTGGCAGACTGTATCCGAGCCGCCTGACCGCTCCGGTCCACGGCTGATACCGGTAGCTGAAGACCCCCCTGTTTGAATCAAGATGGGTCAAAAACCAATCCCCTGCCGCAACAGCGCTGCTGCGGATCACTTCAGAATCCAGCCGTTCAGCCACCGGACCCGCAAGACGGAAACAGGGGATGACCTCAAGCTGACCGTTTTTCATTCTGCAATAGAACGATCTCACACGAAACCGGCGCATCCCGCGGATATCCCGTCTTTTTCCCGGCCCGGGGAGAGCGACCGCCCTGCACTCTCCAGCAGCCACCACAGCGGTTGAGCGCAATGCAGAACCCGTACTGGACCGGCTCACCCCAAATCGGAGAGGAAGAAACGAGAAAACCTGTCCCCCGACAAAATCGGGGTGGAGCGTCTCTTCCGGCAGCAGATAGGCGTTGCCCTCTCTTCGACGCATAAGCAACCCGTCCACTCCAGGTATCACCGTGAAAGTCCAGAGAAAACTTTTCTGCAGCGGAATAGCCTTATCCTGACCGATAAAGGTGAGCAGCAGCGGCATTCCGGCCAGCCGCCCTTTCAGTCCTGCCCATCTTTTCAGAAAACGCTGCACCCTCCCTGCCATCGCCTCTATCGGCTGTTGCTGCCCCCCGCTCCTGGCGATAATCCGCAGCCCCCCCCAGCGAAGGGCCACAGCATTGCAGGGGAACCGCTTCAGAACAGCCGCTTTCTCAGCCGCCTTTCTGGAGAGACTGAAGAGGCGTGAGGCGTATTCCCGGGCCAGTTCAATACCTGCGGGAGGTGGGTCCGGAGGCGCGGCAAGCGAATACACAATGCATAGCCATACTACTACAGCAGACAACAAAGATAGAAGCAGTACTCTGCGTCGTTTCACACCACCCTCCAGAATCCAGTATCACGTTCCAGCGACAGGAAGCCCCCCTTGACAGAGCTCTGAAAAAAGGGTACTCCATTATATATGAAACAGCAACCTGAACACCCAATACTTTCCCTGCTTAACATCTTTCTCGGAGCTCTTCTCCTGCTCCTCTTCCTGTTCCTGATCCCGTGGAAAAATCCGCTGATCAATCTGACCTTTATGCTGATCGGTCTCCTTGCCGCAACCGGAGGATGCGCTCTCTATGGGTCCCATAAAATCGGCCCCTACCTTCTCAAAACTACATCGTGGATTGCCATCGCTTCCGGCACAATTCTCTCCCTGCTCTGTCTCACCTCGATGAGTTACCTTGCAGGAGTTTACGGCAAAATGGGTAAAACGGCTGCCGGTATATTCATTTTTCTGATACTTTTCATCGTTCTGGTGCTTATTCTACTCCCGGGGCTCCAGCTCTTCCACCTTAAAAGCGCCAGCCTCAAAAAACGGTGACATTAAGGCCGCACCAGTGTTATCAATTCGTAAGATGCGGCACCTGATTCTGTTGTTCTGGCTCGCATTCATAGCGGCATCTCCCGGGAAAACAAACAGAGCCGGGCATGCGGTCCTGATTCTGAAACATTCACCCCGAACAGGGCTGCAATACGGCTATCTGCAGGTCGGGGATAAATATCTGGGGAGGATATACAGCGGAAAGAGCCTTCGCATCCAGGTTATATGCGGAAAACCAATAACCGTCTTTTTTTACAGAAAAAGAAGGGTCCACCGGCTCGTGGTCAACCCCTCTCCAGGGGATGCGAGAACTATTCTGCTGGATTTCAGTGGTAAAAAAAGGGGATATTTGAAACTGATTCTACCACGGCGCAGCGTGCTGCGACGCCTCCGGGTTACCATCAATGGAAAACAGAGAGGAACGATCCACAGAGGCCAGACGCTCCATTTTTCGCTCTCCGCAGGAACAGCAGCGATTGTATTGACAAGCCCGGGGACTGTGATAAAAAAACAGATCCTGATCCAGGCTGGCAAAACAAATGATTATCAACCCTTATCCCCCAGATAAGGGTAATGAAAAAAAGGAAAATATAATGACTCAAAAAAATCGAAAGAAAGCACGCTGGCTCACTCTGCCGCTATGCCTGCTGATGCTGATAAGCGCTGTTTCGCTCTCAGCTTTCAGAAAACAACCCGGCGTGATCAAGATCTCTTTATCAGCCGGTTCACAATATCAAAAAGCACGACTGGATCTTAATGGCAAATTCAGGGGATATGTCTACCGGAATCGGATAAAAAAATTTGTAGTACTGTTTCCAGAAGCAACGCGTCATTATCCAGTTAAGATAAAAGTCTACTCCGGAGCAGCAGCCGTTCGGAAGACAATATTCATGAAGCAGGCCAGAGTCAGAACTGTTGTCCTGACCCTCAGAAAAAAAGAAACAGAAGCCCGCACCGGAACAATCCATGTTGGACTGATGGATGACTCAACAGTCCGCAGGGCCCGGATATATATCAACAAGCGGTTCAGACGCAGCATCAAGCGCGGCGATCAGGTGCGTTTCCAGCTGCAAAAAGGCCGGTACACCATCCACCTGAGAGCAGGAAAGATTTCCAGAACCAGGAGAGTTACACTCAGAGGCGGAGACTCTAAAGAAGCTCACTTCACACTGAAAAAAAGAGTGCAATACGGCCAGGTCCGCATCCGCCTTAGCAGTAATTCCGGCGTTCCGACAGCCAGACTGTATATAAATAACAAATTTCGCGGCATCCTGAACAGAGGAGAGATGAAAAGCATGCGGCTGAAAGCCGATCGCTACAATATCGAACTGCGCCGGGGCGGTAAGAGAATGGAAAAAACCGTGCAGGTTAAAGACGGCCGCACCACATCCAGAACCTTCACCTTCCCCCGCAGAAGAAAAGCAACGCTGAAAATCCGCCTGAGCTTTGACTCCGAAGTGCAGCAGGCGAGGCTGTACATCAACGACGACTATAAACGCACTATTCGCAAAGGGAGGCACTACACCTACCATCTCAGACACGGCATCCATAGAATCCGTGTGGTTGGTGAAGGACTGAGAAGCAGGAAAACAATAGCTTTGAGCAGAGGGGAAAACAGGACACTCCGCCTCTCTCTCAGAGAAGAAAAAGGCTGGCTCCGCATCCGGCTCAAATCTATAAGCCAGGCTAATATGGCACGGCTCTACATCAACGGCCGCTACAGGGGTAAACTGCGCAGAGGCCGTTCCAGAAGTTATCAGCTCAAAGCCGGAGCACACAGACTCACTCTCCGACGGACAGGCAAAATTCTCAGAAAAGAATTCACCATCCGCGCCAGCCGGAGCACCTTCCTCTCCCTGCGTTTCCCGAAACCGGAACAGGGCAAGCTGATGATCACCCACTCCCGCAGAAGTCGGCACCAGAGAGGCGGCATTTATATCAATGGTGTCTATCAGAAACAGCTGCGCAGAGGAGACAGCATGACGGTAGTCAGGAAAGCCGGCAGCTACCGGATATCCATGCGTTACCGCAACCGCCGGGTCCGCCGCACTGTGACCATCACCGCAGGCAGCATACAGGAGATCATACTCCGGTTCCGGCGCCGTGGAGGCCGCTACGGCTACCTGATTATCGCATACCCCGAAGATTCCCGTCATGAATCCGCCAGACTATATATAAACAAGCGGTTCTATGGTACCCTCTGGCAGGGCGACCGCAGGCGGATCCGCACCAGGGCTGGTGTGACAAAGGTCGAGCTCAAAGCCGGAGAAGAGACTGAAACCAGATTGGTTACAATCGAAAGGCGGCGCACCAGAACAATCACTATCGGCTTCAAAGGCGTCAGCCGCATGGGGCGAATTCGGGTATACCACAGCCGCTCCTCAACGGTAAAGAGCGCTCTGCTCCGTATCAACGGTAAACGCAAGGGATACCTCAAACGGGGCACAGACAGCAGCTACACAGTCGAAGCCGGACGCTACACCATCACTCTGGGCAGAGGCGCCCGCAAAGCCCGCCGCAGAGTCACGGTCAAACCGGGCCGGGTCTCCCTGGTGGGAATGCGGATCGGAGAGGAACTCCTGGAACAGGAAAAAGGGACAATAGCCATCAGCCTCACAGGCAGCTTCCAGTGGGCCAAAGTCTATATCAACACCCGATACAGGGGCCGTGTCTACAAGAATAAGCAGCTCAAGCTGCGCCTGCCTTCAGGATTTCGATACACGGTGAAAGTCGCCAGAGATGACATGCAGTCATCCGCAACCCGTAGAGTCTATCTGCGGACCGGCTCCACAAAGAGGGTCCCGTTCAATCTGATTTTTATAGAATAGGCAGTATCCAAAAACAGATGCACCAGAACACAAACAGTAGCCCACCATGCTGCAGAGAGGGTCTTCCCACTGTCCCTATGGCTTTCAGGCCTTTAATAGCTGCCTCAAGAGTGCCGATAGGTACGTTATGGAGACCCTCAACGGAAAAACAATCCTGATTATCGGTGCTGGACTGCTACAGATTCCAGCAATTGAACGGGCAAAGGCAATGGGGCTGTACACTATCGCCTCAGACTACCGCAGCGAAGCCTGCGGCATTCCCCTTGCCGATGACAGCATCATCATCAGCACCAGAGATGTGGACGGAACGGTCCGGGAGGCCAGGAAGTATTCCAGAGAGAAACGGCCGATCCACGGGGTGATCACAGTCGGCACTGACGCATCAATGACCGTGGCAGCGGTTGCCAGCGCTCTCAATCTTCCAGGGATAAAATTCTGTGACGCAGAAGCCGCCTCCAACAAACTGAAAATGCGCGCCAGGTTGAAGGAACACGCTGTCCCCTGCCCGGATTACTTCGAATGCTGGACTGAAGAGGAGGCGATAACCCACTTCCATCAGCTGAGGAACACAGCGGTAGTGGTCAAACCGGCAGACAATATGGGCTCCAGGGGGGTCTCCATGGCGAGCAATGAGCAAGAGGTACGCAGAGCATTCGCTTTCGCCAAAAACGCCACTCCGAGCGGTGAAGTGATCATCGAAGAGTATATGCCCGGTCCGGAGCTCTCGATCGACGCTCTCATTTATAATGGAGAGAGCCACATCACCGGTATTGCAGACCGCATAATAGACAAGCCCCCCTACTTTGTAGAAACAGGACACATCATGCCCTCCAATCTGCCCGCAGAAGCCCTTGAGGATGCGGTCAGGGTGATGAAGGACGGTATCCAGGCATTAGGCATCAACCTCGGAGCAGCCAAGGGGGACATCAAAGTCACACCAGAAGGCGCGAAGGTCGGTGAGATCGCAGCACGCCTCTCCGGGGGATTTATGAGTGCCTACACCTTCCCGTATGCAACAGGGATAGACCTCGTCGGCAAGGCCATCCGGATCGCTATGGGAGAAGAGCCCGGAGATCTGGTCCCTGAGCTCGACGCGGTCTCCATGGAAGCGGCCCTCATCCCCGGAGCCGGCAGAGTCGCTGGAATCTCAGGGATTGCATCAGCGCTGGCCCTTAATGCGGTGAAGCACATCTTCATCAATATCGAAATCGGAGATACTCTGGTTAACCCCCGCTGCAATGTGGAGAAAGCGGGACATATCATTGTGCAGGCTGACTCTCGAGAGGCGGCCATACAAGCGGTAGAAAAGGCCCGGACACTGATCCAGTTTAATCTGGAAAAACGATAAACCCTACGCTGGTCTCAGCGAGTGAAACCGCTTCTTGCCATCCACAGCAATCCGGCGCGCACCACCCGGTACGCAATCCAGGTCTTCTGGGTTTTCAGCTCATACGTGGATTTATAAATATATCCACGTATGCCCAGCATGTCCAGAAGCGCGTCACAACGTCCCCCTCCTTTGAGCAGCTCCTTGCCATATATCGGATCATAACGGCTCGAACTGAAGTTGCCGACCCGTCTTGCCAGGGCCACATAATGCTCCGTGTCCTTTGCCTCCTGGAGCTCAGAAAGGAAAAAATCAATCAGCCGCATTCTGCCATTGATCACCGCTGCCTGGAGAGACTGCTGTTTCTGCTTAAGAGGGTCGCTTTCCAGGGGGGAAGGATAGCCGATACCCACAACCTGCAGCGTATCCGGATCGAGAAACCCTTCTGAATCGGGCCCGGGTTTCTTCACAATTTCAAATCCACCCTGACCTGTGCAAGCGGTGAACAGCGCGAACAGCAGACAGAGGAGTACAACCAGACGCAACATAGATACCTCCGGAATAATATAGGACAGGACATATTATACGCCCCACTGGATGAAAATGCCAGTACTTTTAATATATGCCCGAATTTTCAGTTATTATCCCTGCTTTCAACAGAGCCCACACCCTTGAGCGTGCCGTCTCCTCTGCCTGCAGGCAGACGGTCGACGATCTGGAAATCATGATTGGTGACGACGGCTCCACTGACCACACTCTGGAGGTGGCTTCCCGTCTGGCAGCTGAGGACTCCCGCATCCGCCTGATCCACTGGCAGCCCAATCTAGGCGTTTCGGCAGCCCGCAACAGACTTATCCGGTCCTCGGATTCGGAATTTGTCTGTCTGCTGGATTCTGATGACGCATGGGAACCTGAAAAACTCGAGCTGCAGCAGGCTGCTCTGGAAGAGCAGCCTGCTACGGGTTGCTGTCACACAAAAGAGTTCTGGTTCAGAAAGGGCAAAAAGCTCAACCCGCCACCAGGGAGCCTGCGCCATAAGGAGGACCCCTTTTTTGCCAACCTCAGCCGCTGTACAATCAGCCCCTCCTGCTCTGTGATACGTAGAAAACTCCTTGAGGGGTTCGGCGACTTTGATGAGGGGCTCTTCGCCTGTGAAGACCAGGACCTCTGGCTCAGGCTGGCGCTCTGGACAGATTTTCTCTCCATCAACCGTCCGCTCACCCTCCGGTATGGGGGGAGGGCTGACCAGCTCTCAGCACAGATATGGGGACTGGATCGGTTCCGCATCATCAGCCTGCTGAAAATTGAAGAGATGCCTTTATCTGCCGAGCAGAGACACGCCCTCTGCAATGAGATTGCGCTTAAGGCAGGAATACTGGAGCAGGGATTTGCGAAGCGAGGCAAAAAAAAACAGGCATCACTCTACAGGAGGTTGAACCGACTCTACAGAGAAAAAACAGCCCGCATCAGCCAGGCTGCTGAAACTCCTGTAATATGTCCCGATCAGCGGGACCAAAAAACGGCCACCCCGCCCATCCACAGCAGCTGACCGTCCCGGCAGTCCAATCGGTTGAGGAAGGGTAAGCGCAACAGGCAGAAAATATACTCCAGGCGAGCACAAAGATGGTTCAAAGCTAAAAAAAATTTGACAATCACCTCCTCCGGAGTACAATATCGGAAAGTGCACTTAACTCAATGGAATAGTGTATAATACTGAAACCAACTTCTTTAAGGAGGAAAAGGTGGCTATCAACAACAAACGCTTCAGGGATATCATTGACAGGAGCTTTCAATTTGATTTCATTACTAAATTAGTTTTTCTTATAATACCCTGCGCAATTCTCTCCGGCATTTTTCTCGCACTCTATTACTATAGCACCCATGACATTACCAGCAACAACAGCAGAGAGCTCTACCTTAAATATGAGCAGAAGGATCTCGCCCTCCCCCGGAAAGAGGCGCTAAAACCCGGTATGCAAATAGTAAAAATAGGGGGACACTCCTGCACAGTCAAAAACGGACAGCTCTATTTAGTGGAGAAAAAAACAATTTATCCGACGATGCGTGCTGGAGAGTACAGAATCCGGAAGGTGCAACAGGATAGAAAAGAGGTCCTGCAACTGCAACTGAAGAATAGCAGGGGCCGGTTCACCGCCTTCCGTGGCCGCCTCAAACGCTACACTGTCAAAAACGGACAACTGGGGGAAATGGTGCTGGACCAGGGAAAAATAATTTTTCAAAAGATCCGCACCCCCATCAGCGCAAGCAGCAGAGACATTGACTTCAAAAACATCAAGATTGAAAACATTAAAGGCGTTGACAGCCGTTTCACTCTTATCATCTGGCCGCTGATCATTAATACACTGATCTTCATCATCATCACAATTGTCTGCGGAATATTCTACTCCCAGAGGCTGGCCAGCCCGGTCCACAAAATCAGAATTGCTCTGGACCGAATTATAGCTGGTGACAGCGATTTCGAGGTGCGCCTGAGAGAGACGGACGCCTTCCAGAGCATCGGGCAAAAAATCAACACACTCCTGGACATATCCCGCGGAGGCGGCCTTCAGATTACAAAGAAGGCAACTGCCAAAAAGCCAGCAGCCGGAAAAAAGGCTCCTGCTAAACCAGCGGCTACAAAAACAACCACAAAAAAAGCTCCAGCGAAAAAGAAAACAGCCGCCAGAAAGAGCGCTAAAAAAGCTCCGGCAGGTAAAAAGACGGCTGCTAAAAAAACCGGCCGTAAAGGGTGATCCTCATGCCCTTTTCCAGAACCCGGCGTACCCTGCAAGGTTTTGAGTGTGCAATACCTGGAAAGTGTCACCGGCTCTAGAAAACAGATACAACCGGACTCTGAGGCACCGGTCTTGAAAGGGTTTAACAGCAATGCAGCATCAGGAATCCAGAAAAACACGTATAATCGCCACGCTGGGCCCGTCAAGCCGCAATGAAGAGAACATCTGCGCCCTGCTCAGGCAGGGTGTCAACATATTCCGCCTCAATTTTTCCCACGGCAGCCATGAAGAGCATATGGAAAATATCCGAAGAATCCGCAAAGTGGCGGCAAGCATGGGCCTGGAACCGGGGATACTCCTGGACCTTCAGGGGCCGAAAATCCGGATCGGGACAATCGAAAATGAAGGAGTGCTTCTGGAAAAGGACGCCTCCATCACCTTCACTGGAGAAAAGATCACAGGGGACAAAGAGCGTGTCCCCATCTCCTACCACCGCCTCGGCCAGGAGGTCAAACCAGGAGGCAGAATTCTCCTGGATGACGGACTGCTGGAAGTGATCGTGCAAAAAATTGAAGACAATGACGTATGCTGCCGGGTGATTACCGGAGGGCTGCTCAAACCAGGAAAAGGGGTCAATCTCCCCAACGCCTCGCTGTCCATCAGCCCGATCACGGAAAAAGACAGGCAGGACCTCTTCTTCGGTATCGACTGCGGTGTTGATTTCATAGCCCTCTCCTTTGTCCGGACAAGCGTTGAAGTAGCCTCACTCAAAAAGATGATCCATCAGTTTGGAAAACGTATTCCGGTGATCGCGAAGATAGAGAAAGGGGAAGCGGTCGACAACATCGACAGCATCATAGACGCCGCGGACGCGATCATGGTGGCCAGAGGCGATCTCGGAGTGGAAACAACACCGGAGATGGTCCCGCTCTACCAGAAAATGATAGTGGAAAAATGCGGCATCGCCGGGAAACCGGTCATCATCGCAACCCAGATGCTCGACTCCATGATCAAAAACCCCGGACCTACCCGTGCAGAAGCTACAGACGTGGCCAATGCGGTTTTCAGCGGTGCGGATGCAGTTATGCTTTCTGGAGAGACCGCTGCAGGAGACTACCCTCTGAAAGCGGTGGCCATGATGGATCGGATTGTTAGAAACACGGAACAGGTCACCTATAAAAAAGGCCATTTCCGCCACGAAACTGGATACGGCGTCACCGGCATTGTGGACGCCACCGCATTCTCCATCGCCGATATGGCGGAAAGACTGGAGGCAAAATATATCATCGCCTTTACTTATTCAGGGAAAACCGCCAGGATCCTGAGTAAATACAGAACCAGTGTCCCGGTTGTGGCCATGACCCACAATATTCAGGTGATGCGCCAGCTCTCTCTCTACTGGGGCGTGGAATGCCTCCCTGTCAGAGAAGCGCACAGCACGGATGAGGTCATGGAGATAGCCAGAATACGGCTCCTGGAGCTGGGGCTGGTCAATCCGATGGATACTGTCATCATCAGTACGGGCGTTCCCCTTCACGCAGCAGGCACCACCAATATGGTCAGGGTGATGCAGTTTCCCCAGGAGAGAGAGGCGGAGATAGTTGGCGAGCAGACAGTCAACGGCAAAGAGTTTGAATGGATCATAGACAAAAACCAGTGCATCCACTGTGACCTCTGTTCGAGCATCTGTTCCTGCGATATTTTCAAAACAACCAGGAACAGTATTGAGCTCAACAGGGACAAACTCAAGGACTGTTATTTTGATCTGCAATGCACCTACAGCTGCCCGGTCAGCGCGATCACCATCCGCCCGGTCAAAGGAGACGCTAAGGAATAAGCCGGTAGTGGTACTGTTTGCGGAAACCGGAAGAGAACACCGGGGTGATCTTCTCCCCCCGCTTACTCAAAATCATCACCCCATACCCGGAAAACCCCTTCACCAATCTGAGCCCTGCCTCAGGACCGGCAACAAACACAGCAGTGGACAGAGCATCCGCAAGTTCGGCAGAAGGGCCAATAGCTGTCACGCTGATACAGCGGTCAGCCGGGTAACCGGTCACCGGATCAAGCAGATGATGATACCTTTTCTTCTTATGCATAAAAAAGCGCTCATAATCTCCTGAGGTCACCACCGCTTTATCCCTGATCAGGAGCGAACACCAGTAACGTCGGCTGTCTCTGGGATGGGAAATCATCACAATCCATCCGTTTTGCCGGCCGTATTGCGGGGGGCGGCCACCGATAAGTGCAACATCTCCCCCGACGTCGATAACCGCCCGTGTATATCCCCGGCTGATAAGCCGCTCTCTGATCCTGTCAGCAGCCCAGCCCTTGAGATATCCTCCTCCATCGAAACCGCCCCCCTCCGGCAGCCTGAACCCATCGGCGGTCCTGCGGACTCTTCTGTATCCACTGCCGGACAGTGCGTTCCGGATACGCGAAGAATCCGGAGGCGCAAGAGGAGGAGCGGGCGAAGAAAAACCCCAGAGCCGGGTCAGCGGCAGAATGAAAGGATCAAACCTCCCCTCTGTTTTCCGGGCGTATTCCAGCCCTCTCCTTATAAGGCTCAACAGAATCTGTCCCCCCTGCCACCTGAAAATCCCGTTCTCTCTGCGGTTAAACCGGGACAGAAGGGAATCCCCTCTGTTGGGGTCTATAAGCCGCTCCCAGCGGGCCACCTCACGAAAAACAGCAGAGAGGTCCTCCTTCCAGCTGCGCCCTTTTACAGGAACCACCCGGATGTGAAGATGGGTCCCAAGAGCGAACCGGCTCCCCCCCCGCATCGGATCACCACTGCAGGAGCATAGTATTGCAAACAAAAACAGCAAAAAACCTCTCTTCATGCTGCCTCCTCTCCAGCACGCAGCAGCCGCACCGTGACCCAGGCAGTCAGAAGCCCGGCAGCAAGGGAAAAAAACAGCAAGAGAGGGGCGATCATTGCAACACTCTCCACAGAGAGGAAAAGGAGGGCCCCGCAGACAAGCTGTGTCAGTGCATGCAACCACGCCCCCAGTGCGGAAATCCCGTAAATACCGAACCAGCCGCTCCGAAACAGGAGCGCCATCCCCAAACAGGAGACCAGAGCCCCGGATAGCGCAAAGAGATGCCCGGGAGCAAATAGACCTCCCAGAAACAGCGCGGTGACAAAGGTGCGGAGCAGAGAGACAATGAGCGCGTCACGAAGCTGTCCAACCACAAGCAATACCAGGGTGATAAGGTTAGCCAACCCCGGTTTTATCCAGGGCAACGGAAGGGGGAGCATTTTCTCCGTAATAGAAAGGGCGGCGGCAAGGGCCGTGAATAGAGTAAGCCAGCTAAGACGCTCCGCCCGATCCGCTTTCAAATAAGCGGACACTATCTGCATATCACATCCCCCCGTTTCAGCCGTCCTTCCACGACAACCTCAGTCCGCCAGGGGATACAGATGATCCGCTCCCCTGCAGCGCGGATAAACCCCCGATTTTTACAGATTTTCCTGGGGCATCCGGTACGGAAAACACGGATCCCGCCTTTAAGGATATGCAGGCCCAGCACCCCGGCTTGACCCCGGATGACCACCTTTTTGTCTCTTGAAAGGCGGTACCTGTATTCACCCTCAGGGGTCTTCACTCTAACCCACGCCCCCTGTTCGGGCTTGTCCTCGAAAAGCCAGGGGGATGCAGAGAGGAGGGCAAGCCCCACAATCAAAAACAGGTCCCTCCTCCGAAAGCGGAGACGGATACTACAGGATGTAGGAAGAGACATCACGGTGCTCAAGCAAACCGGAGAGCTTCTCCTTCACATAGGCCCGATTGATCAGAAGCGTTTCCCCCTGCATCTCCGGAGCACGGAAGGAAAGATCCTCCAGCAACCTCTCCATAAGGGTATGCAACCTTCTGGCCCCGATATTTTCGGTTCGATTATTGTAATCTTCAGCTATTCTGGCGATTTCATCAATGCCGCTGTTGTCGAATTTAAGCTCCACCCCTTCGGTCAGCATCAGGGCTTGATACTGTTTGATCAGAGCGTTTCTGGGACGGGTCAGAATACGCTTGAAATCCGCATGAGAAAGGGGGGAGAGCTGCACCCGTATCGGAAAACGGCCCTGCAATTCCGGTATCAGATCCGCCGGTTGATTGACATAAAAAGCGCCGGCAGCGATAAAAAGAATGTGGTCCGTCTTCACCGGCCCATAGCGGGTCTTGACAGTACAGCCTTCGATAATCGGAAGAATATCCCGCTGCACCCCCTCTCTGGACACATCCGGCCCCTGTCGGCTCTCCCGGCCAGCGATCTTGTCTATCTCATCAATAAAAACAATACCCATCTCCTCAACCCGATGCAGCGCCTCTTCGGTCACTCTCTCCATATCAATCAATTTCTCCATCTCCTGTTGCATAAGAACCCTTCGCGCCTCTTCAACTCTCATCTTTCTGGAACGAGTGCGCTGAGGCATTATATTGGAGAGCATCTCCTGAAAATTGATATCCATCCCCTCAAGCCCGCTGCTAGCCAGCACATCAAAAACAGGACCACTGTTCCCACTCTCAACTTCTATCTCAACTGTTTTTTCTTCCAGTTCACCATTCTGCAGCTTCTTCTGCATCTTCTCCCGGGTTGTGTTAAAGACCCGCTCCTGCTCGTCAGAATTCTCGGAGGACCCCCTCCCTCCTGAGACAGAAACAGGGAAAAGGATATCCAGCAGGATATCCTCAGCAGCTTTCGCGGCCTTCAGCTGAACTTCTTTCTGATGCTCTCGCTTCACCAGGGTGATGGCTGTGGTCGCCAGATCGCGGATCATCGACTCCACATCCCGGCCTACATAACCGACCTCCGTGTACTTGGTCGCCTCAACCTTTATAAAAGGCGCCCCGGTCAATGCAGAGAGCCTTCTGGCGATCTCTGTCTTTCCCACCCCTGTCGGCCCGATCATGATGATATTCTTGGGTGCAATCTCATCCCTGATCTCGTCCGGAACCATCCTTCTGCGGGCCCGATTGCGCACAGCAACGGCAACTGCTTTCCTGGCGTCCTCCTGGCCCATGATATATCTGCCCAGGGCATCCACAACCTGTGTCGGGGTCATCCCCTCAAGTTTTTGCATTTTTGCCATCCTCTACTCCAATTCTTCAAGCACTATGAATTCGTTCGTATAGACACAGATCTGAGCAGCAATTTTGAGCGCTTTTTCAGCGACCTCACCAGGACTCAATGTACTGTTATCCAGCAGCGCCTTACCGGCAGCAAAAGCATACGCCCCACCAGAACCGATACCTACAGCACCGGAATCCGGTTCGATCACATCTCCATTACCGGATAGCAAAAAAGTGCTTTTCTTATCCGCAACAAGCATCAGTGCCTCCAGACGGCGGAGCATCTTATCCCGCCGCCAATCCCTGGTCAGTTCTACCGACGCACGGGTGAGGTCTCCGTTGTACTCTTCCACCTTCTCCTCAAAGAGTTCAAACAGGGTGAACGCGTCCGCCGCACCACCGGCAAAACCAGCTACTATTTTCCCATTGAAAAGACGACGCACCTTGCACGCGGTTCCCTTTATGATTGTGGCTCCGGTTGTCACCTGTCCGTCCCCGGCCATGGCCACTTTCCCACCCCGTCTGACCGCGAGTATTGTTGTCGCATGAATTTTTTCCATAATTTATTCCATTTCTCCTTTTCTGGCATGCGGATGCGCAGCATCGTATTCTTTTTTCACCCTCTCTTTAGATACATGCGTATACATCTGTGTCGTCGACAGAGAGACGTGCCCGAGCATCTCCTGCACACTCCGCAGATCAGCCCCGTTATTGAGCAGATGGGTGGCAAAAGAGTGCCGGAGCATATGAGGGGAGATCCTCTTGAAGATGGAGAGCTTAGCCATGAACTTGCCCAGCAGATGACGCACAGCCCGGGGGAAGAGTGGTCCCCCTCTGCTGTTAAGGAAGAGCGATGCCCCCATCCCCCCGGAGCTGCCGCGGACAGCCAGGTACTCAGCAACAGCGCGAGCTGCCTCCTGTCCCACAGGCACAATCCTCTCTTTATCCCCTTTCCCGGTGATTCGCAGCTCGTTTTCGCTGGAGCCGGTATCAAGACTCATCCCCTGCCCCAGCGAGAGGGAGCAGAGCTCCGAAACACGCAGACCACTGGAGTAGAGCAGATAAAAAACAGCCCTATCCCGAAGGTCCTGCAGCCCTCCCTGGTGCTCCATCCGATCCAGAATCGCCTCCATCTCCGAAGCACTCAAAAACTTTGGCAGAGACTTCTCCTGTTTGGGAGAGGCAATATGAACCGCAGGATTGGACTGCAGGATATTCTCCCTGCAAAGATAGCGGAAAAAAGTCCGGACAGTAGAGAGCTTGCGGCCTGCGGACCGCCTGGAAATCCCGGCCCGATTCAGATGATAGATAAAACCTCTGACCAGAGCACCATCCAGCTCATCCGGAATAAGCGCACCGCTTTTGTCCAGAAATACGGAAAATTGCTCCAGGTCCTTCTGGTACGCAGCAATAGAATTCTCGCTCAGTCCCCGCTCTCCCTCCAGATGGCGGAAGAAGGATAGAGCCCACTCAGACGGCAACCCCATCAGGACTCCATTTTTTCCTTATGGTTGCAACCTTCACGGAGACAGACAAGCATATAGCCCTCTTCCCTGCTGTTCTTCTCCACCAGAAGCCCGCTGCAGGAAGGACACAACTTCTCCACCGGCTTCTCCCAGCTGACAAAAGAACACCCGGTTCCGTCCTCCTTATAGTTGGTACAGCCATAGAAAAGACGACCACGCTTCTTCCCCTTTTTGCTGACAAGAAAGCCGCCGCACCCCTCTTCCGGGCACCTCGCAAGCGGGATCGGTTGAGTGCTACGGCAGTCCGGAAACCCGGAGCAGGCGAGAAAATAGCCGAATCGCCCCAGCTTCTTCACCATCGGCTTGCCGCAGTCTGCACATATATGATCCGTCTCTTCATCAAAAATATTCTTCATGTTTTCGATATTTACCGTCGCAAGCTCAACAGCTGGTTTGAAATCCTTATAGAATTCCTCAAGCAAAGAGACCCAGTTGAGGGACTCCTCCTCGACCCTATCAAGCCGTTCTTCCATAGAAGCAGTGAAATTAATATTCACCAATTCAGGAAAATGCTTGACCAGAAGCCCGTTGATCAGCTGCCCCAGCTCAGAAGGGACCAAAAGCCTCCCTTTTCGGGTCACGTAATAGCGCTTGATCAACGTTGAGATGGTCGGCGCATAGGTACTGGGCCTCCCGATCCCGGACTCTTCGAGGATCTTGATAATGCTCGCGTCCGTGAACCGGGGCGGCGGCTGGGTGAAATGCCGGGTCCCTTCCGGCTCCTTAGCAGACTCCAGAACCGCCCCGGTTTTGACTTCGGGTAGTTTTTTATTCTTCTCCACATCCTCCATATCGCCATACAGCTTCAAAAAGCCCCTGAACAGTACTCTGGAACCGTTAGCGCGAAAAAGATATTTCCCGTTTTCTATAGAAAGCACCGTCTGCTCAAACTGAGCGGGCTTCATCTGTGAAGAGACAAATTTGGACCAGATCAGTTTATACAATCTGAATTGATCCCGGCTCAGATGTTCCTTAATCAGATCCGGAGAGCGGAGGACGTCCGTAGGACGGACCGCCTCATGAGCGTCCTGAGCGCCCTTTGTATTCTTAAACGCATTAGGTGCCTCAGGAAGAAACTCTTCCCCGTACTGCTCGCCGATATAGGAGCGGACCTGCTCCAGCGCATAATTTGAAATTCTGGTGGAATCCGTACGCATATAGGAGATGAAGCCGGTCGGGCCGTCCGGCATCTCTATTCCCTCATACAACTGCTGTGCGGTCCGCATGGTCCTGGCCGAGGTGAACCCGAGCTTTGTCGCCGCCGCCTGCTGCAGCTTACTGGTTGTAAAGGGCGCCGTAGGCCTTCGGAGTCGCTTTTTCACCTCCACATCGGTACAATTGTATGTCCCTGTGGAAAGCTCGGAGAGAATGCCCTCAACAGTCTCCTGATCAGGGACAGCCGCCTTTTCGCCGTCAATTCTGGCGAGGCGGGCGTTGAATATCTGCCGGCCCTGCTTGAGCGCCACATCAATGTCCCAGTACTCCTGAGGAACAAAGCGGTGGATCGCCTCCTCCCTCTCGCAGATAATCCGGAGCGCAACACTCTGCACCCGCCCTGCGGAAAGCCCTTTCTTCACCTTTTCCCAGAGGATAGGCGAAATGCTGTAACCAACGATCCGGTCCAGCACCCGGCGTGCCTTCTGGGCGTTGACCTTGGCCTCTGTAATCTCCCCGGGAGATTTGATAGCCTCTTTGATCGCTTTCCTGGTGATCTCATGAAAAATAATCCTGGAAACCGGCATCTCCGGATACTTCCTCTTAATCTGGTTCCCAAGATGAAAGGATATAGCCTCTCCTTCACGATCTTCGTCTGCTGCCAGCATCACCGCGCAGGATCTCCCGGCCAGGCGTTTGATATGATTGAGGATTTTCCCCCTCCCCCGAACCGTTATATAATCTGGAGTGAAGCTGTTCTCAATATCAACAGCCATCCGGCTTTTCGGCAAATCAATCACATGCCCCATGGACGCTTCCACAACATAATCATCACCAAGATATCTGTTGATCGTCCTGGCTTTGGCAGGAGACTCCACAATGACAAGAATTTTCTTCTTTTTTTTCGTCGCAGCTTTCTTCACCATATCTTTTCCTATCTGAACAGGATCGCGGCCCGTAACCCTACTCCCCTGGTATATATACTAAGTGTAAGTAAAGAAAATAAATAAAAAGTCAAGCCTAAAAGAGCATTCCTCCAGGGCAATCGCATAACATTGAGTATTGTTTGCAGGATAAGAATTTGCCTGGAGAAAAGAATAAATTCTCCATGCCTTGAAACATGCAGAAATTGCCCTTTTGAAGACATCGGGTAACTTCTTACAAAACTTCCAGGCGTAACATTCAAACTTGTTAATGAATTCATAGCGGAATTCGATAATGTCTAAAATCTTTCGCACTTTCAGAAAGGCAAAAAAAGCTTCTCAATTAACCGATGAATGAAGTAATCAGAACAATTCATTCAAAGGGAGAACCTTATGCAAAAATTATCGGCAGAAGCAGGAGAAAGTGCAATCAAAATCGATTCAGAATCTATAAGATAGAGGTGGCTCGGAAAAACCAGACAGGGTGATAAGTGATAAAACTGCTCTAAAACAGGAGTGCAGAAAGGAGTAGTGATATGTCAAAAAGACCGAGAAGAAACCACAACGCAAAGTTCAAGGC
>Ga0056109_1000171_pt1 | contig 24807 bp, 24 predicted proteins | sample WorMetG1BERMUDA2_FD_80077 | JGI IMG/M metagenome (GOLD analysis project Ga0056109, IMG submission 80077) | Marine gutless worms symbiont microbial communities from Max Planck institute for Marine Microbiology, Germany - Inanidrilus... ...
AGCTTGCATCGACCGGTTTCCGAGCTACATCAAGTAGATCGCTGACTTTCTCACGTCCCGACGCGAGGTCATGACCGCCACCAGCAACTACCGCATGAGCTTCGAGCCGGCGCGCAACCGCGTGTGCGCGGAGTTCAACGGCGTGGTCGTGGCCGACAGCGAGCGCGCCATCCTGTTGCGCGAGACCCGCTATCCCGCCGTCTACTACTTTCCCAAGGAAGACCTGCACACCGACCTGATGCGCGCGACCGAGCACCACACCCATTGCCCGTTCAAGGGCAACGCCACCTACTGGACGCTCGAGGTCGAGGGCATGGAGCTCGACAACGTCGCCTGGTCCTACGAGGAGCCGCTGCACGACGCCGAGGCGCTGCGCGGGTACGTCGCCTTCTACTTCGACCGCCTGGACGCCTGGTACCAGGACGAGGAGAAGGTGTTCAAGCGCGAGACCGAGATCGCCTTCGCCAATCCGCTGGTCGACTGGCTGCTGCGCGAAGGCTGGGACGCAACCACCCGGCTGGAGCTGACCGACCGTCTGCGCCGGGTCATCGACGCCAAGCTGTTCCCGGTGCTGCGCATGATGGTCGCCATGCGCACGCTGCATCCGCAGATCTTCGCCACCGCCCACGTCTGGCTGCGCTCGGAAGGCGAAATGCGGGTGTTCCACGGCGATCACGCCTTTCCGCAGGACTCGCGCTACACCGACAGTCCGATGCGGCCGGTGATCGAAGGCCACGGCGGCATCCGCCGCCAGCTCGAGGGGCCGAACGCCGAGCTCGACTATCCGATCCTGCACGAGCTGATCGAGGAGGGGGCGACCGACTACGTCGCCTTCTCGGACGGGCAGATCAACATGATCAGCCTGGCCACCGACCGACCCGGCGGCTTCAAGGTCGGCGAGCTCGGCCTGGTGCATGAAATCCTGCCGATGCTGGCGCGGCTCTACGAGGTGCATCACCAGCGCGAGGTCGCCGGAACGCTGCTGGACACCTATCTCGGCGCGCATTCGGGGCAACGGGTGCTGCAGGGTCTGATCCAGCGCGGCGACGGCGAGGACATCCCGGCGGTGATCTGGTTCAGCGACCTGCGCGCCTCGACCGAGCTGGCCGAGCGGCTGCCGCGGCCCGTCTTCCTGGCGCTGCTGAACCAGTTCCTCGACGCCATGGCCGGCGCGGTGTTGGATGCCGGCGGCGCGGTGTTGCGCTTCATCGGCGATTCGGCGCTGGCCATCTTCCCGATCGCCGATTTCGGCGGCGACGCCGAGGCCTGCCTCGCCGCATTGACCGCGGCCGAGGACGCCGAGGCGCGCATCGCCGCGATCAACCAGGAGCTGACGGCGGAGCAGGGCGGTCCGATCCGCTACGGCATCGGCCTGCATCTGGGCGACGTGACCTACGGCAACATCGGCACCGAGCGGCGCCTCGAGTTCACCGTCGTCGGCCCGGCGGCCAACTGCGCCGCCCGGGTCGAGAGCCAGTGCAAGGAACTGGGCGAGACGGTGATCGTATCGGAAGAGGTCGCCAACGCGGTCGGCCACGAGAGCCTGCGCCCGCTCGGGCGCCATAAACTGCGCGGCATCGACGAGCCGATCGAACTGTTCGCGCTGGTCTAAACGCCTATTCCCCGAACCGGCGCCCGAACACCGCCGCCCAATAAGTTTTGTAGGTCGAATGCGGCGAGTGCGCGATGCCGATGCCGACTTCGCGCGCTTCCGGCGACAGCACCAGGTCGCGATGGTTGGCGCTGGTCAGCCACATGTGCAGCGCTTCGCGGGGCGAGCGGGCGCCGCCGGCGACGGCTTCCGAGACATAGGCATAGGCATAGCCCGACGCGGCCACCCGCTCGACCAGCTTGCGGCCGTCCGAGCCGGTGTGGGACAGGAAGTCGTTGGTCGCCATGTCGGCGGCGTGCCCGCGCGCCGCGACGCCCAGATTGGCGTTGCCGCGTACGGCGCCGAGCCCGTAGTCGGCGCGGGCCTGGTTGATCAGGGCGATCAGCTCGTCGTGCGTCGGCTCGGCCGCCGCCGGCAGGCTGATCAGCAGCAACAGGGCGGCGGCGAGGCGGATCACGGGACCAATACGGTGCGGCCGACGATGCGGCCTTCCTTCAGGTCGTTGAGGGTCTCGGTGGCGCGCGTCAGCTCGCGGGTTTCGATCGGGATCGGGTCGACCTCGCCGGCGCGCAGCATCGCGACCATCTCGCTCATCTCCGCCGGCGTGCCGACGTAGGAGCCGACGATGGTGATGCCGCGGAACGGCAGCATCGGGATCGGGGTGCGGAACTCGCCGCCGAACAGGCCAACGATGATCAGTTTGCCGCCATTGCGCAGGGCGCGGAAGCCGTACTGGGTGGTCTGTTCGGCGCCGACGAAATCGATCGCCGCGGCGACCCCGCCGCCGGTGTCCTTGAAGATCTGCTTGGCCGCGTCGCGGTCGTTGGGATCGTAGGCCGCCGCGGCGCCGGCCTCCACCGCCGCCTGGCGCCGCCCCTCGTCGATGTCGATGACGATCGGCTTTGTACCCAGCACCGCCTGGGCGAAGCGCACGCCCATCAGGCCGACGCCGCCGGCGCCGATGATCATCAGCGATTCGCCCGCGCCCATGAAGTCGGCCTTCTTGACCGCGCCAAACGAGGTCAGGCCGGAGCAAGCGTAGGTGCAGGCCAAGCTGTCCGGGATGTGGGTCAGGTCGTGCAGGTAGCGCGGGTGCGGCACCAGCACATGGTCGCTGAAGCCGCCGTCGACGTTGACGCCGAGGTTGCGCGGCCGGGTGCACAGGTTCTCCTCGCCGCGTTGGCACGGACCGCAGCCGCCGCAGCCGATCCAGGGGTAGGCGACGCGATGATCGCCGACCGACACGCCGCTCGCCTCGGGTCCCATCGCGATCACCTCGCCGGCGATCTCGTGGCCGGGCGTGAACGGGATCTCGGCGCTGCCGCGGCCCAATTCCAGGCGCTTGCCGCCGCCGAGTTCGAAATAGCCTTCCCACAGGTGCACGTCGCTGTGGCAGACGCCGCAGGCCGAGGTGCGCAGCAGCACCTCGGTGCCGCTGGGGGTCGGCGTGGCGTCGTCCTGGGCCTCCAGCGCGGCGCCGTATCCGGTCACGCGATAGCTTTTCATGGTGGTTGGCTCCCCTGTCGTTTGCTGTCTTTGTTGGCCTTGTCCTTGTCCGATTAGTCTATCATGCGCGCCGGCCGCGAAAAGAGGGAGAAGACCGATGAGTTTCGCCACCCTGATCACCGACATGACCCGGGCCGCGTCGCGCGGCGACGGCGCCGGCGTCGCCGACTGCTTCACCGAAGACGGCACCTATCACGACGTCTTCTACGGTACCTTCCACGGCCGACCGGCGATCATCGACATGATCGAGAACTTCTTCCACCGCGACGGCGGCGACTTCAAATGGGACCTGCACGATCCGGTCGAGGGCGAGGGCATCGGGTATGTGCGCTATGTCTTCAGCTACAAATCGAAGCTACCCGACTACGCGGGGCAACTGGCGCTGTTCGAGGGAGTCTCGGTCTGCCGCCTGCGCGGCGGTCTGATCCAGGAGTATCGCGAGGTCGCCAACGCGGTGCCCGGGCTGCACGCCATGGGCTTCCCGCCCGAGCGTCTGGTCAAGCTGCTGGCGCGCGAGGCCGACGAGTTGGCCACGCGCCCCGAATCCCGCGGACATCTGGACCGATAAGCCTTGCATCTGCGCGCCATGGGGAGTACATAACCGGCCATCACGCACGCGGGTGTGCGGCCGTCGGCGCAAATTCGCCGACATCCGTCGCTCCGGTGCCCGGATTTCCGGGCGTAAACCCGCGGAGGCTCAACCGGAAAAAGGATCGCATCATGGCGCTTCCCAGCTTTACCATGCGCCAGCTCCTGGAAGCTGGCGTTCACTTCGGACACTCCACCCGCCGTTGGAACCCGCGTATGGCCCCGTACCTGTTCGGGGACCGCAACGGCATCCACATCATCGATCTGCAGCAGACCGTGCCGATGCTCCACCGCGGCATGCAGGTGGTCCGCGACACCGCCGCCTCGGGCGGCCGGGTGCTGTTCGTCGGCACCAAGCGCCAGGCCAGCGAGCGCGTCGCCGACGCCGCCAAGCGCTGCGGCCAGTACTACGTCAATCACCGCTGGCTCGGCGGCATGATGACAAACTGGCGCACCATCTCGAACTCGATCAAGCAGCTGCGCGAACTCGATGCCAAACTGGCCGAGGACAGCATCGGCCTGACCAAGAAGGAAACCCTGCGCCTGACCCGCGAGCGCGACAAGCTGGAGCGCGCGCTGGGCGGCATCAAGGAGATGGGCGGTCTGCCCGACGTGCTGTTCGTGATCGACACCAACAAGGAATCGATCGCGGTGGCCGAGGCCAACAAGCTGGGCATTCCGGTGGTCGCGGTGATCGACAGCAACTCCAATCCCGAAGGCATCGACCACCCGATCCCGGGCAACGACGACGCCCTGCGCGCCATCGCCACCTACTGCGACCTGATGGCCGGTTCGGTGCTGGACGGTATCAAGGCCGAGATGCAGGCCTCGGGCGCCGACCTGGGCGAGTCCGAGGAAGCTCCGATCGAGGAACTGCCGGCCGAGGACGCCGCCGAGCCCGAGAAGGAAAAGGCCGAGGCCTGATCCGCGGCGATTTCACCGAGATGTTACGTTGATCGGCATTGAGGCCGATCAACGTGTTATTCGATTATTCTGAGAATGAGGATTAGGACAATGGGTGCGATTACAGCTTCCCTGGTCAAGGAACTGCGCGACAAGACCGGCGCCGGCATGATGGACTGCAAGAAGGCCCTGACGGAAACCGACGGCGACCTCGAGGGCGCCGTCGACTGGCTGCGCAAGAAGGGCCTGGCGGCCGCAGCCAAGAAGGCCGGCCGCGCCGCCTCCGAGGGTCTGGTCGGGGTCGCCGCCGACGGCAACCGCGCGGCCATGGTCGAAGTCAACGCCGAGACCGACTTCGTCGCCCGCAACGAGGACTTCCAGGGCTTCGTCAAGACGGCCACCGAGATCGCCCTCGCGGGCGCCGACGACATCGACGCGCTGAACGCCGCCGAATACCCGGGCACCGGCCGCACCGTGGCCGAGGAGCTGAACCACAAGATCGCCACCATCGGCGAAAACATGAGCCTGCGCCGGGTCACCACGCTGGGCGTCGACGAAGGCGTCGTCGCGACCTACATGCACGGCGCGCTGAGCGCCGGCCTGGGCAAGATCGGCGTGCTGGTCGGCCTGCAGTCGGGCGGCGACGCCGCGGCGCTGCAGGGCTTCGGCAAGCAGCTCGCCATGCACGTCGCCGCCAGCGACCCGCAGGCGGTGTCGCGCGACGACGTCGACGCCTCGCTGCTGGAGCGCGAGCGCGCCATCCTGAGCGACCAGGCGCGCGCTTCGGGCAAGCCGGAGAACATCATCGAGAAGATGGTCGAAGGCCGCCTGCGCAAGTACTACGAGGAAATCTGCCTGCTCGAGCAGACCTTCGCCATCGACGGCGAGACCAAAGTTTCCGCCGCGGTGGATAACGCCGCCGGTGACGCCGGCGCGCCGGTGACCGTCGCCGGCTTCGCCCGCTACAAGCTGGGCGAGGGCGTCGAGAAGAAGGAAGACGACTTCGCTGCCGAGGTGGCCGCGGCCGCCGGCGTCTGATTCGGTCTCGAACACCAGCGCGGGACCTGGGTTCGTCCGTCCGGACGGCCCCGGGCTCCCGCGTTTTTCGTGTCGCGCAGCTTTTTTGGGTCGCGCCTGATTATCGTGTATTATCGCCTCCGATTCGACACCCCCGACAAACTCAATAAGGCGGAAAACCCCATGTCATCGAGCCTCAAATACCGGCGGATCCTTTTGAAACTGTCGGGTGAGGCGCTTATGGGGGACGGCGAGTTCGGCCTTGATCCTGTGACTGTCGGACGCCTCGCCGAAGAGATCAAGGCAGTTCAGGACCTGGGCGCCGAGATCTGCGTCGTGGTCGGCGGCGGCAACATCTTCCGCGGCATCTCGCAGGCGGCGCGCAACATCGAGCGGACCACCGCCGACTACATGGGCATGCTGGCCACGGTGATGAACGCGCTGGCGATGCAGAGCGCGCTGGAACACATCGGCCTGCAGACCCGGGTGCTGTCGGCGATCCCGATGACCTCGATCTGCGAACCCTACATCCGGCGCCGCGCCATCCGGCACCTGGAACGCGAGCGGGTGGTGATCTTCGCCGCCGGCACCGGCAACCCGTTCTTCACCACGGATACGGCGGCGGCGCTGCGCTCGGTCGAGATGAACTGCGACGCGCTGCTGAAGGGCACCCAGGTCGACGGCGTCTATTCCGCCGATCCCAAGACCGATCCCTCGGCGGAGCGTTACGAACAGTTGTCCTACCAGCAGGTCATTTCGGCGAATTTGCGGGTCATGGATACCTCGGCGATCGCGGTGGCGCGCGAAAACAAGGTTCCAATTTTGGTCTTTTCCATTCACAATCCGGGGGCGCTGGCCGAGGTCGTCCGCGGCAACGGCCGCTATACAATAATCGCCGATTGAGGTGCGGTGCCGAACGATCGTGGCGGCGACCCGCCGTTTGCCGTTGACGGGGGAGGAAAACGGGCGACTTGAACATCGGATCCATGAAAAAGGATATTGATCGCCGCATGGAAGGGGCGGTCGAGGTGCTGAGCCGCGAATTCGCCGGCCTGCGCTCGGGACGCGCTTCCGCCGGGCTGCTCGAGCCGGTGACCGTCGAGGCCTACGGCTCGAACATGCCGCTGAACCAGGTCGGCAACATCGGCGTGCCCGAGCCGCGCATGCTGACCGTGCAGGTCTGGGACAAGGGCCTGGTCAAGGAGGTCGAGAAGGCCATCCGCGATTCCGGGCTGGGCCTGAACCCGGCCGCCGAGGGGCAGATGATCCGGGTGCCGATCCCGGCCCTGACCGAGGAGCGCCGTGTCGAGTTCACCAAGGTCGCCGGCAAGTACGCCGAGGAAGCCCGGATCGCCGTGCGCAACGTCCGCCGCCACGCCATGGACGACCTGAAGCGCGGCGAGAAGGACGGTGACATCTCGCAGGACGAGCACCACGACTACGCCCAGGAGGTCCAGAACCTGACCGATCAGTACATCAAGAAGATCGACGAGGCGCTGGCCAACAAAGAAGAAGAGATCATGCAGGTCTGAGCGGTGCGATGAAGGCCGTATCCCTTCAGTCGGGAAGCGAATCCCCGCCCCTGGCGCACGTGGCCATCATCATGGACGGCAACGGACGCTGGGCGCAGAGCCGTGGCCTGCCGCGCGTGGCCGGCCACAAGCGCGGCGCCGAGTCGGTGCGCACGGCGGTCAACTGCGCCGTGCGCAACGGCATCAAGTACCTGACGCTGTACGGATTCTCGTCGGAGAACTGGAAGCGGCCCGAGGCCGAGGTCAACGACCTGATGGGACTGCTGCGCTACTACCTGCGCAGTGAGATCGCCGAACTGCACGACAAGGGAATTCGATTGCGCGTGATCGGCGACCGCGCCCGGCTGGCCGACGACATCGTCTCGCTGATCGAACAGGCGGAACAACAGACCGCCGAGAACGAGGCCCTGACGCTGACCCTGGCGCTCAGCTACGGTGGGCGCACCGAGATCGCCGCCGCCGCCCGCCGGGTCGCCGAGGACGTCAAGGCGGGCCATCTGGACGAGCAGGACATCGACGAAGCGGCTTTCGAATCGCGGCTGTCGACCGCCGGCATGCCGGACCCGGACCTGCTGATCCGGACCAGCGGCGAGCAGCGGATCAGCAACTTCCTGCTGTGGCAGTTGGCCTACGCCGAGTTCGTGTTCGTCGAGACCCTGTGGCCGGACTTTTCCGAAGACGTTTTCACCGAGGCCCTGAACGAGTACCACCGCCGCGAACGGCGCTATGGCGCGTCCGGCGGCTGACGCTGGCGGGGGGCTGACCACCCGGGTGCTGTCGGCGCTGGTCATGGCGCAGGTGGCCCTGGCCGCAGTGTACTTCGGCTTTCCCTATTTCGACATCCTTATCACCGTCGCCGCCGGCATCCTGGCCTGGGAGTGGGTGCGCCTGTGCGGTGACGGCAACAACGGTCCGGTCCTGTGGTTGTCGATGGCCGCCGCGATCGCCGCGGTCGATGCGGCGTCGCTGCAGTATGTCGGGGTTTCCTTCGTCATCCTGGCCGCGGCCGTGCCGGTGGCCTGGCTGATCGCGACCGCTTCGGGCGGGCTGCTGCGGGACCGGCGCTGGTGGCTGATCGCGGGCATCCCCTACGTCGGCATCCCCTGCGTCGCGGCGGTGTGGCTGCGTGCCGACCCGGACAATGGACTGATCTGGATCGTCTGGCTGTTCCTGATCATCTGGGCCGCCGACATTGGCGCCTATGTTTTCGGCCGCCTGATCGGCGGGCCGAAACTGGCGCCGCGGCTGAGCCCGAACAAGACCTGGGCCGGCTTTGTCGGCGCTGTGCTCTGTGCCGGCGCCGGCGGCGCCGTCATCGGTGGCGTTGTCGACGCATCCGGATTGCTCGCCCTGGCTTTGATCTCCGCCGTCCTCGGTGCCGTCGAGCAGGGCGGAGACCTTGTCGAATCGGCAATCAAGCGCCATTTCGGTACCAAGGACTTCAGCAACCTGATCCCCGGCCACGGCGGCCTGTTCGACCGGGTCGACGGGTTGATCGTGGCGCTGGCGGTAACGGCATTGATTGTATGGGTTGGAACGGGCAAAGTGGCGATATGGTAGCGACACAACCCCAGGCACGGCCGCAGGCCGCGCCGCGCAGCGTCACCATCCTAGGTTCCACGGGATCCATCGGCTGCAATACCGTCGACCTGCTCGAACGCCAACCCGAAGCCTTCGTGGTCGAGGCCCTGACCGCCAACCGCAACGTCTTGCAATTGGTCGAGCAGGCGCTGAAACTGCGCCCGCGCCTGGCCGTGGTCGCCGACCCCGACGGCTACGCCGAACTGAAGGACGCGCTGGCCGGTAGCGGGATCGAGGCCGCCGCCGGTCACGCGGCGGTGATCGAGGCGGCGGAACGCCCCTCGGACTGGGTGATGGCCTCGATCGTCGGCGCCGCCGGACTGGAGCCGACCCTGGCGGCGGTGCGCCGCGGCGCCGTCATCGGCCTCGCCAACAAGGAAGTCCTGGTCAGTGCCGGCGACGTTTTCGTGCGCGACGTGGCCCGTTGCGGCGCCACCCTGGTGCCGGTCGATTCCGAGCACAGCGCCATCTTCCAGGTGTTCGAGTTCGAGGCCGCGGAGAAGGTCGAGCGCATCATCCTGACCGCCTCGGGCGGTCCGTTCCGGCAGCGCACGCGGGCGGAGATGGCGGACGCTACGCCGGAACAGGCGGTGGCGCATCCGAACTGGGACATGGGCGCGAAGATCTCGATCGATTCGGCGACCATGATTAACAAGGGACTGGAGCTGATCGAGGCGCATTTCCTGTTTCCTGTCGAGGAGGAACGGATCGAGATCCTGGTGCACCCGCAATCGGTGGTGCATAGCCTGGTCGAATACGTCGACGGCTCGGTGCTGGCGCAACTGGGATCGCCGGACATGCGCACGCCGATCTCCTATGCCCTGGCCTGGCCGCAGCGGATGCCGGCGCCGGCGCCGCGGCTGTCGCTGGCCGAAGTCGGGCAGTTGACCTTCGAGGCCCCCGATCCGGAGAGATTTCCCGCCCTGCGGCTGGCCCGCGAGGCCCTGCAGGCGGGCGGAGTCGCGCCGACCGTGCTGAACGCCGCGAACGAAATCGCGGTGCAGGCGTTTCTGGCGCGCGACATCGGTTTTCTTGACATTCCCCGTCTGGTCGAGGAAACCCTGTCTGCGAGCGATACCGAGTCCGAGGCGAAGACGCTGGACGAGGTGATCGCGGTCGACCGAGCGGCCCGCGAAACCGCGCAGGCGCGCCTCGCGGATTTGTGAGGCGAGTTCTTAACGTTCGGTCAATAAAATTTTGATTTTCTTGGCTTTGTCCACGGTCCGCCCGACGACTGGGCCGGAAATCCGTGAAGCCGGTGTGAGTTAGGTAGGATCCAGATGGATATCCTCAGCAGCCTGTGGAACAACATCGTTCCCTTCCTCGTCGTCCTGACCGTTCTCGTGTTCGTGCACGAGTTGGGCCACTATTGGGTCGCGCGCCGCAACGGCGTCAAGGTCGAGGTGTTCTCGATCGGCTTCGGGCCCGAAATCTTCGGCTGGAACGACAAGGCTGGAACCCGTTGGAAGTTCAGCGCCATCCCGCTTGGCGGCTACGTCAAGATGTTCGGCGAGTACGACTTCGAGGATGCCGAGCCGACGGAGGGTGAGAACCGGCCGAAGTCGCCGGAAGAGGAGACGTATTCCTTCCACCACAAACGCTTGGGCCAGCGCGCGGCGATCGTGTTCGCCGGCCCGGCGGCCAATTTCATCTTCGCCATCGTGGTCTTCGCCCTGGTCTTCACGCTGGTCGGCAATCCGACACCGAAGGCCGGTGTCGGCCAGGTCGTGCCGGAAAGCGCCGCCGCCGAGGCCGGTTTCCAGAGCGGCGATACCATCATCTCGATTGATGGCAAACGGATCGAATGGTTCGACGAACTGCGCGAAATCGTCAGCGGCAAGCCCGGCGTGACACTGAGCTTCGAGGTGATGCGCGCGGACAAGATGCTGGTGCTGCAAGCGACGCCGAAGCTGCGCAGTGTCACCGGGCCCGACGGCGCGACCATCGAGGTCGGTCAGCTCGGTGTCGGCGTCGACCCCGAGCAGGTCGGCTTCGTCAGCGTCGATGTGCTGACGGCGGCCTGGATGGGCATCGAGCGCACCTACGGCATGACGGCGCAGATCCTGGGCTATCTCGGCGAGATGATCTCGGGCTCGCGCGACACCAAGGAACTGGGCGGACCGATCCGCATCGCGCAGATGTCGGGCCAGATGGCAGAGGGCGGAATCGTCAACCTGATCATCTTCATGGCCGCGCTGTCGATCAACTTGGGGCTGATCAACCTGTTCCCGATTCCGATGCTCGATGGCGGCCACCTCCTGTTCTATGCCGCCGAGGCGATTCGCGGCCGTCCGTTGACCGCGCGGGCACAAGAATACAGTTTCCGATTGGGGCTGTTTTTGGTATTGCTCATCATGGTCTTTGCGACATGGAACGACCTGATGCAGATCGAGTTTATTCAGAACTTGGTCAACTAGGGTCTTTGCTTATTTTCCGGGGGGCGCGCGACGCATGAGCCGCTTTTTGAGGGCCTATTTGCTATTGGCGGGCCTTTGGTTCAGCTTGGCCCCGGGCTTCGGCCCAGGCGGGCCGGCCGTGGCCCAGTCCAGCGGCGTGATCGGCTCCATCGTGATCGAGGGCGCGCAGCGGATCGAGCCCGCGACCGTCAAGTCCTACCTGCTGATCAAGGTCGGAGACTCCTACGATCCCGGCCTCGTCGACCGTTCCCTGAAGCGGCTGTTCGCCACCGGCCTGTTCGCCGACGTCCGGTTCAAGCTGGAGGGCGATTCCCTGGTCGTGCTGGTGCTGGAAAACCCGGTCATCAACCGCATCGCCTTCGAGGGCAACCGGCGGATCGAGGACGATACCCTGAATGCCGAAGTCACCCTCAGACCGCGCATCATCTACACCCGGACGAAGGTCCAGGCGGACGTGCAGCGGATCCTGACCGTGTACCGCCGCAGCGGCCGCTTCGCCGCCACCGTCGAGCCGAAGATCATCCAGTTGCCGCAGAACCGCATCGACCTGGTGTTCGAGATCAACGAGGGCGAACTGACCGACGTGCGCAACATCCGCTTCGTCGGCAACCGGGAGTTCAGCGATTTCCGCCTGCGCGAGGAGATCCGGACCAAGGAGTCGCGTTGGTATCGCTTCCTGACCTCCGATGATTCGTACGATCCCGACCGACTGACCTTCGACCGCGAATTGCTCCGTCGCTTCTATCTGAACGAGGGGTTCGCCGACTTCCGGGTTTTGTCCTCGGTCGCCGAGTTGACCCCCGACCGGTCAGGCTTCTTCATCACCTTCACGGTCGAGGAAGGCGCGCGCTACGAGTTCGGCGAGATCAAGGTCGATACGCGCATCCGCGGCCTGAAAGTGGAAGAAATCGACGATGTCGTCACGGTCGAGGAGGGCGACTGGTACGAGGCCGACGAGGTCGACAACACGATCGACAAATTGACCGACCGGGTCGGCAACCTGGGCTACGCCTTCGTCGACATCCGCCCGCGGATCAACCGCGACAGCGAGAACCGCAAGATCTCCATCACCTTCGAGGTCAACGAGGGACCGCGGGTGTTCGTCGAACGCATCGACATCAACGGCAACGTGCGCACCGTAGACGATGTCGTGCGCCGCGAATTCAAGCTGGTCGAGGGCGATGCCTTCAACAGCGCCAAGCTGCGCCGCTCGACGCGTAACCTGAAGAACCTGGATTTCTTCCAGAACGTCGATGTCGAACGGGTTCCGGGCAGCGCTCCGGACAAGACCGTGATCAAGGTGGACGTGACCGAAAAGTCGACCGGTTCGTTCTCGGTCGGTGCCGGATACTCGACCACCAATGGCGCCGTGGCAGACTTCGGCGTCCAAGAGTCGAACCTGCTCGGCCGGGCCTACAAGCTGCGTTTGAAACTGCTGTTGGCGCAGCGGCAGAGCCAGATCGACCTCGGATTCACCAACCCGTTCTTCCTCGATCGCAAGGTCTCGGCCGGCTTCGACCTGTTCCATACGGTCAGCGACCGGCAGGACGAGAGCTCGTTCGACGACACCACGTCGGGCTTCGCCCTGCGTGCCGGCTATCCGATCGTCGACAATCTGACCCAGGGCTGGAAATACACCCTGCGCCGCACCGAAGTCGAAAACGTCGCCAACAACGCCTCGATCTTCGTCAAGTCGCAGGAGGGCGTCAGCACCCTGTCCCAGGTCACCCACACGATTCAATATGACGTCCGCGACAGTCGCCTGCTGCCGACGGAAGGTTACATTTTGCGCATGAACAACGACATCGCCGGATTTGGCGGCACGGCCAGATTCATGCGCAACACGGTCGATGCGGCCTATCACTACTCGATATTCGATCAATGGGTGGTGACGGTCTCGGGGACCACAGGCCACGTCATTGGCTTGGGCGAGGAAGTCGACCTGATCGACCGGTTCTTCATCGGCGGTGACGACCTGCGCGGTTTCGCCACTTCCGGTGTCGGTCCGCGCGACCTGACGACCCAGGACGCCCTGGGCGGCGAATGGAAGTATACCGGCACCCTGGAGCTGAAGTTCCCCCTCGGATTGCCGTCCGAACTGGCCATCAACGGCCGTTTGTTCTCGGACATCGGCAGCAGCGGCAAGCTGAAAATTCTCGGCCCCGGTGTGGCCGAAACGGGCTCCCTGCGTGCCTCAGCCGGTTTCGGGATCTCCTGGATCTCGCCCTTCGGTCCCATCGGCGTCGACTTCGGTTTCCCGCTGCTGAAGGAAGACCACGACATCGAGGAATCGATCAGAATCAATTTCGGAACGAGGTTCTAGGCCATGCCTAAGACGCGCACTCTACTCATCACCCTCGGTGTCTGCCTGCTCCTCGGCCTGGTCACGCCGGTGTCACAGGCGCAGGAGGTCGGCAGGGCCGGCGCCCAGCGCTTCGCCGTGGTCGACGTCAACGCCATCCGGCAACGGTCTCAGGCGGTCAAGAGCATCCAGGCGCAGTTGCGGAAATTCGAGAAGGGTTTTCAGGCCAACATCAAGAACGAGGAAAAGGAACTGCGTAACGCCGAGCGGGAGCTGACCCGCCAGCGCACGCTGCTGGCGCCCGAGGCCTTCGCCAAGAAACGGCGCGAGTTCGAGCAGCGCGTGGTCCAGGTTCAGCGCTTGGTGCAACAACGCAAGATCGATCTCAACCGCTCGCACACGGGCGCCATGCGCGAGGTCGAAAAGACCCTGCGCATGGTGGTTCTGGCCCTGGCCAAGAAGCAAAAGCTGACCATGGTCTTCCGCAAGGACCAGGTGATCTATGCCGAGCCGGGCATGGAGATCACCAAGCTCGTTCTGGCCGAACTGGACAAGAAGCTGCCGCAGGTCAAGGTCAAGTTGCCGGCCAAGAAAAAGGCCAAGGCCAACTAGCCGGCCATGGCTGACCCGCGGTTTTTCGCGAATTCGGGGCTGTTCACTCTGCGCCGCCTGGCCGAGATCACCGGTGCCGAACTGCGTGCCGGCGATGATCCCGAGCGCGCGTTCGCGGATGTCGCACCGCTCGATTCCGCCGGACCGGATCAGGTCAGCTTCCTAGACAACCGCAAGTACGTCGCCGCTTTCCGCGCGACAAAGGCCGGCGCCTGCATCGTCGACCCGGACCTGGCCGATCAGGCGCCGGAGGGCGTCTCGCTTCTGCTGACCACGGATCCCTATCGCGCCTATGCGCAGATCGCGCAGGCGTTCTATCCCGCCGTTGCCGCCCGTGCCGGGATCGACCCGGCCGCGGTGGTGTCGCCCGAGGCGACGCTGGGCGAAGGCTGCGGCGTCGAGGCCGGCGCGGTGATCGGCGCCGGTGCGGAGATCGGCGACGGCTGCCAGGTCGGCGCCGGGAGCGTCGTCGGTCCGGGCGTGGTGATCGGCACCGGCAGCCGCATCACCGCCAACGTGACGCTGAGCCATTGCCTGATCGGCGCCCGCGCGATCATCCATCCAGGCGTGCGCATCGGCCAGGACGGATTCGGCTTCGCCATGGGTGCCGCCGGACACCTCAAGGTGCCGCAGCTCGGCCGCGTGGTGATCGAGGACGATGTCGAGATCGGCGCCAACACCTGCATCGATCGCGGTGCCGGGCCGGACACCTTCGTCGGCGCCGGCAGCAAGATCGACAATCTGGTGCAGATTGGGCATAACGTACGAATCGGGCGGGGCTGCGTGATCATCTCGCAGGTCGGCATCTCCGGCAGCACCGAGGTCGGCGATTTCGTCGCCATGGGCGGCAAGGTCGGTGTCGCCGGTCACCTGAAGATCGGCCCCGGCGCGCGGCTGGCGGCGCGCAGCGGCGTGATCCGCGATATTCCCGCCGGAGCCACCGTTGCCGGGTTCCCGGCGGTCCCGGTCAAGGAACACTGGCGCCAGGTTGCGACATTGGCCAAGTTATCGAAACGGAAGGAAGACTGAGCGATGCAGGACGGTTCGACCGAAGCCGCCGGCAAGGTCATCGACATCAACAAGATCATGCAGATGATACCGCACCGGTATCCGTTCCTGCTGATCGACCGGGTGCAGGATATCGTCAGCGGAGAGAGCGCCGTCGGGGTCAAGAACGTGACCATCAACGAGCCGTTCTTCCAGGGTCACTTCCCCGGCGCCCCGATCATGCCCGGCGTGCTGATCATCGAATCGATGGCGCAGACGGCAGCGGTGCTCGTGGTCGAGACCCTGGGCGACGAGACCGAAGGCAGCCTGGTCTACTTCATGACGGTGGACTCGGCACGTTTCCGCAAGCCGGTGACCCCGGGCGATCGGCTGGAAATTCACGTGCAGAAACAGCGCAATCGCGGCAATGTTTGGAAATTCAAGGGCGAAGCGAAAGTCGACGGCAAGCTGATGGCCGAAGCCGTGTTCGCCGCCATGATCGTGGAAAATGAGCAGAATGACTGAAATTCATCCCACCGCGGTCGTCGATCCGGCGGCCCAGATTGGCGCCTCCGTCTCGGTCGGTCCCTATTGCGTGGTCGGTGCCGGTGTCGAACTGGCGGACGGGGTCAGCCTGACCTCGCACGTGGTCGTCGCCGGCAACACCTTCATCGGCGCCAACACCCGCGTCTTTCCCTTCGCCTCGCTCGGCAACGAACCGCAGGACCTGAAGTACAAGGGCGAGGACTCGCGCCTCGAGATCGGCGCCAACAACGTGATCCGCGAGCACGTGACCATGAACCCGGGGACCGAGGCCGGCGGCATGCTGACCAAGGTCGGCAACAACTGCCTGTTCATGGTCGGCGCCCACGTCGCGCACGACTGCGTGCTGGGCGATCATGTGATCCTGGTCAACAACGCGACGCTCGGCGGTCACGTGTACATCGAGGACTGGGGCATCATCGGCGGCATGTCGGCGGTGCATCAGTTCGTGCGCATCGGCCGCCACGCCATGGTCGGCGGCATGACCGGGGTCGAGAACGACGTGATTCCCTATGGGTCGGTGATCGGCAACCGGGCCCACCTGTCGGGCCTCAATCTGGTCGGACTGAAGCGCCGCGGCTTCTCGCGCGACGTCATCCACGCGCTGCGCAACGCCTACCGGCTGCTGTTCGCGCCCGAGGGCACGATGTCCGAGCGCCTGGTCGACGTCGCCGAGCTGTTCAAGGACAACGAGCCGGTGATGGAGATCGTCGACTTCGTGCGCGGCGGCTCGTCGCGGGCGATCTGCCAGCCGACCTCGCTGGACGATGCAGCCTAAGCTGGGCATCCTCGCCGGCAGCGGGGACCTGCCTGTCCGCATCATCGAGACCTGCTGCGAATCCGGCCGCGAGTTCTTCGTCGTCAGCTTCGAGGGGCAGACCCCGTCCTCGACCGTGTTCCCGCGCTCGGGCCGCGAGATCCCGCACGTGTGGATCCACTTGGGCGAGATGGGGCTGGCGATCGACAACCTGCACCAAAACGAGGTGGTCGAGATCGTCATGGCCGGCGCGGTCAAGCGGCCGTCACTGACCAACCTGGAACCCGACACCTGGACCGCCGCCTTCCTGGAAAAGATCGGCCACGCCGCCTACGGTGACGACGCCCTGTTCTCGGCCCTGATCCAGGCGCTCGAGCAGGACGAGGGCTTCCGCGTCGTCGGCGCCGAAAGCCTGTTGCCCGACATCAAGGCGAAGGAAGGCCCCTACGGCCGCATCGAGCCCGACGACCTGGCCCGGCGCGACATCGCGCGCGGCATCGACGTCGCGCTGCAGATCGGGCGCATGGATGTCGGGCAGGGGGCGGTTGTGCAGGAAGGCGTTGTCCTGGCGGTCGAGGCGCTGGAACACACCGATGCCATGCTCGACCGCTGCCGCGACCTGCACCGCGACGGCCCCGGCGGCGTCCTGGTCAAGGTCAGCAAGCCGGGCCAGGAAGACCGCGCCGACCTGCCGGCGATCGGCGTGACCACGGTGCAGAACGCCAAGCGCGCCGGCCTGCGCGGCATTGCCGTCGAGGCCGGTGGCGCGCTGATCATCGATCCGGAAGCCGTCGGCGAAGCCGCCAATGCCGCCGGCCTGTTCGTGATCGGGGTCGACGTGAAAGACCGGACATGAGCGCTGGGGCGCCCAACGGCTCCCACAACGACGGCCCTCTGATCTATCTCATCGCCGGCGAGCCGTCGGGCGATCTGCTCGGCGGCCGGCTGATGGCCTCGCTGAAGGACAGGCAGCCGGGCGTGCGTTTCGCCGGCGTTGGCGGCGCGCGGATGGGCGAGCAGGGGCTCGACAGCCTGTTTCCCATGTCCGAGCTGTCGACCATGGGCCTGGCCGAGATCGTGCCGCATATCCCGCACCTGCTGCAGCGCATCAAGCAGACCGTCGCCGAGGTCGAGCGGCTGCGTCCGGCGGTCCTGATCACCATCGACGCGCCGGAGTTCAATTTCCGCGTCGCCAAGAAGCTGCAGGGGCAGGGGATTCCGCTGATCCACTACGTGGCGCCGACGGTCTGGGCCTGGAAGCCTTGGCGCGCGCGCAAGGTCGCCGCCTTCCTCGACCACCTGATGGCGCTGCTGCCGTTCGAGCCGCCCTATTTCGAGGCCGAGGGCCTGGATTGCACCTTCGTCGGGCATCCGGTGGTGGTCGGTGGCGCCGACGGTGGTGACGGAGCGGCCTTCCGTGGCCGCCACGGCATCGGACCGGACGAGCGGCTGCTGTGCGTGCTGCCGGGCAGCCGCCGCGGCGAGGTCGGGCGTCTGCTGCCGGTGTTCAGCGAGACGGTCGACCTGCTGGCGCGCCGGTTCCCGGATCTGCGTCTGGTCGTGCCGACCGCCGAAACCGTCGCCGAGGCGGTCGAAGAGGGCGTCGCCGGCTGGCCGCTACCCACCATCGTGACCCAGGGCGAGGCGGAAAAGTTCGACGCCTTCGCCGCCGCCGACCTGGCCCTGGCCGCGTCGGGCACGGTGGCGCTGGAATTGGCAATGGCCGGCACGCCGGCGGTGATCGGCTACCGCCTGCACAAAATCTCCGCGTTTCTCGCCCGACGTCTGGTCAAAGTCGACTACGCCAACATCGCCAACATCATCCTCGACCGCCCGGCGGTGCCGGAATACCTGCTCGAGGACTGCCACGCCGACATGCTGGCGCCCGAACTGATCCGCTTGCTCGAGGATCCGGCGGCGCGCACCGAGCAAACCGCGGCCGTCGGCGAGGCTATGCGCCAACTCGGCGTCGGCGGGCCGTCACCAAGCGAGCGTGCCGCCGACGTGGTTCTTGAGGTGATCGGTCGCGGCGGGTAAGGTTCCGGCCAACAGGGGCATTAAGGAATGAGCAGGGAGTAAGCCCATGAGCGCCGATACCAGCCAGTTCCGGCTGCTGCACACGATGATCCGGGTCAAGGACCTGGACAAGTCGCTCGACTTCTACACCCGTCACTTGGGCATGAAGGTGATGCGCAAGAAGGACTTTCCCAGCGGCGAATTCACGCTGGCCTTCGTCGGCTACGGCGACGAGTCGACCGATGCGGTGATCGAGCTGACCCACAACTGGGGCCAGGAAGAGCCCTACGAGCTGGGCTCGGGCTTCGGCCACCTGGCCGTGGCGGTGCCGGACATCTACAAGGCCTGCGAGGCGATGGAGGCGGACGGCGTCAGCATTCCGCGTCCGCCCGGCCCGATGAAGCACGGCGGCAGCGTGATCGCCTTCATCGAGGATCCCGACGGCTACAAGATCGAGCTGATCGAACGCAAGTAGCGCTTCGGCGAGTTGCAACGAAAAACGCGGCCCGGAGGCCGCGTTTTTTTTGAATATGGTGCCGGCTCAGCCGCGCTGGTGCAGCGGCACGAACTTGCGGCCGGTCTCGCCGATGTAGAGCTGCCGCGGACGGCCGATCTTCTGCGACGGGTCCTCGATCATCTCGTTCCATTGCGCCACCCAGCCGACCGTACGGGCGACCGCGAACAGCACCGTGAACATCGAGGTCGGGATGCCCATGGCGCGGAAGATGATGCCGGAATAGAAATCGACGTTGGGATAGAGCTTCTTCTCGACGAAGTACTCGTCCTCCAGCGCGATACGCTCCAGTTCCATGGCCAGTTCGAGCAGCGGCTCGTTGCGCATGCCCAGTTCGTCGAGCACCTCGTGGCAGCTCTTCTGCATGACCTTGGCGCGCGGGTCGTAGTTCTTGTAGACGCGATGGCCGAAGCCCATCAGGCGGAACGGATCCGACTTGTCCTTGGCCCGCTCCAGGTACTCGGGGATGCGGTCCTTGCTGCCGATCTCTTCCAGCATGGCCAGCACCGCCTCGTTGGCGCCGCCGTGCGCCGGGCCCCACAGCGAGGCGATGCCGGCGGAGATACAGGCGAACGGGTTGGCGCCCGAGGAACCGGCGATGCGCACGGTCGAGGTCGAGGCGTTCTGCTCGTGGTCGGCGTGCAGGATCAGGATGCGGTCCATGGCGCGGGCCAGCACCGGGCTGATCTTGTATTCCTCGCACGGGGTCGCGAACATCATGTGCAGGAAGTCCTCGGCGAACGACAGGTCGTTGCGCGGGTAGATGAACGGCTGGCCGACCGAGTACTTGTAGGCCCAGGCCGCGATCGTCGGCATCTTGGCGATCATGCGGTAGGACGCGACCTCGCGGTGGCGCGGATTGCTGATGTCGAGGCTGTCGTGATAGAAGGCCGACAGCGCGCCGACGATGCCGACCATCACCGCCATCGGATGCGAGTCACGACGGAAGCCGTCGATGAACTTGTGCATCTGTTCGTTGACCATGGTGTGGTAGGTGGTGTCGTTGACGAACTTCGTCTTCTGCGCCTCGTTCGGCAATTCGCCGTACAGCAACAGATAGCAGACTTCCATGAAGTCGGAATGTTCGGCCAGGTCCTCGATGGCGTAGCCGCGGTATTCGAGGACGCCCTTGTCGCCGTCGATATAGGTGATCTTCGACTTGCAGCTTCCCGTCGAGGTGAAGCCGGGATCGTAGGTAAAGCAGTCGGTGTCGGCGTAAAGCCGCCGGACGTCGATCGCCGACGGTCCGATGGAACCGTCCAAAACGGGCAAATCGTATGAATCGCCGTTCCTGTTGTCGGTCAGAGTAAAGGAACCGTTGGAATTTTGGTCACTCATGGAGTTATTTCCCCTTTCTGCTGCCCAAGTGTGGCTGGGTTTGGGTGCCCGAATGGACACCGGCGGCCCCCGTCATGGGCGGCCAGTTTGCGGGCTCTTCGCGGCCCTCACGATAATCACGTTATGGATCCCCGCTGAGTGCGTCGCCCAGACGCGCCAGAGATTCCTCCCGGCCCAGAACCTCGAGCACATCGAAGATTCCGGGTGAAACATTGGTCCCGGTCAGGGCGGCCCGCAGCGGCTGGGCGACCTTGCCGAGTTTCAATTCCTTACGCTCGGCAAACTGCTTCAGCGCGGTCTCGATCGCGGCCGCCGACCAGTCCTGCAGCGAGTCCAGATCCCGGCGGGTATCCTCGAGGATGACCAGCGCGTCCGGGTTGAGCAATTTGGCGGCCTTGTCCGTCATGTACACGGGCCGGCCGGTTGCGTAAATCTGCGCGCTATCGGCTAGTTCTAAAACGGTTTTTGCCCGGTCCTTGAGGCCCGGCATGCCATGTATTATCCGATCCGGCGCCTCCTCGGCAAGGCCCGAGTCGAGTCGCTGGCGCAGCAGCGGCAGGATCAATTCCGTCAGTTCCGCGTCGTCACCGTGGCGGATGTAGTGGCCGTTCAGGCTGGTCAGCCGCTCCATATCGAAGCGCGCCGCGCCACGGCCCACGGCGTCGAGATCGAACCACTCGATCGCCTGCTCGGTGCTGATGATTTCTTCGTCGCCGTGCGACCAGCCCAGGCGCAGCAGGTAGTTGCGCATCGCCGCCGGCAGGAAGCCGGCATCGCGGTAGGCGTCGACGCCGAGCGCACCGTGGCGCTTCGACATCTTGGCGCCGTCGGGGCCGTGAATCAGCGGGATGTGCGCAAACACCGGCAGGTCCCAGCCGAGCGCGTTGAAGATCTGCGCCTGGCGGAAGGTGTTGGTCAGGTGATCGTCGCCGCGGATGACGTGGGTCACGCCCATGTCGTGGTCGTCGACGACCACCGCGAGCAGGTAGGTCAGCGTGCCGTCCGAGCGCAGCAGGATCATGTCGTCGAGCTGTTCGTTGGCGGTGGTCACCGTGCCCTGGACCTGGTCCTCGATGGTGGTGCTGCCCGCGCGCGGCGCCTTCAGGCGGATCACCGGATCGACGCCTTCGGGAGCCTCCGAGGGATCACGGTCGCGCCAGCGGCCGTCGTAACGCATCGAGCGGCCCTCGGCCTTGGCCTGCTCGCGCATCTCGGTCAGTTCCTCGGGCGTGCAGTAGCACCGGTAGGCCTTGCCCTCGTCGAGCAGGCGCAGGGCGGCGGCGCGATGCGCCTCGACGCGCGAGAACTGCGACACTGCGTCGCCGTCCCAATCGAGCCCGAGCCAGTCCAGACCGTCATAGATCGCGTCCACCGCTTCCTGGGTCGAGCGCTTGCGGTCGGTGTCCTCGATACGCAACAGGAACCTGCCGCCGTGGTGGCGGGCGAACAGCCAATTGAACAGCGCGGTGCGGGCGCCACCGATGTGCAGGAAACCGGTCGGGGAGGGAGCAAATCGGGTTACGACGGTCATGAATGCTTCGAATCGATGCTTCTGATAAACTGTTAGCCTAGTGAACGGTGCGCACGGTTTACCACAGAATGTTAGCAGTTGCAGCAAAACATGCGACTGGCAGAATCACTCGATCATGCATTACATGAGTAATTGCAATTAACTATTTGAAATAATGTGTTAAACGTGTTTAACGCACTTCTATCTTTTTTTGAACGAACGGGACCGCTGGTTCCTTTGGACCCCTGTCGGGCTGGGAACGGGGATTTCGCTGTACTTCGCCCTGACCATCGAACCACCCTGGTGGGTAGGCGGTCTGGTGCTGCTGTCGCTGTTCTCCCTGGTGCTGCCGGCGGCGCGCTGGCGCCCGGCCGCGGGCGCGGTTGTGATCGTGTCCTGCGTCGTGGTGCTGGGGCTTTTCCCTGGCGCAATGGCGAACCTGGTCGGTGGCGGCGCCGATGATCGAGCAGCGGCTCGGTCCGGTCAGCGTCAGCGGCCGTATCGTCGACGTCGACCTGCGTCCGGACGGAAAGCGAATCACTCTTGAGAAACTGCAGATCTCGCGCCTGCGCCAGGACCGCACGCCGGAGCGGGTCCGGGTGCGCGTGCGCTCGGCCGGGCCCGCCGTCCATCCCGGCGACTGGATCCGCCTGCGCGCGGTTCTGACCCCGCCGGGCGCGCCGTCGGCGCCCGGCGCCTTCGACTTCCAGCGCCGGTCCTTCTTCCGCCAACTTGGCGGCGTCGGGTTCGCCTATGGCGGCGCCGAGGTGATCGCCCGCGCCGGCGCCGACGGGGGTCCGATCGGGTTCGTGGTCGGCCTGTCGCGCCTGCGCCATGACCTGGCGACGAAAATCCGCGTCGCCTTGCCGGAACCCACCGGTGCCGTCGCGGCGGCGCTGATGACCGGCCACAAGGGGGCGATCCCGGCGCTGGTGATGGACCGGATCCGCGATGCCGGCCTGGCCCACCTGCTGGCCATCTCGGGGCTGCACATCGGTCTGGTCGCCGGCATCCTGTTCGTCGGCCTGCGCGCGGCGATGGCCCTGGTCGGCCCATTGGCGCTACGTGCGCCGATCAAGAAGTGGGCCGCGGTGGCGGCGATTCTCGGCGCCTTCGCCTACGCCCTGATCGCCGGCGCCACGGTGCCGACCCTGCGTGCCTTCCTGATGATCGGCCTGATGCTGCTGGGGGTGGTGTTCGACCGCCGTGGCCTCTCGGTGCGCTCGGTCGCCTGGGCCGCGACCGTGCTGCTGGTGATGCAGCCCGAAGGCCTGCTGGGAGCCAGCTTCCAGATGTCCTTCGCGGCAGTGACGGCGCTGATCGCGGTCTACGAGGCGCTGCGCGGGAAGGCGCTGACGCCGATGGGCTGGGGCATCGACGCGGTGATCGCGATCTCGGCGGCGGTCGCGGCCTGGCCGGGCAGCGTGCACCTGATCCCGGCGATGCCGACCTGGGGGCTGGTGCTGGTGGCCCTGGGCGGGGCATGGCTGTGCCTGTGGCGGCCTCGCCGGCATTGCAGCCGGGCTGGCTTCGGTGCTGTTCGTGACGCCGCCGGACGTGCTGGTCGGCGAGAGCGGCCGCCTGATGGCGGTACGCGGCGGCGACGGCGCGCTGACCGTGTCGACCCGGCGCGGCGCCCGGTTCGACCGCGAGACCTGGCTGCGCCGCGCCGGCCAGGACGCCGCCGAGCTGTGGCCGAAGCAGGGCGTCAGCCTGGACGGCCGCATGGTCTGCGATTTCTACGGCTGCATTTTCCGCAAGGACGCCACCACCGTCGCCCTGGTGCGCCGCCGCGAGGCCCTGTTCGAGGACTGCTGGACCGCCGACGTGGTGATCAGCGCGGTGCCGGTGCGCCAGGCCTGCGACGGGCCGGCGCTGGTCATCGGGCTCGACGACCTGCAGCGGTCCGGCGCCCACGCGCTGCACATCGAGGCCGGGCGCGTGCGGGTCGAGAGCGTCGATGACCGTCGCGGCGACCGGCCCTGGGTGGTGCGGCCGCCCGAGCACCGTCGCCGCGCCGCCGCGCCGAAAACCTGATGGCGGCGCGGCTTTACTTCACCCGATAGGCGGGCAGACGGGAGATGCGGTCGTCCAGGCCGTCGACGGCGGCGCGGTAGGCGGGATCGTCGAGCGAGCGGTAGTCGCGCCTGAACGCTTGTTCGTCGAGACCTTCCGCCAAACCGGATATGTCGGGAAAGTAGACCGATTCGTCGGCCGCGCCGGCCAGCGCCGCCTGCACGTGACGGGCGCCGGCTTCGCTGTCCAGCGCGGTTTCGGCGAGACGGATTCCGGCGCGGTCGGCGGCGAGGTCGGCGAAGCTGAAGCCGCTGCCGCCGCGGGAGCTGTCGAGCAGTTCCTTGAACTCGCCGACGGCGAAGGCGAGCCCGGACTCGGCGGCGAGCTTGAGCGCGGCGGAATAGACGAAGTGCAGCATCAGGTCGTGCCGACCGGCCAGGGTATTGCGCCGGCAGCGCGGCCAGTGACGGCGGTGCCGCGACGGCTTGCGCACCTTGCCGATCAGGTTCTCGAAGGCCAGCGTGCCGCAGTACATCGCCAGGGCCAGGATCGCGGCCTGATTCTCGACCACGGGGTCGGCCGATGCCGAGCGCTCGCGCGCCAGGGCGAACAGTGGCACCAGGTAGCGCCCGACCGGGCCATCCCAGCGCGAGGTATCACGCTCACCGATGTCGGCCAGCCGCTCGTAGTAGACCCGCACCAGGTCGGCGTCGCCGAGCGGCGCGGATTCGCGGATCGCCGACTTCACCCGCGACTTCATCACCGCGACGCTGTCGCCCTCGAAGCGATAGGCCACGCGCAGCAGGTCGCCACGGGTCTCGACCGAGCGTACGGCCTTGGCCAACAGGCCGGCGACCTCGGCGCCGACGATGGTGTCGGCGGCGAAGATCAGCAGCGGCAGCGCCAAGCCTGGCGGGATCGAGACAGGTCCGACACCTAGAGCACATTTGACGAACGTAGAATCGTTTTTAACCGATGTCTGATTCCCTGCCCTGGTGTTTTTCGCCAGGGAGGTTTTCATGGGCTGGGCGTACGGGATTGATCTTCGGCAGCGTG